>OFCZ01000064.1_pt1 | contig 17149 bp, 11 predicted proteins | sample 1521011 | NCBI WGS metagenome assembly OFCZ01 (sample SAMEA2532532, study PRJEB24079) | metagenome | biome: bacteria; feature: seaside; material: soil | place: India | collected 2012-02-01 | depth 0.1 m | reverse complement strand
AATATCCGCGCCCAACATGACAGCATCAGCAGAAACAACGCATTCGACGCCGAAAAAACGGACGCCGGCGAGACCGTTCGTCGGAAATGCGCGCGCCTTGCGTGACGCCGTTCGCGGATGAGCCCGGCATGCGCATCGTGGCTTCGTCCTTCACGCGTCCATCGACCGTCTTCCATCAATGACCACCGTCGTCGACAGGAGTCTTCCGCGCTGAAGAAAGTGGCATTCACCCTGTCCCGTCCGCGACGTGCCGCGTGCCCGCGACTTCTACGAGAACGCACCGGGCTGCGCGCCGGTTCGGTCGGCAATCACGGCGACACGTACGGGGTGGAATACGATCTGCCCGGCGGTTGCCTGGCGCTGACCCATTTCATCGAGGATCCGCCCAGCGCGACCGCGCGCGGCACGATCGCGTTCGAGGTGGAGGATATCGACGCCCTGACGCGGCCACTGCAGGATCGCGGTGTGCCGTTCCGCAGCGATGTCATCCACGGCCCGGTCCGTCGGATGACGGTGTGCGAGGAGCGAGGGCCATTCGAACCTGCTGCGCCCGCTCAAGCCCAGCGCGTGAACCGGCGCGGGGTTCAGTACTTCAGGTTCAGCTCGGCGACATGGGTCCGGTTGGCCTCGTACAGCTCCTGGAATTCCTCCTCGGTCAGATCGTCGGAGGCGTAGATCGAGACCGGTTCCCACTCGTGATCGGTCGGCAGCGGCGTGCGCGGTCCGGCCTTGCGCGACAGTACCATGCCGCGACGCTCGACCAGCTCGGGCAGATCGTCCCAGCGCTCGCGCTCGAAGTCCTGGATACCGTAGAGCAGGATCACATCGTTCATCGCTTCGCCATCCATCGACCGGTTGGAATCCGCAAGTCTAGAAGGCCGGGCGATCATTGCAATGGGCCGCGCGCAAAGCAGCGTGCCAGCGATGGCACGTTTTCGATGTCACGCCGGCCGCCGCCGCGCCGTCATCGCCTGCAAGGCACTGCCCGCCAGCATCGCGGCGACGAAAATCAACGCGCTGTCCACGCCCGCGGCGGCCCCGACCAGCGCGGGCCCCGGACAGTAGCCGGCCAATCCCCAGCCGATGCCGAACAGCAGCGCGCCGATCACCAGCGGGCGGTCAATCGCACGCGACAGCGGCAGGCGGAAACGATCCTCCAGCAGCGGACGCTGGCGGCGCAGCACGAGACGGAACGCCAGCCACGTGGTGGCGACCGCTCCCACCAGCACGAAGGCCAGGCGCGGATCGAAGTCGCCGGCCACATCGAGGAAACCGATCACGACGTTCGGATCGGTCATGCGCGAAAGCGCCAGCCCGGCGCCGAACAGCGCGCCCGCCAGCAGCGCGGCGAACCCGCGTTTCATGCCGCGCCTCCCGCCAGGTGCCGGGTCACGAACACGGTGAGCACGGCCGCGGCCATGAACACCAGCACCGCCACCAGCGAGCGCAAGGACAGCCTCGCCAGTCCGCAGACACCATGCCCGCTGGTGCAGCCATTGCCGAGCCGGGTGCCGAAGCCCACCAGCAATCCCGCGACCACCAGCACCGGCGTCGTCGCCGGCGATGCGGAAGACTGGCCGGTCAGCTTCATCACCAGCACGCCGGCGCCGGCCAGGCCAAGCAGGAAGGCAATCCGCCAGCCCCGTTCGCCCGCGCCTTGCCCCACCAATCCATTGACGATGCCGCTGATGCCGGCGATGCGCCCGTTGAAGAGCAGCAGCGCCGCGGCGGCCAGGCCGATCAACACACCGCCCAGCAACGCCTCCGGCATCCCGCTCACGAAGAACGGCCCAGCTGGTTGAGCGGCAGACGCAGGTAGGCGATGCCGTTGGCATCGCTTTCCGGCAGGCGGCCACCGCGGATGTTCACCTGCAAGGCCGGCAGGATCAGGCGCGGCACCGGCAGGGTCGCATCGCGGGTTTCGCGCAGGGTGACGAATTCGTCTTCGCCGCGCCGGTTGCCGACGTGGATGTTGCCCTCGCGCTGCGCCGCCACGCTGCTCTCCGCGCGCGGCTCGCGTCCTGCGGGATAGTCGTGGCACAGGAACACCCGGGTTTCCGGCGGCAGCGCGAGCAGTTTCTGGATGGAAGCGTAGAGCTTGCGCGCATCCCCGCCCGGGAAGTCGACCCGCGCGGTGCCGGTTTCCGGCGCGAACATCGTGTCGCCGATGAAGACGGCATCGCCGATCAGGTAGCTGAGGCTGTCGTCGGTATGCCCGGGCGTGGCGATGACGCGCACGTCCATGTCGCCCGCGCGCAGATGTTCCCCGTCCTGGAGCAGGCGATCGAACTGGCTGCCGTCGGCGACGAATTCGTCGCCCAGCCCGAACAGCGCCTTGAAGCGGACCTGCACCGGCACGATGCCGCGCCCGATCGCCAGCGGCGCGCCCAGCACGTCGCGCAGGTAGCCGCCCGCGCTGAGATGATCGGCATGTGCATGGGTTTCCAGGATCCATGCCACGCTCAGGCGGTGTTGCCGGATGTAGTGCAGCACCGCGTCGGCGGAGACGGTGGAGGTGCGCGCGCCGGCGGCGTCGTAGTCCAGCACCGGATCGATGACGACGGCCGCGCCGCCGTCGGCACCGGCGGACACGACGTAGGTGAAGGTGTGGGTATCGGTGTGGAAGAAGCTTTCGACGCGCGGATGGATGGCCGTGGCGGGCATGTCCCGTTCCTTGCAATCTTATTCAAGTATTTGCTAAATTAGCATCGCCTTAAATACTGTGCAAGCCGATGCCTTCCTCCCATGACATCCAACGGATGGCCAAGCACGCCGAGGACGCGGCCGGTCTGCTGAAGGCGCTGGCGCACCCCGCCCGCCTGCTGGTGATGTGCCGAATCATGGAGGGTGAGGCAAGCGTTTCGGATCTGCAGGGCCTGACCGGACTGTCGATGTCCGCGCTGTCCCAGCACCTGGCGGTGCTGCGCGAAGCCGGGCTGGTCGGCAACCGGCGGGTGGCCCAGTCGATCCTCTACTCGCCGCTGCCGGGACCGGCGTTCGGGGTCATGCAGGCGTTGTACGAGGCGTACTGCGTGCCGGCCACCCGGGCGCGGCGCAGGCGTCGTGCGATTGCGCGCTGATCACAACCAGCGACGGACCCGCCGGCGATAGTCCGCATAGTCGTCGGCGAAGCGCTCGGCGAGGATCCGTTCCTCCGGCCGGATCTGGAACCAGGTCACCCAGGCGATGTAGATCGCCACGCCGGCGAGCGCCAGCGGATGACCCAGCCAGCACGCCCAGGCCAGCAGCAACAGGGCGTGGCCGAGATACATCGGATTGCGGCTGAAGCGATATGGCCCCGCCACCACGAGCTGGCGCGCCGCCTGCGGCCGCAGCGGATTGACGGTGGTGCCGGCCCGGCCGAACAGCCACTTCGGCATCAGGTTCAACGCCAGTCCCGCGACCGCCAGCAGACCCGCCAGCCACGCCATCGCCGGGACTTCCAGCCGCAACGCCGGCGACAGGCGCGCGAGGCTCACCATCAGACCGGCCGCGATCAGCAGCACGACGGGTGGCGGAATCCGGGTTTCAAGCGCACGCAGCATCGGCATCCTCGCGGAAGTGGCGATGGCGGGCCGACATTTCCCGGCCTAGGCCAGCATTTCGAGCAAGGCGCAGATCGCCTGGCGTTTGCGCGGCGGCAACCGGCGCATCAGTACCAGCACCCGCGCCTCCACGTCGTCCAGCACCTGCCCCGGCTGCGCCACCGCCGGTATCTCGAACACCGGATGGTTGCCCGCCTCGCCGCGGCCGGTCGCCAGCCACTCGAACGGCACGTGGGTCGCCACCGCGATCAGGGTGAGGTGTTCGAGACTGGGATGGGTGCCGCCTTCGCGCTCCCATTGTGTGACGGCACTCCTCTTTACGCCGGCGCGCTGCGCCAGCTCCGCCTGCGACAAGTTGGCCAGGACGCGCGCACGTCTGATGCGCAATGCCATCGGAATCATCAGGAACTCCTTTCCCGCATGGGACCAAAAGTCAGTGTTGCTGCCCCACAAGTGACACTGCCCAAATATTGACCGGTTCCGCTTGCCTCCCCTTGTCCGCCGTGGTGCACGGGCACGACGGCGCGATGACAGGCAAGTGGCTCTTACTGCATCGCTTCCCTTGCCGCGTTGCCAATTCAACGATCACGCATTAGTAACGATGTCGGGGAATGTAACGACAGCGCGCCCATCTATCAACGACGTACGTCGCCTTGTCCGCACACCGAATCAATCGCCTGAGGCGTAATCCGGAATCCCAAAAACAAGAAAACGCTTACAGACGGATTTGGACATCGACTACGGGGGGTAGTTTGATGGATACGAAGGGGTTCGCGCGGCGCTTTGCCCGCCGCGTCATCATCGTCGCTCTGCTGGCCATCAGCGCCATCGCGATCGTGCCCGCACCATTGAAGGCGCAGACCGGATGCACCACCGGCGCCTGCATCTCCGCGGGTCCGCGACTGGTGTCGGTGGACAGCACGCAGGGGCCCGTGCTCAACCTGCTGCTGCAATCGCTGTTGCCGGGGACGACGGTCAACCTGTCGGTGCTCGACTGGAACGCCCTCGCCGGCGCCGACATCAACCTCAACGCGCTGGTCACCCAGCTGGGACTGAACCTGGGCATCAGCGACACCAGCCAGGTGCTCGACACCAACATCACCCTCGCGCAGTTGCAGCTGGCGATGGTGCAGGTGCTGCAGGCCGACGGACAGACCGCCGCCGCCAACGCGCTGAACCTGCTGCCGCTCAGCGCCGCCGGCCTGACCGGCCAGTTCCAGCTGGGCGATCTGTTGCAGATCAGCCTGCCGCAAGGATCGCTGGCCGACATCGATCTGGACCTGCTGGATCTGATCACCGGCTCGGTCCAGCTCTACAACTACAACAACGTGCTGACCACACCCACGCCGATCACCGTCGACACGGCGGCGCTGGGCCTGACCGGCCTGGCCAACCTGCAACTGTGGCTGCAGGTGGTGGAGCCGCCGGTGATCGTCTGCGGCCCGGAGGGCACGTCATTCCACAGCAGCGCCATCCGCATCAAGATGAACGTCGACGTGGTGCAGGGCTTCGACACCCAGTCGATTGTCAACGCGCTCAACGCGCTCGGCCTGGGCCTGACCAACATCACTTTGACCGCCGACGTGCTCAAGCTCCAGCTGTACGCCGACGTGGCGCGCGCCGAGGGCACGATCACCGCGGTCGACTATGTCGCCGGCGCGGTGACCTTCCAGGCCCGGCCCGGCCTGGTGAACTTCTACGTCGGCACCATCGCCGACAGCATCTTCTTCAACCGCACGCGGGTGGTGACCAACGCGGATGTCTCGCCGGTGGTCATCAACAACCTCCAGCTCGGTTTCCGCCTCAACCTGGCCGGCGTCGGACTGATCGACGTGCAGGTGCCGCTGACGGTGACCGGCCGCGCCGCCGCGACCGGATCGCCCGAGCTGCGCACCTTCACCGTCAACGCGCCGTTCCCGCAGACGCGCACCGCCAGCAGCGGCACCGTCAGCGCCGGCACGCTGATCACGGATCTGCTCAACAACCTCGACATCGAGGTCAGCCGGGGCACGCCGGTCGTCACCCTGATCCCACCGTTTTTGCCGCCGGTCGTCATCGCCCTGCCGCCCGCACTGGTGCCGATCCTCGACACCATCGTCGACACCGTCGAAGCGACCTTGCAGAACGCGGTGGTTCCGGTCCTGCAACCGGTGCTGACCACCCTGCTCGGCGGCGTGGTCGACAACCTGCTCGCCCTGCTCGGCATCCAGGTCGGCAATGCGGTGTTCACCGTCGAAGGCGTCACCCGATCCTGCGTCGCCACCCTGGCGCTGGCGAAAATCCTGGCCCCGACCACCGACCCCGGGCGCTTCAATCTCAGCATCTCCCAGGCCGGCACCACCGTGGCGACCGCCGGCGACATCGGCAACAACGGCACCACCCCGGCCGCGCTGACCACGCCGGGACTGAGCTACGACCTGGCGGAGACCGCGGGCACGGGCACCCTGCTGAGCAGCTACACCACCACCTGGGCGTGCACGGATCAGAACGGCACGGCGATCAGCTCCGGCAGCGGCACCACCTTCAGTCTGACCGCGCCCGCCGCCGCCACCGATCCCGTCAGCATCACCTGCCGGATCACCAACACCCGCGCGTTGCAGGCCGACGTGTCGATCAGCAAGAGCGACGGCCAGGGCAGCTACACGCCCGGCGGCAGCGCCAGTTACGTGATCACCGTGAGCAACGCCGGGCCCGACGCGGTCAGCGGCGTGGTGGTCAACGACACCCTGCCCAACGGCGCCCGACTATCCGCGCCGTGGACATGCACGGCCACCGGCGCGGGCAGCAGTTGTCCCGCCAGCGGCGGCGCCCAGGGGGACGCGGCCATCACCCTGAGCGTGAGCCTGGATGCGACGGGCACCGCGACGATCACCGTCCCGGTCACCTTCAGCGCCGACCCCACGGCGTACTGACCGCCGCGCCCCGATGCCCCCGGCATCGCATCACCGAATCCACCTGCACGACCCGCTTGCCCGCGCACCCGACGCCGCAAGCCACCGCGAGGAACGCCGTATGGACAGCCGAGCGCCAACCACCTCCAAGATCCGGATCCCGTCGCGCGCCAGCTTCAGGCGCGCGGCCGGAGCCGCGACGATAGTACTGGGATGGCTGCTGTCGGCCGGCGGCGCGTTCGCGCAGACCTATCCGGCGAACCTGAGCAACACCGCCACCGTGACCCTGCCGCCGACGGTGACCGATCCGCAGGCGGGCAACAACAGCGGCACCGACACCAATACCCTCGCGGCGGTCGCCGCGCTGACCCTCGACAAGACCCTGCTGACTGCTTCGCCGGTAGTCACCGGCGGCACCGTGACCTACCGGATCACGATCACCAACGCCGGTCCTTCGGCCGCGCTCGGCGCCACCCTGGCCGACACCGTTCCCGCCGAACTGGGCAACGTCAGCTGGACCTGCACCGCCAGCGCCGGCTCCAGCTGCAGCACCGGCAGCGGCACCGGCAATGTCGCGCTCACTTTCGACATCGCCTCCGCCGGCACCGTCACCGTCGACGTCACCGGCACCGCGCCACTGACCACGCCATCCACCATCGGCGCGAACACCGCCACCGTCACTCCGCCGGCGGGCACCACCGATCCCGATCCCGCCGACAACACCGACACCACGCCGTCGGTGCCGGTCGCGGCCAGCCCGATCGTGGCGGTGGACGACAGCGCCGGTCCCGTCAACGGCATCGTCGGCCAGACCAACGTGGTCAACGTGCTGGCCAATGACACGCTCGGCGGCGCAGCGGTGATCCCCGCGCAGATCACCTTCACGCCGGTCAGCACCGCGCAGTTGATCGTGAACGCCGATGGCTCGGTGGACGTGCCGCCCGGCACCGCGAACGGCACCTACACCACCACCTACCAGATCTGCGAGACCGCCAATCCCGGCAACTGCGACAGTGGCACGATCACGGTGACGGTCAACGCCACGGCGACCATCAACGCCGTCGACGACGCGCTGCCGGCGCAGGCGGCCGGCAGCATTGCCCTGACCGCGAACGTGCTGGGCAACGACACGCTCGCCGGCGCGCCGGTCATTCCCGCGCTGGTCACCCTGACCTCCGCCCCCAGCGGTCCGCTCACCATCGCCAGCGACGGCACGGTGACGCTGGATCCGGCCGCCGCACCCGGTACCTACTCGGCGACCTACCAGATCTGCGAAACCGCGGTGCCCGCCAACTGCGACACCGCCACCGCGACGGTGCGGGTGGTCGCGCCGATCGACGCGGTCGCCGACGTGGCCGGCCCGGTCAACGGCACCACCGGCGCCAGTTCGCTGATCAACGTGCTGGCCAACGACAGCGCCGGCGGCAGCAGCCCGGCCTCGCTGGGGACGGTGAGCCTGACCGGAACGAGCACGGCGGAAATCGTCTTCAACGCCGACGGCACGGTCACGGTGCCCGCCGGCACCGCCGCCGGAACCTACTCCACCACCTACACGATCTGCTATCTGGATCCGCCGACCGTGTGCGACAGCGCCAGCGTGCAGATCAGCGTGCTCGCGGCCGGTGCGCTGGTCGCGGCGGACGACGCCTACAGCGGCATCAACGGCACCACCGGCAATCCCAACGTCGGCAACGTGCTGGACAACGACACCCTCAACGGAAATCCGGTGGCGCCGGGCGACATCGTGCTCACCCCGACCAATGCCGGACCGGTCACGATCGCCGCCGACGGCACGGTGAGCGTCGCGCCGAACACGCCGGCCGGCGTCTACACGCCCAGCTACCAGATCTGCGAAGCGGCGCTGCCGGACAACTGCGACACCGCCACGGTCACGGTCACGGTCTCCACCATCGACGCGGTGGCCGATGCGCTCGGTCCGGCGCCGGCCGGCACCTCCGCCGGCAACGTGCTGAGCAACGACTTCGTCAATGGCACGCCCGCCACGCCGGGTGCGGTCATCCTGACCCAGACCAGCGGCGGTCCCGCCCTGACCATCGCGCCCGACGGCACCGTCACCATCGCCCCGGGCACGCCGGCCGGTCCGATCAGCGGCGGCTACCAGATCTGCCTAGTTGCCCAACCCACCATCTGCGACAGCGTGACCATCACCGTGACGGTTGCCGCCGGCGCGCTGATCGCGGTCGACGACACGCTCGGTCCGGTCAACGGCGCCACCGGCGGCACAGCCACCGGCAATGTGCTGGACAACGACACCCTCAACGGTGCGCCGGTCACGCCCGCGGACGTGACGGTGACGCCGAACAACACCGCGCCGATCACCATCGGCACCGACGGCAGCGTCTCGGTGGCGCCGGGTACCGCCGCCGGCACCTACACGACCAGCTACGATCTGTGCGAAGTGGTCAATCCGGGCAACTGCGACAGCGCCACGGTCACCGTCACGGTGAGCACGCTCGACGCGGTCGACGACGCCCTGGGCCCGGTCAACGGCGGTATCGGCGGCAGTGCCGGCAACGTCCTGACCAACGATCGCCTGGACGGTGCACCGTTCACCACCACCGCGGTGACGCTCACCCCGGCCAACACGCCGCAACTGACGATCGGCGCGGACGGCAACGTGACCGTCACCGCCGGCACGGCCGCCGGCACCTACACGGCCAGCTACCAGATCTGCCAGGTCGCCAATCCGGCCATCTGCGACACCGCTTCGATCAGCGTCACGGTGATCGCCGACGCCGCACTGAACGCGGTGGACGACAACTTCGGTCCGGTCGACGGTACCGCCGGCAGTACCAACGCCGGCAACGTGCTGACCAACGACACCTTCAATGGCGGTGCGATCACGCCGGCCGACGTGGTGTTCACGCCCACCGCCAGCTCGCCGCTGAGCATCGACGCCAACGGCGTGGTCTCGGTCGCCGCGGGCACGCCCGCCGGCATCTACAACGCCAGTTACCAGATCTGCGAAGCCGGAAATCTGTCCAACTGCGACAGCGCGCAGGTGACGGTCACCGTGCAGGTACCGGCGGCGATCGACGCGATCGACGACGGTCCCTACGTGGTGAATGGCGCCACCGGCAACGCCAGTGTCGCCAACGTGCTGGCCAACGACACCTTCAACGGCGGCGCCGTCGCCCCCGGCAGCGTGACCCTGACCAGCACCGCGGCGGCCCCGCTCGCGGTCGATGCCAGCGGCGTGGTGTCGGTCGCGCCCGGCACCCCGGCCGGCACGCTCACCGCGAACTACACGATCTGCGAGGTCGGCAATCCGGGCAATTGCGACACCGCCGCGATCAGCGTGCAGGTGGTGGTCGTGGACGCGCTGGACGATGGCCTGAGCCTGGCCAACGGCACCGGCGGCGGCGTGGCCGGCAACGTGCTGGGCAACGACAGCGTCAACGGCGCGACCGCCTCGGGCGCGAACGCGACCGTCAGCGCGACCGCCACGCCGCAGCTCAGCCTGGGTGCCAATGGCGATGTCATCGTCGCGCCCAACACGCCGCCGGGTACTTACACCCTCACCTACACCCTGTGCTCGCTCGCCGCACCGTCGATCTGCGACACCGCCACGGTGACGGTCACCGTCGCCGCCGGTCCGTTGCCGATCAGCGCGGGCAACGACAGCGGCTCGGCCGCCGGTCGCAGCGGCGGCACCGCGATCGCCAACGTCCTCGCCAACGATCAGCTGGGCGGCGTCACGCCGACACCGGCGGACGTCACCCTCACCCAGACGGTCGCGCCGTCGCACCCGGGAATCGTGCTGGATACCGCCAGCGGCGCGGTGACGGTGGCGCCGGGCACGCCCGCCGGCAGCTATGCGCTGCAATATCGCATCTGCCAGATCGCCGCACCGGCCAATTGCGCCGACGGCACGGTCGCGGTCACGGTCAATCCCGCCGCGGTGGACGCGGTCGACGACCCCGCCGGCCCGGTCAATGGACTGACCGGTGCCACCGGCGTGGTCAATCTGCTCGCCAACGACACCCTGGACGGTGCCGCCGCACCGCCGGCGGACGTGGTCTTCACCGTGCTGTCCGCCGATACGCCACTGACCGTGCAGGCCAACGGCCAGGTGGACGTCGCCGCCAACACCCCGGCCGGCAGCTACACCGTGACCTATCGCCTGTGCGAAGCGCTCAATCCCGCCAACTGCGATCAGGCCACGGTGACCGTGCAGGTGCAGGCCGCGGCCATCGACGCGGTCGACGACACCGCGCCTTCCCCGGTCGGTTCCGTGGCCGGCGGCCAGGCCATCGCCAACGTCGCGGTCAACGATCTGCTCAACGGCGTGGCGGTGGATCCGGCCCAGGTCGTGCTGAGCCAGACCTCCACCACCCATGCCGGCGTACAGCTGCAATCCGGCAGCGGCGCGGTGACGGTGTTGCCGCGCACGCCGGCCGGCACCTATTCGGTGGTGTACCTCCTGTGCGAGCGGCTCAACCCCGCCAACTGCGACAGCGCGACCGCCAGCCTGGTGGTCGCGCTGCCGGCCATCGACGCCCAGGACGACACGGCGCCCCGGTTCCCGGCGGCGTGGCCACCACCGGCGTGCTCAACGTACTGGCCAACGATCAATACGACGGCGGCGCGGCCGCGCCTCCGAGCGTGATCCTCACCCCGCTGGTACAGGGACCGTTGACCCTCAACGCCGACGGCAGCGTGGACGTGGCGGCCGGTACGCCCGGCGGCAGCTACACGCTGACCTATACGGTATGCGACGCGATCAATCCGGCCAGTTGCGACAGCGCGACCGTAACGATCGTCATCAACGCCACCGCGATCGCGGCGGCCGACGACAGCGGCCAGACGGCGCAGGGCACGGTGCTGGTGGTGCCGGTGCTCGCCAACGACAGCTATGCGGGCACGCGCTCGGACGCCACCCGCCTGCTGGTGCAGAACCTCACCGCGCCCGCGCACGGCACCGTGACGGTGAATGCCGACGGCAGCGTGAGCTACACCCCGACCGGCTACTTCAGCGGCACCGACAGCTTCCAGTACGACACCTGCGAGCGCGCCGTGCCCACCAACTGCGCCACCGCGACCGTCAACGTCATCGTGCAGGCGAACCTCGTCACCGCGATCGACGATCAGGTGCGCGCGCGGCAGGCGCCGCTCGCCATCCCGGTACTGGCCAACGATACGGTCGGCCACGCGCCGCTGGATCCGGCCTCGCTGACCGTCGCGGTCGCACCCGCGCACGGCCAGGTGACCTGCGCGCAGGGCGTCTGCACTTATACCGCGACGCCCGGCTACGTGGGCCGGGATCGCTTCGAGTACCGGGTCTGCGATGTCTCCGTGCCCACGCCGGTCTGCGCGCAGGCCGCCGTTGACATCGAGGTGCAGGCCGAACCCGCGGTGCTGCGGGTGACCAAGACCGCCACGCAGCGCACCGCCCGCATCGGCGATCTGGTCCGCTACACCGTGCGCATCGACAACGTCGGCCCGGTCGACGCGGAACAGGTGGATCTGCTGGATCGCCTGCCCGAAGGCTTCGTGATGGTGCCCGGCTCGCTGCAGGTCATCGACGGCGACGCCGCCGGCTCCCTGTCCAACGGCCGCCCGCTGCGGATTGGCGCGCTGGACATCGCGGTCGGCCAAAGCGCCACCGTGATCTACGTGCTGCGGGTCGGTGCCGGCGTCGGTCCCGGCGTGCACACCAACCGCGCCATCGTCCGCGACGGCGAAGGCGCCGCGCTGAGCAACGAGGCCACCGCCGACGTGGAAGTCACCGGTGATCCGCTGCTGGACGACAGCCTGATCATCGGCAGCGTCTTCCACGATGCCAACGGCAACGGTCGCCAGGACGAAGGCGAACGCGGCCTGCCGGGCGTGCGCCTGGGCACGGTCGAAGGGTTGCTGATCGAGACCGATCGCCATGGCCGCTTCCATCTGGCCGGCATCGACGGCGGGCGTTGGGCGCGCGGACGCAACTTCCTGATCAAGGTCGATGTCGCGACCCTGCCGCCGGGCAGCCGCTTCACCACCGAGAACCCGCGCGTCCTGCGCATCACCCCCGGCGTGCCGGTGCGCTTCGACTTCGGCGTGCAGGTGCCCGGGATGCCGCTGGGCGGAGGCACCGGCGAGGTGGAAATCGATCTGGGCCAGGTGTTCTTCGCCAGCGGCAGCGCGGACGTGCCGGCCGAACACGCGGCGCTGTTCGAACGCATCGCCAGGCGCCTGCGCGAAGGCCCGGGCGGCCGCGTGATCATCACCGCGCAGGCCGACGGCCTGGCGCTGGCGTTCCACCGCGCCGCCGCCGTGCGCGCGGCCCTGGATGCCCGGCTGGACACCGACGTGCGCGAGGCGACCGCGATCGAACTGCGCACCCAGGTGGATGGCCGCACCGCGCTGGTCACCCTGGATCGCGACATCGGCCTGGGCAACCTGCTGTTCGATACCGACAGCGCCGCCATCCGTCCGCAATACCAACCGCTGCTGCGGGCGATCGCGGAGCGGATCGAAAGCGGCCCGGAAGTGATCGTGAGCATCGCCGGCCACGCCGACGCGCGCGGCACGGAAGAGCACAACCTGCGCCTGAGCCGGCATCGCGCCGACGCGGTGGCCGGGGCGCTGGCCGCGCTGCTTTCGCCGGCGGCGCGCTCGCGCCTGCGGGTGGAAACGGGACCACCCACACCGACCGCGGCACGCGGGGAAGGACGCTGAGGGGGACATGACCATGGACATCAGCAAACACGTTCCGAGCCGCCTCTCCCTGGCCCTGTTCGGCCTGCTCGCCTGCATCGCCCAGGCGCAGGACGCGCCACCGTCGCCGTTGCGCTGCGACGCGGACGGCTGCGCCAATGCGCAGGGCAGCCTGTTTCGCATCAGCGCCCACGGCGAGGACCGGCCCGCCGCGGCCGACGACGACGCCGACGCGCTGCAACGCAGCCGGCGGGTGGAAACGGTGACGGCGCAGACCTACGCGGGCACCAGCCAGGTACTGGCCGAGGACCAGGCGCGCATCACCGGCCGCTTCACCGTGGATCTGCCACAGGGCGGAACCCTCTGGGCGACCGAGGATCCCACCCTGGGCCTGCCCATCCTCAACGTGCAGGCCGGCTCGATGGCGCCGTTCGAGGACGGTCGCATCACCCAGCCGCTGCGCTTCCACGCCTACAGCAACTACGCCGCGTTCTACGACCGGCTGGAGGTGGTGATCTACCGCGGCGACGACGAGGATCGGGTCACCCCGCTCGCCACCGTCAGCCTGCCGGTCGGCGCGGTGACCGACACGCGTTGGGATGGCGCGCTGCCGGCCGGCCTGCGCCTGCGACCGGGCGACGTGCTGCAATACGTGGCGCGCGCCCGCAGCGCCGACGGCAGCTTCGACGAAACCCATCCGCGTCGCATCCAGCTGGTCACACCCGGCGACTATGCCCGCGGCGCGCAGGTGCTGCGCGACGAGGTGCAGCGCAGCCACGCCGAGAACCTCGATGCCGCCACCGCCGAGTCGGTGCAGATCATCGAGTCGATCTACGGCAAGAGCGATCTGCGCCTGCGCAACATCCCGGTGTACGGCTCGCGCGTGCGCATCCTCGGCCGCGACATTCCCGAAGGCATGCAGGTGGTGATCGACGGCCAGTCCTTCCCGGTCGATCAGGAACGCAAGTTCGTCGCCGAGTTCCTGCAACCGGTCGGCGCGCATCGCTACCAGGTACAGGTGAAGTCCTCGCAGGGCGTGATCGCCGACACGCCGCTGGACGTGGACGTGACGGGGCGCTACGCCTTTGTCGCCGCGCTGGCCGATCTGACCCTTTCAAACAACGATGCCAGCGGCGGACTGGACACCCTGGGCGGCGACATCCGCCAGGATGACGGCTTCCTGCGCGAAGGCCGGTTGGCGTTCTACGCCAAGGGCAAATGGAAGGGCCGCTATCTGCTCACCGCCCAGGCCGATACCTGGGAGAACGAACTGGACCATCTGTTCGACGGTTTCCTGGACGCGCGCCCGACCGACATCTTCCGGCGCCTGGATCCGGATCTGTACTACCCGGTGTACGGCGACGATTCGCGCACCTGGCGCGACGTCGATACCCAGGGCAAGTTGTACCTGCGCCTGGACTGGGACCAGAACCAGGCACTGTGGGGCAACTACGCGACCGGCTTCACCGGCACCGAATACGCCCAGTACAACCGTGCGCTGTACGGCGCGGCACTGAACTGGCGCTCGCGCTCGGCCACCGCGCTGGGCGATCCGCGCAGCCTGCTGAAGGTGTTCGGCGCCGAGGCGCGCACCGCGCTCGGTCATACCGAATTCCTCGGCACCGGCGGCAGCCTGTACTACCTGCGCCACACCGACGTGCTGCCCGGATCCGAACAGGTGGTGATGGAAGTGCGCGATCCCACCACCGGCCGGGTCGAGGCGCGGGTGAGCCTGCAACCGGGCGTGGACTACGAGATGGACGATCTGCAGGGCCGGTTGTTCCTGACCCGCGCGCTCTCGCAGATAACCCGCGAGAACGTCCGCACGCTGACCCGCGACACCCCGCTGGACGGTTACCGGCAGGTGCTGCTGGTGGATTACGAATACGTGCCCTCGGGCTTCGACTCGGACGACGTCACCGTCGGCCTGCGTGGCCGCCAGTGGCTGGGCGATCACGTTGCCATCGGCGCCACCTATGTCGACGAGAACCGCAGCGGCGACGACTATTCGCTCAAGGGCGCGGACCTGACCCTGCAAGCCGGCCGCGGCACCTACCTGCGGATGGAAGCCACCCGCAGCGAATCCACGGTCGCGCCGATCTTCTATTCCGACAACGGCGGCCTGAGCTTCATCCAGCGCAATCCGATCACCGGTGCGCGCTCCGGCGACGCGCGCATGGTCGAAGCCCGCGCCAACCTGCAGGAACTGGGCTGGACCCGCCGCGAATGGTCGTTCGGCGCCTGGTGGCGCGACGTCGATGCCGGCTTCTCGATCGGCCGCCAGGACACCGGCCTGGCGATCGAGGAATACGGCGCCGAGTTCACCGGCCAGCTCAACGCGGATTTCACCCTGTATGGCCGCTACAGCCACGCCTCGCATGGCGCGCAGGAACTGGAACAGTCGCAGCTGACCTTCGACTGGCAGATCACCGAAGACGGGCGCTTCGGCGGCGAACTGCGCCAACTGCGCGAACGCGACGCCAACCGCGATGCCGACGCCACCCTGCTCGCGCTCAGCTATCGCCAGCGTTTCGGCGACAAGTGGGAGCTCTACGGCGTCGGCCAGTACACCCTGGATGATGACTCCGGCCGCTACGATCGCAACAACCTGCTCACCGTGGGCGGAAAATACCTGTTCGGCGATCGCTCCAGCATCGGCGCGGAAGTCAGCAGCGGCAGCCGCGGCCACGGCGGAAAACTGGACGCCGAATACCGCCTGAGTCCGGACCACACGCTCTACGGCGCCTACCACTACAGCACCGACCGCACCGAGCGCGACGGATTGTTTGACACGGCTCTGCAATCGGGCTGGACGCTGGGCCAGCGCTGGCGCCTGAACAATCAGGTCAACGTCTTCAACGAGAGCCAGTACCTGCGCGACAACCGCCGCGACGGCGACGGCATCGTCCACACCTTCGGCCTGGATTTCCGTCCCGCGCCCGGCTGGAACCTCGGCTTCACCGTGATGGACGGCGAACTGGATGCGCGCGATGGCCGGGTCGATCGGCGCGCCTACAGCGTCAGCGGCGGCCGCACCGACGCGCGCACCGACTGGTCGAGCAAGCTGGAATACCGCCGCGATCGCGGCGCCGAACAGCGCACCCAGTGGGTGACCACCAACCGCCTGTTCTACCGGGTCAACGAGGACTGGCGGCTGGCGCTGCGCGCCAACTACGCCGACACCGACGACGACCTCAATCCCGCCGCCGGCGCGCGCCTGGCCGAGGCCAACCTCGGCTTCGCCTGGCGCCCGCACGACAACACCCGCTGGGCCGCGTTCGGCAAGTACACCTACCTGTACGACCGCGCCTCGCCGGGCCAGGAAGACGCGGATCTGTACGACCAGCGCTCGCACGTGCTGTCGTTCGAAGGCACGGTGCAGTTGGACGATCGTTGGCAACTGGCGGGCAAGCTGGCCGGACGCTGGGGCGACTACCGGATGGGACGCGGCATCGGCAGCTGGCTGGACAGCCGCACCGACTTCGCCGCCGTGCAGGTGCGCTACCACCTGATCGGTCGCTGGGACGGCCTGGCCGAATACCGCTGGCTGAAGGTCCGCGACGGTGGCGATAGACGCGGTTGGCTGATCGGCCTGGATCGCCAGATCCGCGAGAACTTCAAGGTCGGCGTGGGTTACAACTTCACCGACTTCAGCGGCGACCTGACCCAGCTCGATTACCGCCACAAGGGCTGGTTCCTCAACATCACCGGGTACTACTGACGTGCGGTGGGCGGCCTGGTGATCCCCCTCTCCAGCCAGCCGCCACCGCACGGCAGTTCCGATGGGCTGATGCGGCTCCCTTCCCTGCTGGTGGGCGAAGGGACAGGGGTGGGGTGAACGTGCCCAGGCTGGTTCCATGTGGCGGAAAGTTGCCCCCATCCCAACCTTCCCCCGCACGCGGGGGAAGGGGCCAAACCCGCACCCGGTTCCGTCTTCTTGCTGGCGGCAAGAACGCGCTGCACAGGCACGGATCTTCCTTCACCGTTCGCAGGAAAAACAAACGAATCACGCATGCAGCCCCCTCCCCCGCCTGCGGGGGGAGGGCTGGG
>OFCZ01000062.1_pt1 | contig 17694 bp, 18 predicted proteins | sample 1521011 | NCBI WGS metagenome assembly OFCZ01 (sample SAMEA2532532, study PRJEB24079) | metagenome | biome: bacteria; feature: seaside; material: soil | place: India | collected 2012-02-01 | depth 0.1 m | reverse complement strand
ACGGAGGGATGCCTTCGGTGGCAGTGCCGTGAAGTTGCCGTGTGCGTCTTACGGCACGGTCTGTGGATGACAGCGGACTTTCCTTACGTGGAATCGGGTCTTTCCCCCCTTTGGAAAAGGGGGGCAGGGGGGATTCACTCTCCGGATGCTTCCCTACCACCACCACCTCAAACCCCATGCGCGCCGGCTGCGCCGTGACATGACCGACGCCGAGCAGCGGCTGTGGTTCCACCTGCGAAGGAAACAGCTCGATGGCGTGCAGTTCTACCGTCAGAAACCGCTCGGACGATACATCGTCGATTTCTACGGGCCCGCCGCTGATCTGGTGATCGAACTGGACGGCAGCCAGCATTTCACCATCGACGGTCTGGCACGGGATCGACGTCGCGATGCCCACCTGGCGGGCCAGGGGCTGCGCGTCCTCCGGTTCGATGATCGGCAGGCACTGCTGGAGACGACCGCCGTGCTGGAAGTGATCCTGCGGGTGATCCGCGAACGCTGAGGGCAAATCCCCCCTGCCCCCCTTTTTCAAAGGGGGGAATGCTCCGGTTGCATCGGCATGGAGCGACAGTGCCCGTGCTTCGGTGGCAAGAAACCATGCGCCGAAGAGTGGGCCCCTCCGGGAAAGCCCACCGCACTCCCCCCTTTGAAAAAGGGGGCCGGGGGGGATTTGCTTGCCCCCGTCGCGCTCACTTCACCTTCCGTTCCGCGACCAGCGAATCGACCACACCCGGATCGGCCAGGGTCGAGGTGTCGCCCAGCTGGTCCGGTGCGTTCTCGGCGATCTTGCGCAGGATGCGGCGCATGATCTTGCCGGAGCGGGTCTTCGGCAGGCCCGGCGCCCATTGCAGGTGATCCGGCGCGGCGATCGGGCCGATCTCCTTGCGCACCCACAGCACCAGCTCCTTCTGCAGTTCCTCGCTGGGCACCTCGCCGGCCTTCAGGGTCACGTAGGCGTAGATGCCCTGGCCCTTGATGTCGTGCGGGAAGCCGACCACCGCCGCCTCGGCGACCTTGGGATGCAGCACCAGCGCGCTTTCCACCTCGGCGGTGCCGATGCGGTGGCCGCTGACGTTGATCACGTCATCGACGCGACCGGTGATCCAGTAATAGCCGTCGGCGTCGCGGCGGCAGCCGTCGCCGGTGAAGTAGGTGCCCGGATAGGTGCGGAAATAGGTGTCGATGAAGCGCTGGTGGTCGCCGTACACCGTGCGCATCTGGCCCGGCCAGGAATCCAGCAGCACCAGGTTGCCCTCGGTGGCGCCCTCCAGGATTTCACCGTTGGCGTCGACCAGCGCGGGACGCACGCCGAAGAACGGCAGCGTGGCCGAACCCGGCTTCAGGTCGATCGCGCCGGCCAGCGGGCTGATCAGGATGCCGCCGGTCTCGGTCTGCCACCAGGTATCCACGATCGGGCAGCGCCCGTCGCCGACCACGTCGTAGTACCAGCGCCAGGCTTCGGGGTTGATCGGTTCGCCGACACTGCCGAGCAGGCGCAGCGAACTGCGCGAGGTCTTCTTCACCGGCGCCTCGCCCTCGCGCATCAGCGCGCGGATCGCGGTCGGGGCGGTATAGAAGATGGTGACCTGGTGCTTGTCGATGACTTCCCAGAACCGCGACACGCTCGGGTAATTGGGCACGCCCTCGAACATCACCGAGGTCGCGCCGTTGGCCAGCGGCCCATAGACGATGTAGCTGTGGCCGGTGACCCAGCCCACGTCGGCGGTGCACCAGTAGATGTCGTCCTCGCGCAGGTCGAACACCGCCTCGTGGGTGTAGGCCGCGTACAGCAGGTAGCCGCCGGTGGTGTGCAGCACGCCCTTGGGCTTGCCGGTGGAACCGGAGGTGTAGAGGATGAACAGCGGGTCCTCGGCGTTCATGCGCTCGGGTTCGCACTCGGCCGGCTGCTCGCCGACCACCGCGTCGAACCAGCGATCGCGCGGCATCTGCATGTCCACCGCGCCACCGGTATGGCGCACCACCAGCACGGTCTCGACCGAATTGGTGCCCGGCAGCTTGAGCGCGGCATCCACGTTCGCCTTCAGCGGCACCTTCTTGCCGCCGCGCAGGCCCTCGTCGGCGGTGATGATCAGCTTGCTGCCGCAGTCGGACACGCGGTCGGCGATCGAATTGGGCGCGAAGCCGCCGAACACCACCGAGTGGATCGCGCCGATGCGCGCGCAGGCCAGCATCGCCACCGCCGCATCCGGAATCATCGGCAGGTAGATGGTGACGCGGTCGCCCTTCTTGACGCCCAGCGCGCGCAGCGCGTTGGCCAGCTTGCAGGTGCGCTCGTACAGTTCGCGATAGGTGACCCGCAGCGACGGCTGGTCCGGGCTGTCCGGCTCGAACAGCAGCGCGGTCTTGTCGCCACGGGCGGCGAGCTGGCGGTCCAGGCAGTTGACGCTGGCATTGAGCTCGCCGTCCTCGAACCAACGGATGTGGAAGTCGTCCAGCCGGTAGCTGACGTCCTTGATCCGGGTCGGCTTCTTGAACCAGTCCAGGCGCTCGGCGACCTGTCCCCAGAACTGCTCCGGATGGTCGATGGAAGCCTGGTAGTCGCGCTGGTAGGCGGCGCGATCGATGCGCGCCTTGGCGGCGAAGTCCGGCTTGATGGGGTAGATGTCGCTCATGGGGGCCCTCCCGGGGACAGCGGAACGAAAAGTCTGAGGATGCGATTCTGACAAGAATGCCCATCACACCGCGAGCGCTGGCAACGCTCCGCGGGACGGGCGACGCACCGAGTTTGCCGCATCCGGCCATGCGGCATCGCAGCAACCCTGTTAGACCTTGGTCGTAATTCCAGCCGCATACCACCCTGCCGGCCTGCGCGCGGAAGCCGTTTTGAAGGGGTTTTCGCGGCCAGCCCGCGTCATTCGACCAATGGCGAATAGGCGCGGCGGAGGCAACGGCGCAAGTCTGCCCGGCACGTGCCGACCACGGCATGCGTCCAAACCGGGAGGGGTTATGACCACACGTTTCGCAACGATGGCCAGGCGGCCGCTGGCCGCCGCGCTGTTCGTCGCCTGCATCGCGCCGGGCCTGGCGTTCGCGCAGACGGCGAAGGAAAAGGCGCTGGAGGCCCGCGTGGCCGAACTGGAGCGGCAGGTGCAACTGCTGCTGTCGGCGCAGCAGCAACAGCAGACCCAGATCAGCAGCACCCAGGAGCAGGTGACCCAGGTCCAGGCCGCGCAGGCGGCCAAGCCGGCGCTGCCGGCCGGCAAGCAGCCGATCCAGGGCACCACCATCATGACCGCCGCCAATCCGGGCACCACGTTCTCCTATGGCGGCTTCATCAAGATGGACGCGATGGTGACCGACACCAGCGACGGCCGCATCGCCGACGGGTCCTCCGGCCGCCTGTTCTATGTGCCCGGCACGATCCCGGTGGCGGGCGCGAACGCCGATGGCGGCGATCCCTATGCGGACTTCCACGCCCAGTTCTCGCGCTTCTGGCTCAGCGCCGACCACGTCACCGACAACGGCGACAAGTTCAAGGGCTTCATCGAGGCCGACTTCTTCGGCGGCGGCAGCAACGCGCTGGCCGGCAATGAGACCGCGACCAACACCTATGCCGTCTCCCTGCGCCATGCCTACGTGACCTGGAACAACTGGCTGGCCGGCCAGACCTGGTCCAATTTCATGGACGCCGGCGCGCTGCCGGACGCGGTCGATTTCGTCGGCCCCACCGACGGCACCATCTTCGTGCGCCAGGCGCAGGTCCGCTACACCAAGGGTCCGTGGTCGTTCTCGGTCGAGAACCCGCAGACCACCGTCACGCCCTACCTGACCGGCGCCCGCTTCAACAGCGGAGACAACGCCGCGCCCGACTTCACCGCCCGCTGGCTGACCAAGGGCGACTGGGGCCACTTCACCGTGGCCGCGCTGCTGCGCCAGTTCAAGGTGGCCGACGAAACCGACACCGGCGCCGCGCTCAGCGTCTCGGGCAAGTTCAACCTGGGCAAGAACGACGACATCCGCTATGCGGTCAACGCCGGCCAGGGCATCGGCCGCTACCTGGCCTTCGGCGTCGGCAGCGACGTGGTCACCGAAGCCGATGGCGACATCAGCGCGCTGGACGGCTACGGCGGCTTCGTGGCCTGGCGCCATGTGTTCAGCCCGAAGGTCCGCACCAACCTGATGTATTCGGCCTCGCACTTCGACAACGACGTGTCGCTCACCGGCTGGGGCGTCACCGAGCGTACCCAGTCGATGCACGCCAACGTCATCTACTCGCCGTTTCCGAAACTGGACATCGGCGCGGAACTCATCTTCGGCCAGCGTTCACTCGAGGATGACCGCGAAGGCGATCTGAAGCGCCTGCACACCCACGTCAAATACTCGTTCTGAGGGGAGAGTAATGAACGCAACCACGCTCAAGCATTCGCCGTCCGGCGAACTCAGCCAAGGCCACAAGAAGGTCATCTTCGCATCCAGTCTGGGTACCGTCTTCGAGTGGTACGACTTCTATCTGTACGGCTCGCTGGCGGCGATCATCGCCAAGCAGTTCTTCAGCGGCGTCAACGAGACCACCGGCTTCATCTTCGCGCTGCTGGCCTTTGCCGCCGGCTTCGCGGTGCGTCCGTTCGGCGCGGCGTTCTTCGGCAGCCTGGGTGATCGCATCGGCCGCAAGTACACCTTCCTGGTCACCATCGTGATCATGGGCCTGTCCACCTTCATCGTCGGCATCCTGCCCACCTACGCCAGCATCGGCGTGGCCGCGCCGATCATCCTGATCGCCCTGCGCCTGTTGCAGGGCCTGGCGCTGGGCGGCGAGTACGGCGGCGCGGCGACCTACGTGGCCGAGCATGCCCCCAATGGCAAGCGTGGCCTGTACACCAGCTTCATCCAGACCACCGCCACCCTGGGCCTGTTCCTGTCGCTGCTGGTGATCCTCAGCTGCCGCCTGTCACTGGGTACCGAGGCGTTCGAAGCCTGGGGCTGGCGCATTCCGTTCCTGGTCTCGATCGTGCTGCTGGGCGTGTCGGTGTGGATCCGCATGCAGCTGAGCGAATCGCCGCTGTTCCAGCAGATGAAGTCCGAGGGCAAGGGTTCCAAGACCCCGTTCCGCGACAGCCTGAAGGGCGGCAACCTCAAGCTGATGCTGCTGGTGCTGCTGGGCGCGACCGCCGGCCAGGCGGTGGTGTGGTACGGCGGCCAGTTCTACTCGCTGTTCTTCCTGACCCAGGCATTGAAGGTCGACGGCACCACCGCCAACCTGCTGATCGCCGGCGCGCTGGCCCTGGCCACGCCGTTCTTCATCTTCTTCGGCTGGCTGTCCGATCGCATCGGCCGCAAGAAGATCATCCTGGCCGGCTGCCTGCTGGCGGCCATCACCTACTTCCCGATTTTCAAGGGCCTGACCCACTTCGCCAACCCGGGCATCGAGGAAGCCCGCACGAGTTCGCCGGCGGTGGTGGTGGCGGATCCGGCCACCTGCAGCTTCCAGTTCGATCCGGCCGGCGTGCGCAAGTTCACCAGTTCCTGCGACGTCGCCACCGCGGCGCTGACCAAGGCCGGCGTGCCGTACACCGTGCAGGCGGCGGCCCCGGGTTCGCTGGCGCGCGTGGAAGTCGGCGGCAACCAGGTCGAATCCTACGAGGCGGCCGGTCTGTCCAAGGACGACGCCAAGGCCAAGGGCACCGACCTGGGCGCGCGCCTGAAGACCGCGCTGACCGCGGCCGGCTATCCGGAGAAGGCGGACCCGGCCCGCATCAACATCCCGATGACGCTGTTCCTGCTGTGGGTGCTGGTGATCTACGTGACCATGGTCTACGGCCCGATCGCCGCCTATCTGGTGGAACTGTTCCCCACCCGCATCCGCTACACCTCGATGTCACTGCCGTACCACATCGGCAATGGCTGGTTCGGCGGCTTCCTGCCGGCCATCTCGTTCGCCCTGGTCGCCGGCACCGGCAACATGTACTACGGCCTGTGGTATCCGATCGGCGTGGCGGTGCTGACCCTGATCGTCGGCACCCTGTTCCTGCGTGAAACCAAGGACGTGGACATCACCCGGTAAGCGCGTTCTCCCTCCGCGCCGGCCGGACGTTTTCCGGCCAACCCGACGCCGGCCTCATGGCCGGCGTTTTTTTGTCCCGGTTTTCCTGTTGCCTTTGCACCGTCCATCTGCGCCTGCCCCTTGAGAACGCGAATGCCCTCACGCTGGTGATCCAGTTTAGGAATCATCCGATACCCCCGCTCAATACGGCCACCTATCCTCGCTGCCTACGGAAGTCCCCGTGCTTCCGGCCTCTTTCACTCACCTGCGCACGCCCTTGGCGCTCCGGATAACCGAAGCCAGCGCGTTGTGCAATCCAGGCACAGGACAGATCCGTGGCCATCTACGGCAGCCTCAACGACTTCTCGCTGCGAGACATCCTGACCGTGATCGGCGACAAGAGCGGTGTGCTGACGCTCGATCAGCAGGATGGACAGGTGGTCCGCCTGCATATCGCCGACGCCAGCGTCGCCCGGATAAGCCTGGAGCGACCGCTCCAGTCCCGCACCGAGGCGTTGGTGTTGCTGCGGCTGTTCGGCCAGGAACACTGCACGTTCCACTTCGATGCCGGCGAGATCGATGTCCCCCACCAATCATTCCTGCGCCTGTCGGAACTGGTGGAGGCGCGGCCGGACGACGCCCTGGATGAGCGTGATCTTCCACATCCCAAGACCGTGTTCCTGTTGATCAAGGGGCGCCAGGCGGCGCTCCCGCCCGATCTCGACGAATTCGTCGGCGCCGCCGAATCGATGCTGGCGACCGGCGCCAGCGCCGAGCGGCTCTCCCAGCAACTGGGTGTTCCGATGCCCCAGGTCCGCCACTACCTGCAACGACTGCGCCAGGTCAAGAAAGTCTGGCCGATGCAGGCCCATGTCGATCAACTCGATCACCACCAACGCCAGGAACGCCGCTCTCTGGGGCAGCGTATCGCCGGCTTCTTTGCACGATGACCCCAATCAAACTTGTAGTGTCCGGACCTGTCGGTGCCGGAAAGACCACGTTCATCCGTTCCATTTCACAGACCGAAGTCGTCAGCACCGAGGAACTCAGCAGCGAACAGATCGGAAAGACCCACACCACCGTCGCGCTGGACTTCGGCCAGATCGATCTGGGTGATCACGTGCTGCATCTGTTCGGGACGCCCGGCCAGACCCGTTTCGACTACATGTGGGACATCCTCAGCGAAGGCGCGCTTGGCCTGATCATGCTGGTGCCATGCGATGCGCCCAACGAGTTCCCGCAGGCGCGCCGGATCCTGGAGTACGTGGTCAGCCGCCACCCGGTCGAATTCATCATCGGCCTCACCCGCACCGATCTGTCGACCAACGGCTGGAACGTCCCCGACGTCGCTGCCTACTTCGGCCTGCCCGAGCAGCAGGTGCTCGCGGTCAATCCGCGGGAGACCTCCAGTGCCCGCACCGCCATCCACCACCTGCTGCAACGCATCTGAGCGCTCGTCGCGCTTCCCCTCCCCTCACCGCACCTACCAAGGATCCGCCATGAGCAAACAAGACCTGCTGCAAGCCCATCTGGACGAACTGACCCGCGCCCTTCCGGGCCTGAAGGGCAGCTTCCTCTGCACCCTGGACGGCATGCCCGTCTCCCAGTCGATCACCGACCCGAGCATCGATTCGGCCCGCGTGGCCGCCATGGCCGCGACCGCGCTCGGCGTGGGTCGCCGCATCACCGACACGCTTTCCACCGGCGGGCTGCGCGGCATCAAGCTGCTGGCCGCCGATGGCCGCGTCTTCATCTACATGATTGGCGACAAGGCCTGTCTGGCGCTCGTGGTTCCGCCGGACATGGCGATTGGCCTGATCGAACTTGAGGTGACCGAAACCGTCACCAAGCTTGGCAACGTTCTCTGAAGGAGCTTTAGAATGCAAGACAATCGCAAGAGCTGGGAAGTAAAGGACGAGGCCATCGTCCGCGAACTGCACGAACTCGTCGCCCTGTCGGCGGAAGAGCGTGCCCAGTTGGAAGCCCTGCAACCCGCCGCGCGCCAGGCGGCACCCCAGCTGGCCGAGGACATCAGCAATCGTCTGGTGTCGCATGAACTGTCACGGGAATTCATCGACGACCCCGCCAAGCTGCGCGCAGCGCTGGAAGCCTGGTTTGTCGGTCTGTTCGACGGCCGCTATGACGAAGTCCACGCGCGGCAACGCCTGGGTGCCGGAGATCTTCCGGCCCGCATCGGCATGCCGGTCCGCTATCCGCTGGCCATGCTGGATCTGATTTCCGGCCACGGCGAGCAGGTCGCGGCGACCGCGGGCGGCGCAGCCGTCCAGGCATTCCGCAAGGTGCTGGCTATCGATCTGGCCACCCTGGGTCAGGCCTGCGAAAACAACCGCCTGTGCCTCGTGGCGGAAGTGACCGGCAGCGAACGCCTGGCGCGTCGCCTGCTGTCCGGCAATTGAGGTCCTGGCCGCGTTCCGGATCCGTCCGGACGCGGCCTATTGCGGGGGAGCGGACAGCTCCCGCTCGTCCAGGTAACCGTCTCCAGTTCGGTCCTGTTTACGGAAGGTGGCCGCCAATCGCTCGCGATGGGTTGCGCGGGTGATGGCGGCCCCCTTTCCTCCCGGCAACTCGTCGGCGGACAGCACGCCATCGCGATTTCGATCCCGTGCATCGAAGGCGTAGCTCATCCAGTCCAGGAACTCGGCCTCGCTGATCCGGCCATCGCGATCGGCATCCATGCGTTGCAGATAGTCGTTCGTACCGTTGACCTGCGCCGCCGCGAGCAGCGGAAGTCCCGATATCAGCAGTGCGAGCAGCAGGCGCGCCATCCCCGCATTGTAGGGCTGGATTCGTCCGGATGCCCGGCGTGCGCGCTTGTCCACGCACCCCGCGCAAATCCCCCGTCGCCTTGCGGCGCCTGCCCCCTTTTTAAAAGGGGGCAAAAGCTCGCCACGCCTCGTGACCAGCGTTTCCACGTTGGACAGCACCGAAACCTGCTTTGCTTCCCCCTTCGAAGAAGGGGGACCGAGGGGGGATTTGCTCTTGCCTCATGGAAATGAAGTGGCCCCCCCGTGGCAGCATCACGCAATCAAACGCCGCGACACCTCGTGCCGGCCGTGCGTCTCCCTCGGCGCCACCGCCCACGTCTTCGCCACTTCCTTCATCGCCCGCACCAGTTCTTCTTCCGGCTTGGCATACGGAATCCGCAGCCAGCCGTCGGCGCCGCCTTCCACGCTGAAGACCGGGCCGGGGGCGAGGTGGATGCCGCTGCGTTCCATGTCGGCGCACAGGCGGGTGGCGCTGCCGTGGGGCAGCTGCACCCACAGGGTCAGGCCGCCTTCGGGCTGGCGGAAGCGCCAGTCGGGCAAGTGTTCGCGCAGCGCGGCGATCAGCGCGTCGCGGCGCTGGCGCAGTTGCTCGCGGCGATTGGCGAGGATGTCCGGCTGGGCCAACAGTTCGGCGACGACCAGTTGATCGAACAACGAGCTGCCGAGATCGAACTGCACGCGGGCGTTGATCAGGCGGCGGATCAGCGGACGCGGTGCGCGGATCCAGCCCACCCGCAATCCGCCCCAGAACATCTTGGAAGCGCTGCCCAGGGTGATGGCGTCGGCGGCATGCGCGGCGAAGGGCGCTGGCATCGACGCGTCGGACAGCGCGGTGGCTTGCAGGGTCTCGTCGACGATGGCGGTGGTGCGGGCGTCGCGCAGCGCGGCGGCATAGCGCGCACGCGTGGCGTCGTCCATCAGGAAGCCGGTGGGATTCTGGAAATCGGGAATCAGGTAGGCCAGGTGCGGCGAGGTCTGGCGCAGGGTGGCTTCGATGCCGTCCAGATCCCAGCCCTGCTCGCCCAGCGGGTCGGCCAGCGGCGAACTGATCAGCTTGCCGCCGCCCAGCCGCAGCGCTTCGATGGCGTTGGAATAGACCGGCGATTCGAGCATCACCCGGTCCCCGGGGCGCGACAGCGCGCGTGCGGCGACGGCCAAGGCCGACAGCGCGCCGGTGGTGATGACGATCTGTTCCGGCGCCGTCGGCAGGCCGCGCCGCGCATACGACTCGGCGATCATCGCCTGCAAACCCGGAAGGCCCGAAGGCAGGTAGCCGTCGCTGCCCAGATACGAGGGCAGCGCGGCCAGGGCGCGTTCGTAGGCGGCGGCGACGCCGGGCGTGGCGGCGCCGGCGGCGCAGTTCAGATCGATGGCGCCTTCGATTGCCGGATTCGTGCCCAGCGCGTGCAGGGCGTGATCGTGCGCGCGACGGCGATCCACCGGCACCGTGGCGAAGGTGCCGGCGCCCTGCCGGGCGGTGGCGAAACCGGCGGCGATCAGATCGGCATAGGCGCGGGTGACGGTGTTGCGCGAGACCCCCAGCGCGAGGGTGACCGCGCGCTCGCTGGGCAGGCGGATGCCCAGCGGGATGCGGCCGTCGCCGATCAGTTCCTGCAGGGCCTGGCACAGGCCCCGGTAGGCGGGGGAGCGGTTGAACTCGCCGACCAGGGTGGCGAGACGTTCGGGAGCCAGCGTGCGATTCATGGGGCCACTATCGCACGATTGGCTCTATGGAGAAGGGCCAATTAAGCTCAAAGTGGCTCCATGGCGACGATCTCCCCCTCCTCGGGCCTGTCCAATCTGGGCCCCCTCGCGCAGCTCAAGGCCGGGCGCCTGCCCGAGCGGCTGTTCCGGCTGCTGGTCGGCCTGTGGCTGTATGGCCTGGCCATCGCCCTGATGGTGAAGGGCGCCATCGGCGCCTCGCCGTGGGACGTGTTCCACCTGGGCCTGTCGCTGCATCTGCCGGTGTCCTTCGGCGTGGTGATGATCATCACCGCGGTGGTCGTGCTGCTGGGCTGGATTCCGCTGCGGCAGATGCCGGGACTGGGCACGGTCGCCAACAGCCTGCTGCTGGGGCCATTCGCCGACATCAGCCTGGCGATGCTGGGTACGCCGGAAAGCCTGTGGCTGCGCATCGCCTACATGCTGGGCGGGGTGGTGACCTGCGCGTTCGCCACCGCGCTGTATGTCGGCGCGCAGTTGGGACCAGGGCCACGCGATGGCCTGATGACTGGCCTGACCCGCCGCACCGGCTGGTCGATCCGCAAGGTGCGCACGATCATCGAAGTCACCGTGCTCATCGTTGGCGTATTGCTGGGTGGCGTCGTCGGCGTGGGCACGGTGATCTTCGCCCTGGGCGTCGGCCCGTTGACCCAGTTCTTCCTGCGTTATCTGGTGGTGCGGCTGGACGATCCCGACGCGCGCACCGCCCTGCCGGACGAAGCGTGATGACCGCGAACGTGCTGCGCTACAGCGCCTTCACCACGGATCCGGCCGGCGGCAATCCCGCCGGTGTCGTGCTGGATGCGCGGAATCTCTCCGAAGCCGACATGCAGCGCATCGCCACCGAGGTGGGCTATTCGGAAACCGCCTTCCTGCTTCCGCGCCAGGACGGCACGTTCGACGTGCGCTACTTCAGTCCGCTGGCCGAGGTGCCGTTCTGCGGACACGCCACCATCGCCGCGACCGTCGCGCATGCCGAAGCGAACGGCGCGGGCGAGAAGGTGCTGCATACACGCGCCGGACGCGTGCGCGTGCAGGTGGATGAGCAATTCACCGCCACGCTGACCAGTGTCGAGCCGAGGATGGCGGCGCTGGAGCCGGACGACCTGGACCGCCTGCTCGCCCTGCTGCGCTGGCATCGCGACGAACTGGATCCCGCACTGGCGCCGGCCGTGGCTTATGCCGGCGCGTGGCATCCGATCATCGCCGTCTCCACCCGCAACCGCCTGGCGCGTCTGGACTACGATTTCGGTGCGCTTTCCGGGCTGATGGCGCAACGCGGCTGGACCACCTTGAACCTGATCTGGCGCGAGAACGCCGGCACCTTCCACGCCCGCAATCCGTTCCCGCCCGGCGGCGTGGTGGAGGATCCGGCCACGGGCGCCGCCGCCGCCGCGCTGGGGGCATATCTGGCACACCACGAGGCATTGCCTGCGGATCGCGTTTTCCGGGTTCACCAGGGCGATGATCTCGGGCGGCCGAGCCGGATCGGGGTGACGGTGCCGGAGGATCCGCGCGAGGGCATCCGTGTCAGCGGCACGGCGGTGAAGATCACGGACATCGCCACGCCGACAGGCTGACATGGCGGGCCCGATCGCGCGGCAGCCGCGCGGTTCGATGGCAGGGACGATCGCGGACGTCTGGAACGCCGCGATGGCAAGTGGGAATCCGGCATAAGCACATGCGTCGCGGCCATCACGCGGGCCGGCATGTGGCGATATCCTCGCGGTCCCCAGTGAAGCCGCTGCGCGCCCGGCCCCTGCGCCGGACGCATGCCGCCACCGCGCGCAAGAAGGACAAGCCGGATGACGCGATGGCCGCTGCCATCCGGATATCGCATGTCGAAACAGGTTCATGGGCCGTGCTCGCCGTTGCGCTGCCTCTCCCATCCGCGGCGAGCGCGGCTCACCCCGAAGCCGTTGCCGTGGACGGATGAACGACGGGACGCTCTCTCCCCGCCAGCGCGCAGCCGGAACGAATCCGGTCGCCTGGCGCATTTGACAGCCGGCGGAGACAGGCTATCTTGGCGCTCCCTGCCGCGTACCGGCCAACCCTGGCGGCATCTCCGCACTCCCACGTTCCTGCGGGCGGGTGATCGCTCTCCCGCCAGGTCCACGGCGCCATGATCCAGTTCAAGAACATCAGCAAGTCCTTCGCCACGCCCGGCGGCGAAACCGTGGCGCTGCGGCCGCTGGATCTGGACATCCGGCAGGGCGAGATCTTCGGCATCATCGGCCAGTCCGGCGCCGGCAAGTCGACCCTGCTGCGCCTGATCAACGGCCTGGAGCGTCCCTCGCAAGGCCAGGTGCTGGTGGAAGGGCAGGACATCGCGGCGCTGCCGGATCCGGAACTGCGCGCCGCGCGTCGCCGCATCGGCATGATCTTCCAGCACTTCAACCTGCTGTCGTCGCAGACCGTGGCGAACAACGTGGCGTTCCCGCTGCAGCTGTCCGGCATGAAGCGTGCGGAAATCGAACAGCGGGTGGCGCAGTTGCTGGACCGCGTCGGCCTGCGGGCCCTGGCGGATCGGTATCCGGCGCAGCTGTCCGGCGGGCAGAAACAGCGTGTGGGCATCGCGCGCGCACTGGCCACCCAGCCGCACCTGCTGCTGTGCGACGAGGCCACCAGCGCGCTGGACCCGCAGACCACCCAGTCGATCCTGCGGCTGCTGGCGGATCTGAATCGCGAACTCGGACTGACCATCGTGCTGATCACCCACGAGATGGAAGTGGTGCGCAGCATCTGCCATCGGGTGGCGGTGCTGGACGCGGGCCAACTGGTGGAAACCGGACCGGTGACGCAGGTGTTCCTGCATCCGGCCCATCCGACCACGCGGCAGTTCGTGGTCGATGCCGAACACCTGGACGAGGACGAACAGCGCCGCGCGCTGGACGCCGTGCCCGGCCGCATCCTGCGCCTGACCTTCCTCGGCGGCGATACCTACCGGCCGCTGCTCGGCCAGGTCGCGCGCCAGACCGGCGTGGACTACACCATCCTGGGCGGGCGCATCGGCCGCATCCGCGATACCCCGTACGGCCAGCTCACCATCGCGATGACCGAAGGCGACGCCGATGCCGCCGCCACCCGCTTGCAACAGGCCGGCGTCGATGTCGAGGTGCTGCGCGCATGATCACGATCGCAACGGTGCTTGGGCTGGACCCTGCGAAATGGGGCGAAGTGTTGGTGGCCAGCGGCGACACCCTGCTGATGCTCGCGGGCGCGCTGCCGTTGACCCTGCTGCTGGGCCTCCCGCTGGGTGTGCTGCTGTTCCTGAGTGACAAGCGCCAGCGATTGGAGAACCGCTGGCTGCACGGCGCGCTGGCGTTGCTGGTCAACCTGGTGCGCTCGGCGCCCTTCATCATCCTGATGATCGTGTTGATCCCGGTGACGCTGAGCCTGGTGGGTACTTCGCTGGGCGTGCGCGGCGCGATCCTGCCGCTGGTGGTGGGCGCGGTGCCGTTCTATGCGCGCCTGGTCGAAACGGCGTTGCGGGAAGTCCATCCGGGTGTCATCGAAGCCAGCGAGGCCATGGGCGCCACCACGTGGCAACTGGTCCGGCGCGTGCTGCTGCCGGAGTCCATGCCGGGCCTGCTGGCGGGGGCGACGGTCACCGCGGTGGCGCTGATCGGATTCACCGCGATGGGCGGCGCCATCGGTTCCGGCGGCCTGGGCGATCTGGCGTATCGTGATGGCTATCTGCGATCCCAGACGTCGGTGGCGGTGATCACCGTCGCGCTGCTGCTGATCATCGTCCAGCTCCTGCAATGGCTGGGCGACAGCCTGGTCCGTCGCTTCAACCGCCGCTGATTTCCTTTTTCCTCTCCCCGGGATTCCCCATGAAGAAGTTGCTGCTCCCGTTGTCGCTGATGCTGCTGGCCCTGGCGGCCTGCAAGCCGGCGGCGAAGTCCGACGACACCCTGACCATCGCCGCCACCGCCGTGCCGCACGCCGAAATCCTGGAAGTGGTCAAGCCGCTGCTGGCCAAGGAAGGAGTGAAGCTGGAGGTGCGCGTGTTCAACGACTACGTGCAGCCCAACGATCAGGTCGTGCAGGGCCAGATCGACGTGAACTACTTCCAGACCGAGCCCTATCTGAAAGCCTACAACCAGGATCGCGGGACGAAGCTGGAAACCTACATCGGCGTTCACATCGAGCCGTTCGGCGCGTATTCCCGACGTTACAAGTCGCTGGACGCGCTGCCGACCGGCGCGGACGTGGTGATTCCCAACGATCCGAGCAACAACAGCCGCGCGCTGATCCTGCTGCATCGCGCCGGGGTCATCCAGCTCAAGGATCCGTCCAACCAGATGGCGACCCTGCGCGACATCGTCGCCAATCCGAAGCAGCTGAAGTTCCGCGAACTCGATGCCGCGATGCTGCCGCGCGTGCTGGATCAGGTCGATCTGGCGCTGATCAACACCAACTACGCGCTGGACGCCGGCCTGCAACCGACCCGCGATGCCCTCGCCATCGAGGACGCGAAATCGCCCTACGTGAACTTCCTGGTTGGCCGCCCGGAACTGCGCGGCGACCCGCGGGTGAAGAAGCTGGAAGCCGCGCTGACCAGCACCGCCGTGCGCGAGTTCATCCAGAAGAAGTACCAGGGCGCTGTGCTGCCGGCGTTCTGATTCGACACCCGAAAACGGACGGGCGGCTGCTCACGCAGCCACCCGTCGATGCTTACACCCGACCGAACACCAGCGTCGCGTTGGTGCCACCGAAGCCGAAGCTGTTGGACATCACCGTGTCCAGCTTCGCGTCGCGGCTTTCGCGCACGATCGGGAAGCCCTCGACGCGCGGATCAGGTGTATCGACGTTCGCCGAGCCGGCGATGAAGCCGTCGCGCATCATCAGCAGGCAGTAGATCGCCTCGTGCACGCTGGCCGCGCCGAGCGAGTGGCCGGACAGCGCCTTGGTCGAGGACAGCGGCGGCACCGCGTCGCCGAACACGCTGCGCACGGCATCCAGCTCCACCACGTCGCCCAGCGGCGTCGAGGTGCCGTGGGTGTTGAGGTAGTCCACCGGCTTGTCCACGCCTTCCAGCGCCATCTGCATGCAGCGTACCGCGCCTTCGCCGGATGGGGCGACCATGTCGGCGCCGTCGGAGGTGACGCCGTAGCCGAGCAGTTCGGCATGGATGCGCGCACCGCGCTTGACCGCGTGATCGTAGTCTTCCAGCACCAGCATGCCGCCGCCGCCGGCGATGACGAAACCATCGCGATCGGCGTCATACGGACGCGAGGCGCGGGTCGGATCCTCGTTGCGCTGGCTGGACAGTGCGCCCATGGCGTCGAACATCATCGTCAGCGCCCAGTGCAGCTCCTCGCCGCCACCGGCGAACACGATGTCCTGGCGGCCGGCACGGATCAGGTCCGCCGCCGCGCCGATGCAATGCGCGGAGGTCGCGCAGGCGGCCGACAGCGAATAGCTCACGCCCTTGATCCTGAAGGCGGTGGCCAGCGTGGCCGAGACGGTCGAGCACATCGTGCGCGGCACCATGTACGGACCGACCTTGCGGATGCCGCGCTGGCGCAGCAGATCCGCCGCCTCGATCTGCCACTCGGCCGAGCCGCCGCCGGAGCCGGCGATCAGGCCCGTGCGCGGCTGGCTGACCAGTGATTCGTCCAGGCCGGCATCGGCAATCGCGTCGCGCATCGCCAGATAGGCATACGCGGCAGCATCGCCCATGAAGCGCTTCTGCTTGCGATCGATCAGGGCTTCCAGATCCAGCTCCGGCGCGCCGCCGACCTGGCTGCGGAAGCCGAGCTCGGCGTACTGCGGCAGATGGCGGATGCCGGAGCGGCCTGCGCGCAGCGCGGCCGACACGGTGTCGGGATCGTTGCCCAGGCAGGAGGTGATGCCCAGGCCGGTGATGGCGATGCGGCGCATGCTCAGAACGCCTCCGTGGAGGTGAACAGGCCCACGCGCAGATCGCGCGCGGTGTAGATCTCGCGGCCATCGACCAGCATGCGGCCATCGGCCACCGCCAGCACCAGCTTGCGGTTGATCACGCGGCTGATGTCGATTTCATAGCTCACCCGCTTGGCGGTGGGCAGCACCTGGCCGGTGAACTTCACCTCGCCGGTGCCGAGCGCGCGACCGCGTCCGGGTGCGCCGATCCAGGTGAGATAGAAACCGGTCAGCTGCCACAGCGCGTCCAGGCCCAAGCAGCCGGGCATCACCGGGTCGCCGAGGAAGTGGCATTTGAAGAACCACAGGTCCGGATGGATATCCAGTTCCGCCCGCACCATGCCCTTGCCGTGCGCGCCGCCGTCCTCGCGGATCTCGGTGATGCGATCGAACATCAGCATCGGGTCGTTGGGGAGACGGCCGGCGTCAGGGCCGAACAGTTCGCCGCGGGCGCTGGCCAGCAGCTGATCCCGGGTAAAGGAAGCGGGGGATTTCATGCGTGATCCGACAGGTCAGGAACCAGAATAATGCACAATTGTGCATACAGCTGTATTGACGCAGATCAGACATGCCTTTCCGTACGCCGGCGTAGGCGGACGAAGAACAAGGCAGCGCTTGGATTTTCGCGGATGTCCGCTATCCGGCCGGATACCTTCGGATAACGCATCCGCCGGCGTACGGTGCGCGAATTGCGCGATCCGTGAGTGCGGTGCTCTTTATTGCAATGGGCGTGTTCCCGCTGCCGCCGCGGGAGCCTGGCCCTCAGCGCGACTGGCTGATCCGGAACACGTGTCCGTCTGGATGGCGGACATGCATCTCGCGCACGCCCCAGGGCTCGTCCGTCGGCGGCCTGCTCACTTCGATGCCGTTCGCCAGACAGGTGCGATGGATGCTGTCCACGTCGTCGACCCAGATGGACATCCATACGCCGCCGGTTTCGACGCGGGGACCGGCGGGATCCTGGCGATGGCCCTGGCCATCCAGGCACATGAAGATCTCGCACTCGCCGGAACCGACCGATCCGAAGGTAGGCGGACTGCCCCAGTCCCAGCACTTCTCCCAGCCCAGCGCCTTGAACCACGCGAAGCTCTTTTCCATGTCCGAGACGTTGAGGATCGGGGTGATGTGTTTGGCGTACATGGGCGGGGATTGGGGATTGGAGATTCGGGATTCGGGATTCGGGATTCGGGATTCGGGAGAGCATGGCCTTTTGCCTCCCCCTTTTGTAAAAAAAGGGGGGACCGAGGGGGAGTTTGCTTTTGGCGCGAAGAGCCA
>OFCZ01000057.1_pt1 | contig 21091 bp, 25 predicted proteins | sample 1521011 | NCBI WGS metagenome assembly OFCZ01 (sample SAMEA2532532, study PRJEB24079) | metagenome | biome: bacteria; feature: seaside; material: soil | place: India | collected 2012-02-01 | depth 0.1 m | reverse complement strand
GCCGGTGCCTTCAAACAGATGCGCGTACAGGCTGCGTGCAATCGCGCCGTCGGCATCGCGCACCAGCACGCAACGCAGCGCCGGTCCCAGCCGGTGGCGACGATGCCGGTGCACGGCGCCAGCCAGCCGTCGAGCGTGGAACCGATGCGCGCTCGCAGGCGCTGCCAGGCGCGCAGTTCGGTGGCGTTCTCGCCCAGCGCCGGCAGCCGCCGCGCCAGCGAGCGCCGCAGGCGCGCACGCAGGCCCGCCGCGGGGCGTTCATCCGGATGCAGTTCGAACTTGAGGCAATGCCCGGCGTCGTCCGGATCGAGCGCGCAAAGGCGGTTGGCGCCGCGTGCCAATACCGTCAGGCCGCCCCAGTGCGCGCCCAGCGGTGGGTAGGGAGCGTGCGGCCTGGCGGACATCTCAGGCCGCGTGCCGCTGGCCGAAGCGTGGTGCCAGCAGATCGCGTTCGCCCAGCCACTGGCGCGCGTCCTCGGCGTCGCCCTCGAACCAGTCGCGGGTGGTGCCCAGCCGGAACGAATAGCCCCAGGCATCCATGTCGGCCATCAGGCGTTCGCGGCCGACGCCGGGAATGCCGTCGGCCAGCAGGATCTGCAGGTAGCAGGTGGCGTCTTCCTCGATGTCCGAATCGGTGGCGTCGGTATGCACCGCCGCGCGCCGTTCCGGGGGCAGCACGATCAGGTGGCAGGCCTCGTGCAGCATCGAATGCAGCGGGGTGTCGCCGCGGACGTAGACGTTGTCGGCAATCACGCCGGCCTCCGGCTCGCCCCAGAAACTGCCGGGAATCTTCTCGCCGTCGGCAACCTGATGCAGGCGAAGATCGTAGCGGGCGAGCAGATCCGCCAGATCCGCGAACACGCGATCACGCACGCGCAGGACTTCGGGTTCGGCGGAGGGCGGGGCGGGTGCGTTCATGGTTTTTTCTTGCGCAGTTGCTTGATGTAGTCCAGCTCGCCCAGGGCGACCTGGTTCTTGGGTTCTATTTTCAGCGAATCGCGGAAATGGCGTTCGGCTTCGTCCAGCCGGTCCAGTTCGATCAGCGCATAGCCGGCGCCGCGCAGCGCGCGCGCGCGTTCGGTATCCCGCAGCGATTCGGGGGCAAGCGCGACATGTTCCAGCGCTGCCTGGTTGCTGGCCAGCATCTTGTCCCACTCGCGGCTGGCACGGTACAGGTAGCCGCGTTCGGTCAGGAACTGCGGGTTGGCCGGCGAGAGCTCCAGGGCCCTGTCCAGTGCCGCGGCGGCCTCGTCGAAGCGGTTGAGTTCGATCAGCGCGTACGCTTTGCCGTAGTAGCCATAGGCCCAGGTCGGCCCCAGTACCCTGGCATCGCTGCCCCCCTTGCCCTCGGTATGATCGGCGGCCACGCCCAGCAGGTACAGCAGCGCCTCCGCTGGGTCGCGGGAACAGAAGTAGATCGTGCCGTCGCCGGCGTAGCGGGCTTCATGCGCCTGGATGACGGGATCGAAAGCTTCCCGGATGGCAGCCTCGGGCTGGCGCTTCTTCAGCAACTCGTCGCCGATGACGATGAGTCGGTCCTGTTGCGCCTGCCAAGGGTCGGCCTTGGTTTCGGCCGGGGCATCCGCCGTCGGGGAATCCGCTGGCGGCGCGGGGGACGCAGCCGGGGTTTGTGCCATCGCGGTCCCCGCCGACAACGCGCTGACCATGACCAGGGCATACCGGCAACGGCGAAACGATGTGGCATCCATGTCGGAATCCCGGCGGGTGTAGGTTTGCCGACTATGGCATGAGCCGGCCCGGTGCGGACCGGCTCGGGACGGACGTTCCGGTCAGCCCTGGCCTTCCGGCAGGGCGACCGAGATGTCCAGCACGTCGTGTTCACCGTCCTTGATCAGATCGACCTTGACCGCCTCGGCATCCACGTTGACGTACTTCTTGATGACTTCCAGCAGCTCGCGGCGCAGCAGCGGCAGGTAGTCGGGGCCGCCGCGCGAGGAACGTTCCTGCGCGATGATGATCTGCAGGCGGTTCTTGGCGGTTTCGGCGGTGTTCTTCTTGGCCTTCAGGAAATCAAACAGTCCCATGCCTCAACCTCCAAACAGCTTGCTGAAGAAGCCCTTCTTCTCCAGGGTGGTGAAACGCAGCGGGCGCTCCTCGCCCAGCAGGCGGGCGACCGTGTCGTCGTAGGCCTGGCCGGCGGGGGATTCCAGATCCAGGATCACCGGTTCACCCTTGTTGGAGGCGTTGAGCACGTCGCCGGATTCGGGAATCACGCCCAGGGTCTTCAGGCCCAGCACTTCCTCCACGTCCTTGATGCTCAGCATCTCGCCGCCTTCCACCCGCGCGGGGCTGTAGCGGGTCAGCAGCAGGTTGGCCTTCAGCGGCTCGCCGTTCTCGGCGCGGCGGGTCTTGGAATCCAGCAGGCCGAGGATGCGGTCGGAGTCGCGCACCGAGGACACTTCCGGGTTGACCACCACGATGGCCTGGTCGGCGAAGTACATCGCCAGGAACGCGCCCTTTTCGATGCCGGCCGGCGAATCGCAGACCACGTAGTCGAAGCCGTCGTCGCCCAGATCCTTCAGCACCTTCTCCACGCCTTCCTTGGTCAGTGCGTCCTTGTCGCGCGTCTGCGAGGCGGCCAGGACGTACAGCGTCTCGAAACGCTTGTCCTTGATCAGCGCCTGCTTCAGCGTCGCCTCGCCCTGGGTGACGTTGACGAAGTCGTACACCACGCGGCGTTCGCAGCCCATGATCAGGTCCAGGTTGCGCAGGCCGACGTCGAAGTCGATGACCGCGACCTTCTTGCCGCGCCGGGCGAGGCCGCAGGCGATGCTGGCGCTGGTGGTGGTCTTGCCGACGCCGCCCTTGCCGGACGTGACTACGATGATTTCAGCCAATGGTGTTCTCCTTGGTCGTTCTTCTAGTGAGGTAGGGCCGCGTCAGTCCTGGGCGGCGATCTTGAGTTGGTCCTGGTCCAGCCAGATCTGCACGGCCTTGCCGCGCAGTTCCTTGGGTACTTCCTCCATCACCTTGTAGTGGCCGGCGATGGCGACCAGTTCGGCGTGGAATTCGCGGCAGAAAATCCGCGCATCGGTGTTGCCCTGGGCGCCGGCGAGGGCGCGGCCGCGCAGGGCGCCATAGATATGGATGGAGCCGTCGGCGATGACCTCGGCGCCGGCGCCGACGGTGCTGAGCACGGTCAGGTCGCGGTTTTCCGCGTACAACTGCTGGCCCGAACGCACCGGGGTCTTCTGCATCAGGCCCGGCTTGCCGGCGTTGGCGGCCGCCTTGGCCGCCGCGGCGGGCTTGGGGGCGGGAGCCGGCTCCGGCGCGGGCGCCGGGCGGGCGGGCGCGGGCGGTGCCGCGTCGACCCGCTCGTACTGGGCGCGGAACTTGGCCAGCAGCGGCAGGCCGAGCTGTTCGGCCAACTGTTCGATTTCGCGGGTGCCGTAGGCCAGCGCCACCGGGATGACCCCGGCGTCGCGCAGGCCATCGATCAGCGCGCGCGCGGTATCCACGTCCGGCGTGCGGATCAGGCCACCGAAATCGACGATGACGGCGGCGCGGCCGAACAGCTTGGGCGCGCGTTCGACCCGCTCGCGCATCTCGCGCACGAGTTGTTCGACATCCAGGGTACGGACCCGCAGGTTGGCGATGCCGACCTGGCCGATCTTCAGTTCGCCGGCCTGTTCGTAGTCAAGGTTCGCTGAGGTCACGCTCATGTCCCGGTGGGCCGTTCGGTGTGCGAAGCGGCCAGCGCGCGGGTGCGCGCCCAGGGCAGGTCGGGCAGGGCGTCGCCGTAGGTTTCCTGCACCCACGGATAGCTGCACAGTTCCTTCATCAGCATGCTCGCGCGCACGTCGACGTCGGCCATCGTGTTCTGGCCGACCTCGCGGAAGCCGAAGCTGCCATGGAACAGCAGCGCCGGATCGGCGCCGTGATCGAGGAACACCTCGCAGGCCAGCTGCGGGTAGCGCAGTTCGGCGTAGCTCTGCACGTCCGCGTAGAACGCGCGGCCGACGCCACCGCCGCGGCGGCGGCTGGCGACCACGATGCGATCGATGTAGAAGAACTGCGGATAGCGTTCGCGGAACCAGGCGAAATTGCTGCTGTCATGGTCGGCATCGGAACCGAAGCCCACCAGGAAGCCGGCCAGGTTGCCGTCGCGCTCGGCGACACGGAAGTATTCGGCCTGCGCATAGAAGCGGTGAAGCTTGGCCGAATCCAGCGGCAGGATCGCCAGTCCGGCATTGTTGTTCAGGGCTAGAACGGAATCCAGCTCGTGCTCGCGCACGTCGCGGATGACAATCGACATTACTCGGCTCCGGGGCGGGAGGTCTTGCAAAAGGCTTTCGTTCGGGTGGCCGCAGCGTGGCGGCCGACGGCGGATTATCGCATTTGTGGCGGGAGGGTGGCAGCTTCCGGGTAAGCGGTCCGTGAACCGGCCGGGACGGCCCCGGATGCCGATTGCATGACTTTCGTTGGGCGGCGGGACCGCGGATTGCCCCTAAACTGCGTCCATGTTGGGACGACTCAGCCATACCCGCCTGCTGCGCGCCACCGGCCTGTACACCTGGGCCCTGGTCGGCATTCCGATCGTCCTGAACGTGTGGTTCCTGCCGCCGTCCAGCGGCGCGGACGGCAAGGGCGTGGACATTCCGCTGACCGCGCTGGCCTATTTCACCTTCGGCATCTGCTACTGGTTCGCCACCCGCTCGCTGGGCGCGCGGGGGGCGCGGGTGTCCCAGGCCTGGAACATCCCGCTGGCGCTGGTGCTGACCCTGGCCGCGGTGGCGGTGGGCGTCTACAGCCGGACCGGCCTGAGCGCCATGCTGATGGTGATCGTGGCCGGGGTGCTGCCCTGGCTGCTCAACCTGCGGGTGGCCATCGCCTGGCTGCTGCTGGGGCACGCGCCGCTGGTGTGGTCGTTCATGGCCCTGGAGGACTTCAACTTCTGGGAGGCCCTGTTCCAGTCGGCCTTCTACGTGGGCTTCGCCGCGTTCGTGCTGATCACCGCCTACGTGGCCCGCCAGCAGGCCGAGGCGCGCGAGGAGCAGCGCCGCCTGAACGCGGAACTGCGCGCCACCCGGGTGCTGCTGGCCGAGAGCGCGCGGGTCAACGAGCGCACCCGCATCTCCCGCGAACTGCACGACCTGCTGGGCCACCACCTGACCGCGCTCAGCCTGAACCTGGAAGTGGCCGGGCACATCACCGAGGGCCGCGCCCAGGAGCATGTGCGCCAGGCCCACACCCTGGCCCGGCTGCTGCTGACCGACGTGCGCGAGGCGGTCAGCCAGCTGCGCGACAGCGGCGCCATCGACCTGGGCGCCGCCCTGCTGCCGCTGGCCGAAAAGGTGCCGGCGCTGTCCATCCACATGGACATCGAGGAACCGCTGACCCTGGACGACCCCCAGCGCGCCCACGTTTTGCTGCGCTGCACCCAGGAAATCATCACCAACGCGGTCCGCCATGCCGGCGCCCGCAACCTGTGGGTGCATTGCCGGCGCGATGCCGGCAGCATTCTCATCGATGCCCGCGACGACGGCGCCGGCGCCGGCGCCGTGATCTCCGGCAACGGCCTGCGCGGCATGGCCGAGCGCCTGGCCCAGTACGGCGGCGCACTGGACATCGAAACCCAGCCCGGCAAGGGCTTCTGCCTGCACATCCGGCTACCCGCGGCCGAGAGCACCGGTGTGCTCCCGCTGCGCGCCGAACCCGAAACCGAACCGCTGTCCGAGACAGCCCCTGGAGGTAGCCTGTGATCCGTGTTTGCCTGGTCGATGACCAAACCCTGGTACGCCAGGGCATCCGCTCGCTGCTGGCGCTGGACGACGGCATCGAGGTCGTCGCCGAAGCCTCGGACGGCAAGCAGGCGGTGGAGATGATTCCCCAGGTCAAGCCGGACGTGGTCCTGATGGACATGCGCATGCCGGTGATGTCCGGCCTGGAGGCCCTGCAGGCGCTGGCCCGCGCCGGCCAGCTGCCGCCGGCGATCATCCTGACCACGTTCGACGACGACCAACTGGTGCTGGCCGGACTGAAGGCCGGCGCCAAGGGCTACCTGCTCAAGGACGTGTCGCTGGAACAACTGGTCGGCGCGATCCGCACCGTGGCCGACGGCGGATCGCTGGTGCAGCCGGCGGTGACCCAGCGCCTGCTGTCCGGGCTGGAGCACATGCGCAACGATTTCGTCAGCCTGGATCGCCCGGATCCGCTGACCGATCGCGAGACCGAAATCCTGCGCCTGATGGCCAGCGGCTTCTCCAACAAGGAGATCGCCAACTCGCTGGGCGTGGCCGAGGGCACCATCAAGAACCACGTTTCCAACATCCTCTCCAAGCTCGGCGTGCGCGACCGCACCCGCGCGGTGCTGAAGGCGTTCGAGCTGCAACTGGTGTGAGCGGAGTGGCGGCCGGCGGTTCCGGACCGGTCGCGATTGGTCTGCCTATGGGGCGCGCCGGCATTCCGGCGCGGTGGCGAGGCCGTGGACCAGGCCGATTTCCGGTCAGGAAACGGCGTGAAGGGCGCGTGTTTCCGGGCGTTCGGAACAAGGGCGCGATCCGTCGCCGGAATGGGCTGCGCGGAACCCGCCAAGCCTGATAGGATGCGCGGTGCACATTTTCAATGGCCGAGGCACCGGCCCCCGGAGACTCCCTGAATGACCCGTTTGATCGAGTTCCTGATTGCATTGGCGCTGGTCCTGGCGCTGTTTTTGGTGATCGGCCTGGTGTTGCCTTCCAAGCGTCAGCTTGAGGAAAGCGCCGAGACCAACCGCCGCATGACCATCGTGTTCGACACGCTGAACAACGTGCGCCGTCTCAAGGACTGGAACCCGCTGCTGCCGCACGCCGCCAACGAACTTTCCTATTCCGGTGGCGACGAAGGCCATGCCGGCGTCGGCGCCCGCGTCGATTACGATTCCAAGGGCCAGTGGGGCAAGGGCAGCTGGGAAATCACCGCCAGCGAGCGTCCGGCGCCGAACGGCGGCTCCGGCAAGATCGTCTACGCGATCACCGATCAGAAGCTGGGCAAGGACAAGGTCACCGCGTTCAACCTGGAACCGACCGGCAAGAACAACCGCAACGTCAAGATCACCCAGACCTATGAAGTCAGCTATGGCTGGAACCTGATCGGCCGCTACGCCGGCATGTACGTCAGCCGCCACGTCGGCGACGCGGTCAAGGCCGGTCTGTCCAAGCTGACCAACATGCTGGCCACCGTGCCGAACTTCGACTACCGCACCGAAGGCAGCAAGCTGACCGGCCTGAAGATCGTCGAGCTGCCCGCCGAGGACCTGCTGGTCGTCAACGCCGGCAACATCGACCGCAGCAACGACGCCATCAAGGCTTCGATCAAGGCCAACCAGGAGTGGATCAAGCGGGTGATGGACGCCAACGGCCTGGAAGCCGCCGGTCCGGTCCGCATCATCACCACCGATTTCGGCGCCGAGAAGTACGCGTTCGACGTCGCGGTGCCGGTCCGCAAGGCGGGCACCGGTCCGAAGACCCCGAGCGCCGACGCCAAGGACAAGGACGGCAACCCGATTCCGGTCCCGGTGCCGGCCACCTCCACCCCGGTCGCGTCCACCGGCGACCTGAAGGTCACCATCCCGTCCGGCGCCCCGGTCGAGCACGTGGTCACCAAGGCTCACCGCTCCGCGTTCGCCAACTACACCGGCTTCATGGCCGAGCTGGACGCCAACCGCAGCGCGCTGCGTGCCTGGGCCGTCACTAACGGCTACGAAGTGGTCGATCGCCCGTACGAGTCCTGGAAGTCCGGCGTGGACAACTCCTTCAGCGAGAATGGCCAGTTCGACATCTACTGGGCCATCAAGTAATCCGCTTCGGGATTCCTTCCCATGCGTGATATCGACAACGCGCCGCCCATTGCGGCGCGTTGTTTTTTTGTGCGGCCGTTTTTCCCGCGTGGAAATCCGGTCGCCGGCACCCGCAGGACGCCACCCTGATGCACTACGACCGACGCCAACGCAAACCCTCCGTCTTCGCCCTGTGCGGCGGCCTGCTGGCCGGCGCCTCGGTCGGCCTGTCCGCGTACGCCGCTCACGCGGCGGGCGAAGCGCTGGCGCAGTCGCGGCTGGAGACCGCGGCGCTGTTCGCGTTCGGTCATGGCATCGCCCTGGCCGCGCTGGCGCCGGGAACGACCCGCTGGCTGGGCAAGGCCGGCCTGACCCTGTTGCTGCTGGGCACGCTGCTGTTTTCCGGCAGCCTGCTCGCGGCGGTGTTCGCCGGCCTGTCCACCCAGCTGGCGCCGGCCGGCGGCATGGCGCTGATGGCCGGCTGGCTGCTGTGGGCGATCGACGCGGTGCGCAGGTAAGTCTATGCCCCGTTATTCGCGCGGATTCGATACCGAGGCGGCCTTCGATCACCTGAGTCGCCGCGACCGCAAGCTGGGCACCTGGATGAAGCGGATTGGCTACATCGAACCGCAGCCCACCTGGCGCAAGCCGTTCGACCCGGTCGACGCGTTGGCCCGCGCCATCCTGTACCAGCAACTCAGCGGCAAGGCGGCGGCGACGATTGTCGGGCGGGTGGAAACCGCGATCGGCAGCAGCCGGCTGCACTTCGACACGCTCGGCCGGATCGATGATGTCGCCCTGCGCGCGTGCGGCGTGTCGGGCAACAAGACCCTGGCCCTGCGCGACCTGGCCGCGCGCGAGGCACGCGGCGAGATTCCCGACCTGCGGCGGATGTCGACCATGAGCGAGGACGCCATCGTCGAGGCGCTGGTACCGATCCGCGGCATCGGCCGCTGGACGGTGGAAATGATGCTGATGTTCCGGCTCGGCCGGCCCGACGTGCTGCCGGTGGACGATCTGGGCGTGCGCAAGGGCGCGCAGTTCGTCGACAAGCTGGACACCGCGCCGACCCCGAAGGAACTCGTGGCCCGCGGCGAACGCTGGGGGCCCTACCGCACCTACGCCGCGCAATACCTCTGGCGCATCGCCGACTTCGGCACCGAAGCCAAGGCGCCCACCAAGCGTTCCCAGGATTGACCCGTTCGTAGAGCGGAGCTTGCTCCGCTGCTTTGGAAGGTCCGGCGTACCGTGGAAGCGGAGCAAGCTCCGCTCTACGCAAGGGCTATGTAGAGCGGAGCTCGCTCCGCTGCTTTTGGAAGATCCGGCGTACCTTGGAAGCGGAGCAAGCTCCGCTCTACGCGGCGGTGCGCAAGGCGGAACCTGCTCCACCGAACCCCCGACGTCCGATCCCTGGGCGCCGCGGCGGAACAGGCTCCGCGTTGCGCGTCAGCGCCGGAACGTCATGCGCAGCAGAGTGTCGTCGTGCCGGACATGATGGTGATAGAGCGCCGCCAGCGCGTGCAGCCCGATCAGCCAGTAGCCGGCGACGGCGATGGTTTCGTGCCATTCCTTCAGGCCGTCACCCAGGGTTTCCTGTGCGGCCATCAGCGACGGCAATGCCCAGCCGCCCAACGTAGGCGAGGTACCTTCCGCATTGAGCAGCAGGTAGCCGAGCACAGGCGTGACCAGCATCAGCCCGTACAGCACCAGCGCCATCGTGCCTGCCGCCAGTCTCTGCCAGGTCGGCGGCACCGGCGCGATCGGCGGTGTCGGTGACGACACCCGCACAAGCAGGCGCAGCAGGGTCAGACCGAACACGCTGATGCCCAGCAGGAAATGCGCGGTCTTGATCAGCTGGCGCGCATCACTGCCGCGCGGAAACAGGCCGCGCAGCTCGATGGTGGCGTAGACGCCGGCCAGCAACAGCAGGGTCAGCCAGTGCAATGCGATCAGCGAGGGACGATAGCGGGCATGGGTGGAGAACATCGGGGCGGGCCGCGGCGGAAAACGATCCGAGTATCGATTCCGGGCACGCGCGCCTCATTGATCTCGCTCAAGGCCCTTCATCCGCCTGGTTCAAGGGAAGCGGAGCAAGATCCGCTCTATGTGAGATGCGAGATGCGTAGAGCGGAGCTGGCTCCGCTGCTCTTCCGGATGTCCAAGGTTCAAGGGAAGCGGAGCAAGCTCCGCTCTACGCGGGGGCGTCGTCAGATGCTAGCAACACCTGGCCTTGCATCGGCCTTCTCAGTCTGCGTCAGCGGCGAAGCACCAATGCCACGGCTCGTAGACGATGCCGTGCGGGTTGTCGCGCGGGTAGCTGAGCGAGAAGCCGAACGCGCCGGCGTTCGCCATCAGCCAGGCGAATGCCGTGGTGCGCTCGAAGCTTTCCTCGGCCGGCGGCTCGTCCGGGGCGCCGATGTCCAGCGCCCGTCCGCTGTGATGTTCGCTGTAGCCGGGTGCGGCGTTGACCGAGAGGATCTGTTCCACCGTCTGTCCGCGCGCGAGCTTGCGTTCGAAAATGCCGAGCTGGTAGTCGTGGCTGCGGTAGCCGGAGATGGCCTCCAGCACCACGCCCTCGCGCGCGGCGGCGTCGCGCAGGCCCAGCCAGCCACGCGCGGCGGCGTGCGTCAGCCACAGGGCACGGCGGTAGCGATCGAAACCGGCGAAGGCCAGCGTGTCCGGTTCGGCCACCAGCGGCAGGCCGGTACGTTCGCCGTAGCCGTCATCCAGGCCCAGCGCATGCAGGTGGCCGCACAGCGCGTCCAGCGGCAGTTCACCGGCTTCGCCCCGCCAGGGGCCGCGTCCGCCGCCATCGTGATCCAGTCGATCCAGCGCGGCCTCGATGCCGGGCTCGCGAGGCAGCCCCGGTATCAGCGGCATCAGTCCCTCGGGCAGCTCCGCGGCCAGGTAACGGCCGTCGCGCTTGCGTCGCAGTACCCGCCGGGCGCGCGCGAGGATGCGCGCATCGGCGTTGCCGCGCGCGCGCAGCAGGCCGCCGGGCCACAGCTCCACGTCGGGCGTGTTGAGCAGGCGGGTCGTGAGCGGAACCGGGGGCGTAGGCATGCCCGGCAGCTTAGCGGCGTGGCGCGGAGGCCGCCACCTCGCGCAGACCTTCCAGCAATTCCCGCGGTTTCTCGGGACTCAGCAGCACCAGCGGACCGTCCCGCAGCGGCAGCACCAGCACCCGCGCGCGGTCGCTGATCAGGCAGAACGCCTTGGCCTTGTTGCGCAGGCGATAGTTCCCGGCGGTGAACGCGGGCAGGCTGAAGCCATTCGTCTTCAACGCGGGCTTGAGTTCGGTGTGCTCATCGAGATTGACGATGCGCGCCTTGTCCAGATCGATGGCGCTGACAGGAATCTGTTTGCGGAACATGGTCGCGGTGACCTTCAGCTCGCCTTGTTCCAGCTGGATGCGGCGGCGGCGCAGCAGCACGTGCAGCACCACGCCCACCAGCAGCACGAAGGGCAGGGTGAACAGCAGGCCGCGCGGCACCTGTTCGCTGGAGTTCCACAGCACGGAGCCTGCGACGATCGCCATCGCGCTGGTCATCGGCAGCCACAGGCCGAGCAGGGTCCAGCGGTCGAGCGGGGCAACGGGGAAATCGCGGGTCATGCTCAGTGTTCCTTGATCCAGTGCGCGGTGTCGGCGATGAGTTGCGGATCGACCTGGCCGGGTCGCTGGTATTCGGACAGCGTGCCAGGGCCTACGCCGGCGATGCCCAGATGATTCAGGGCCGGATAGTGCTTGAAGGTGGCCAGGCGGTTCCCGGCCAGCCCGCTGCGCCAGCGCTGCCAGTCCGTATCGACGACCTGGAAGTCGCGGCCGCCCTGCAACAGCAGCAGCGGCAGGTGGGTCGCCTTGGCTTCTGCCACCTGGTCGATGGCTTCCAGCGAGCGCCAGTAGCGTGCGGGAAGGCCCAACGGCGTGTTGGTGGAATCGTCGGGCGCATCGCCGCGCACATGGGCGATCTGCGTGTCCAGCTTGTCGAGGAACGCCTGTGCCGCCGGGTCCAGCGGTCCGCGCTGGCCCAGCAGGTAGCGGTTCTGCTCCGGCAGGATCGTCAGCAGCGAACGCGCGGGCGCGGCGAACAGGATCAGGCCGGCCACCTGGCCGGATCGCTGCGCGATGCGCGGCGCCAGCATGCCGCCCTGGCTGTGGCCGAACACGAACACGCGCTTGCCGTCGATGCCGGGCTGCGCACGCAGCGTGGCGACGGCGGCGACCGCATCGTCGGTGACTTCGTCATCGACGGTGAACGACTTGCCGCCGGTGAAATCCTGCGGACGCGCCTTGCTGCGCTTCTCGTAGCGCAGCACCGCGATGCCCTGCGCGGCCAGGCCGCGGGCGATGTCCAGGAACGGGCGGTTGGGGCCGATGGTTTCGTTGCGATCCTGCGGACCGGAACCGTGCACCAGCACCACCGCGGGAAAAGGACCGGCGCCCTTGGGCATCGCCAGGGTGGCGGCCAGCGCCTGCTCGCCGCTGCCCACGGTGAGGTCGCGCTCCTGGTAGGACGCGTCGGCGGGAACGGGCGTGGCGGCCGGCGGCGGCATCGGTTTCAGCAGGAGGCCGGCGATCTGTCCCTTTGCGTTCACCGCGACCTGCGCGTTGATGGGGCCTTTGGCGAATTCCAGCCGGGTCACGACGAAGTGCGTGTCCTGATGCGGGGTGATCGCGGGTTCGCCGCGCGAGCGCAGCGCACCGAATTGTGCATGCACGGATTCCCACGTCGCCTTCAGCTGGTCCTGCGGGACCGCCGCGGCCATTTCCGGCGAAAACATCGCTTCGGCGGCGGCATAGTCGCCAGCTTCCAGGTGATCCAGCAGGCGCTTGGCGAGGGGGGCGGGCGCATCGGCCGCGGATGCGCTGGCGGCGAGCGTGGCCGAGGAGAAAAGGGCGCCCAGCGCCAACAGAATCCACAACGAAACACGCATCTCAAGTCTCCTTCTTGAACACCATCTGCACCGCGGCCATCGGGGCGGGCACGATGGTGTTGACCAGTTCCCAGCCCTGCGCGCCCAGGCGATTGAGTTCGTTCTGCAGATCCTCGCGCTTGAGGCCGCCCATCAGGCCGGGCTTCACTTCGATGACCTGGTAGGTCCAACGCTTGCTCATGTCCTTCTCCTTCTAAGGGGCGGATCGCGACCTTGCGCCGGTCGTGGCGCGGTTAGTCGTCGCCGCCGTCGACGTCCGCATCGGGCGAGGGCGACGGTCTGGGCAGGCGCCCGGCCTTGCGCAGCGCATCGCGCAACACGTATTCGATCTGGGCGTTGAGCGAACGCAACTCGTCATCCGCCCAGCGCTGCGCCGCGTTCAGCACATCGGCGCTGATGCGCAGGGGATAGGCTTTCTTCTCGGCCACGACGCCTGCCTTCCGCCCGGCTCAGTACAGCGAGCCGGTGTTGACGATCGGCTGGGTGCTGCGATCGCCGCACAGCACCACCAGCAGGTTGCTGACCATCTGCGCCTTGCGCTCTTCGTCCAGCTGCACCACACCGTTCTTCTGCAACTCGGCCAGGGCCATTTCGACCATGCCGACCGCGCCGGCGACGATGCGGGTGCGCGCGGCGATCACCGCGTTGGCCTGCTGCCGTTGCAGCATCGCCTGGGCGATTTCCGGCGCGTAGGCCAGGTGGCTGATGCGCGCGTCGATGACCTGCACGCCGGCGTCGGCCAGGCGTTCGGCCAGTTCGTTCTTCAGGTGCTGGGAAATCTCGGTGGCGTGGCTGCGCAGGGCCAGCTGGCCCTCCTCGTGCTGGTCGTAGGGATAGCTGGTGGCCATCGCCCGCAACGCGGATTCGGACTGGATGTGCACGAAGCTCTCGTAGTCGTCCACGTTGTAGACCGCTTCGGAGGCATCGACCACCTGCCACACGATCACCGCGGCGATTTCGATCGGGCTGCCGTCCAGTTCATTGACCTTGAGCTTGCCGCTTTCGAAGTTGCGCACGCGCAGGCTGACCTTCTTCTTGGAGTAGAAGGGGTTGTTCCAGCGCAGGCCGTTGTCCTTGACGGTGCCGATGTACTTGCCGAACAGGCTGACCACCGCGGCCTGGTTGGGCTGCACGGTGTACAGGCCGATCAGGCTGAAGAAGGCCAGCACGGCCAGGACGACGCCGGCGGCGATGCGCGCCCCGGAGGCGACCCCGGAATACTTCGGATCGGGGCCCATGCCGGTGGCGAACAGCCAGACGGCCAGCGCGGCGACGGCCAGGACGGCGAGCAGGAAGGGGATGCCGGGCAGCGAGCGGATCGGGTTCTCTTTCATGGTGGTCTCTCCTTGTTCGGAGGAAAGATATCAAAGTGATATCACTTGGCAAGTGCCGTCCGTCGGCGGGGAGGGCGGTCGGGCCGGGCCGGTAGAATGCCGCTCCCTCCCCGCATCGGATTCCCGCCCCATGGTCGACCTCGGTACCCCGCTCAGCCCCCACGCCACCCGGGTCCTGCTGTTGGGGTCGGGTGAACTGGGCAAGGAGGTCGCGCTGGAGCTGCAACGGCTGGGCGTGGAAGTCATCGCCGCCGACCGCTACGCCGACGCTCCGGCCATGCAGGTCGCGCACCGGTCGCATGTGCTGGACATGCTGGATCCGGCCGCCGTCCGCGCGCTGGTCGCGCAGGAACGGCCGCATGTGATCGTCCCGGAGATCGAGGCCATCCACACCGACACCCTGGTGGCGCTGGAAGCCGAGGGCGCGGCCCGGGTCATCCCGACCGCACGCGCCGCCCGCCTGACCATGGATCGCGAAGGCATCCGCCGGCTGGCCGCCGAAACCCTCGGCCTGCCGACCTCGCCGTACCGCTTTGTCGATACCGAGGCGGAGTATCGCGAGGCCATCGCCGCCATCGGCCTGCCGTGCGTGGTCAAGCCGGTGATGTCCTCCTCCGGCAAGGGCCAGAGTACGGTGCGCGAAGACGCCGACATCGCGCCGGCGTGGGAGTACGCGCAGACTGGCGGCCGCGCCGGCGCCGGCCGCTGCATCGTCGAGGGCTTCATCGACTTCGATTACGAAATCACCCTGCTGACCGTGCGTCACGCCGGCGGCACCTCGTTCTGCGAACCCATCGGCCATCTGCAGCGCGACGGCGACTACCGCGAGAGCTGGCAGCCGCAGCCGATGTCGGCGCGCGCGCTGGAAAACGCGCAGGCGGTGGCACGCGCGGTCACCGACAACCTGGGTGGCTGGGGCGTGTTCGGGGTGGAACTGTTCGTGAAAGGCGACGAAGTGTGGTTCAGCGAAGTCTCGCCGCGCCCGCACGACACCGGCCTGGTCACCCTGGTCTCGCAGGAACTGAGCGAATTCGCGCTGCATGCGCGCGCCATCCTCGGCCTGCCGATTCCGGTCATCCGCCAGCAGGGCCCGTCGGCCTCGTGCGCGGTGCTGGCGCACGGTCATGGCGTGCCGATGTTCTCGGATGTGGACAAGGCGCTGGCGGCGCCGGACACCGCGCTGCGCCTGTTCGGCAAGCCGCGCGTGGAAGGCCATCGCCGGGTCGGCGTGACCCTGGCGCGCGCCGCCGACATCGACACCGCCCGCGCCATCGCGCGCGACGCCGCCGAAGCCCTCGGCATCGAACTCAAGCAAGGATCGGACAATGAACGGAAATGAAGGCTACGCGGTGTTCTTTTTCCCGCAGGCGCTGGAAGCATTGGGCGAGGCGATCAAGCCCTACCTGGTGCAGGTGGAAGGCGGCGAACCGCACATCCTGTGCCGCGAGATCGACACCGCTGGCGCGCTGATCGAAATGACCCTGGAAGGCCTCGCGCCGGACGGCAAGACCGTGCAGATCGAAGTGATGATCCCCGGCAGCATGGTCAAGATGATCGTCTCCGCCCGCAGCGACGGCGCCATCGGTTTCAGCCCGCGCACGACGGTGGTGGGTTCGTAGCACCCGATTCCCCGCATTCGCGACTCACGTCGCTCCCACAGGAAGGCACCCTTGTAGGAGCGATGTGAGTCGCGACGGGACAATCAACGGGCCGGGAACATCCGGGACGTGCGACCAAACCATCCCGTAAATCGCGCTCTATCTCAATCGGATGGATTGCGGTCGCGACTTATGTCGCTCCTACAGGTAAAAGAACGGCCCTCAGGGCTTCAAATCAGCCCACACCAGATGGTGATCGCTGCCGTCGGCGATGGCGGCGTCGGCTTCCGCCTTCGCAGGCCAGAACACGCCGCCGCCTTCGTAGGCGAAGCCGGTCGAGGGCAGCACGTAGTCCAGCCGCATCGCGCCGGCCTTGGGGCCGAAATCGCCGGTGACGTGGCCCGGCGCGCCGCGACGGGCGATGCCCTTGGCGGCGTAAGCTTCGGCGGTTTCGGCGCCACCGCGGCTCTGCGGGGTGGCATGGCGCAGCACCCGCGGATGCTCCAGCAGTTCCAGGATCGCGCCGTGGCGGCCGTCGCCATCGACCGGATCGTTGTTGAGATCACCGGCGATGACGAAGCGCGCCTCCTGCGCCAGCCCGCCACAGACGCCCGCGTCGTCGCACAACCAGGGCTTATCGCCGGCGCTGATGTACTCGTGCCACAGGCGCAGCTCGTCGTGGTTGCGCGCGCCATTGCGATCCTCCGGACCGTCGAACACCGGCGGGGTCGGGTGCGAGACCAGGAAATGCACCACGCCCGAGGGCGTGCGCACCGGCACGTCCCAGTGCGATTTCGACGACAGCCGCAGCTTTGACCACACCTCGTCGCGGTACCAGGATTTGCCGGTGGCCGGATCGACCGGACGCGCCGCGCCGGGCAGGCTGCTCCAGCGCAGCAACTGGAAGGTGCGCACCTGCGCGGCATCGATGGGATGCCTCGACAGCACCAGCATCCCGTATTGGCCCGGGTGCAGTCCGTAGCCCCAGGCATCGTTGCCGCGCGCGCGGCCTTCGCCGCCGGCCTCGCCGTTGTTGTCCAGATCCAGGCCGCTGGGTACGCCCGTGTTCACCGGCGCCAGGTAGCGGTAGGGATAGCGCAGCGCTTCGCCGCCACCGGGCTGGGCGACTTCCAGATAGCGCTGCTGGAACAGGTCCGCCGCGCGATGCGCCTCGTCGTAGTCGAACTCGTTGAGCAGCACCAGATCCGGACGCACCTTCTGCAGCACGGCGGCGATCTTGCGCGCATGCGCGCTGTCGCCTTCCAGTTCGCGGATCACGCCGCCGGCTTCGTCCGAATACAGCGAGGTGTTGTAGGTGGCCACGCGCAGGCGCGCGGGGCTGTCGGCGAGGGCGGCGGCGGGATCACCGTGCACGTTGACGTTCACGCAGGCAGTGAGCAGGGAAAGCAGGCAGGCGGGCAGAAGGAAGGTTCGCATGTCGCCATTCTGACATGGGCGCCAGCGCCGCCGATGACAGCGCGGTTACGGATCCGGCGGCGGCTGGAAGTCCTGCCACCCGCGACCGTCGTAGGCTTCCAGCGGCTGGAAGCGGCGCTTGTAGTCCATCTTGCGGTGGCCGTGGATCCAGTAGCCCAGGTACAGGTGCGGCAGGCCCTCGCGGCGTGCCCAGGCGATCTGGCGCAGGATCGCCAGCGTGCCCAGCCCGCGCGCGGCCAGATCCGGATCGTAGAAGGTATACACCGCCGACAGCGCTTCCGGCAGCACATCGGTGACCGCCACCGCCAGCAGCCGTCCGTGTTCGCGCAATTCCAGGAAGCGGCTGTTGGCCCAGCTGCCGATCAGGAACTGCTCGAACTCGACCGCGCCGTGATCGTCCATGCCGCCCAGCGGATGCCGCGCGGTCAGGTAGCGCTGGTACAGGGCGACGTGTTCCTCGCTGCGTTCGGCCGCCATCACCCGCACGTCCACGTCCGGATTCTGCCGCGCGCAGCGGCGCTGGCTGCGGTCCGGCTGGAACCGCTCCACCGGAATCCGCACCGCCACGCACGCCTGGCAACCCAGGCAATGCGGCCGGTAGACGATGTCGCCGGAACGGCGGAAACCCCACGCCAGCGCGTTGGGATAGAACATCGGCAGACGCGGATCGCGCGGATCCAGCACCAGATCGCGCGCGTTGCGATCCGGCCAGTAGCCGCAGGGGTGTTCGCCGGTATGGAACAGGCGTAGGTCTTCGGCCGGCTGCGGCGGATTGTTGCCCATCACGCCCCCGCCAGTTTCGGGGCGAGCCAGACGAACAGCCCGCCCGCCGTCGCGCCGGCCAGCGCACCGGCCACCAGATCGCGCGGCACGTGCCGGCGCAGCTTCAACCGCGACCACGCCACCAATGCGGCGAACGCCAACCCGGCGATGCCCCAGGCCGGATGGATCTGCGAGAGCAGGATCGCCGCATAGATGACGAACGCCATGTGCAGCGACAGCTTGCACCACCGCGCGCCCAGCATCGCCACCGCAATCAGCGCCGCCGCCAGGATCAGTCCCAGCGCGAGCTGCACCGGCTGGCCGGCGACCCAGCCCAGCACCGCCGCCAGCGCCAGCGCGACCAGCAGGAAGCGGTTCAAGGTCCGGCGTTCCTCGTGCCGGCTGGCGTCCACGTGCTGCCAGCGGCCACGCCGCACCTGCCATCCCGACCAGCCCATCACCAGCGCGGCGAACGCGGCGAAACCCAATGCCATCCATGCCGCCTCGCGCACGCCCAGCGTGCGCGTCGCCAGCAGCAGCGCCGCCACCGGCAGCACCAGCATCGGGTGTCCGAGGATGGAAACGGCGCGGGCGAAGGCGTGGACCATGCGGCCAGCATACTGCGCGGCCGTCGTCGCGGCGCATGCGACCGGCTGGAAGCTGAATCCGCTCGTCGCCGCGTCAACCGGGGCGGCGGCCGGGCGTTTCCCGGTCAGTGGCGCAACCGCGCCGCGTGATCAGGAGAATCCGAACATGACCCGCAACAAGACCCTGCTCGTGGTGGCCGTGCTGACCGCGCTCGCCGCCAGCACCGCTTTCGCCGCCACCCAGTCCGCGCCGGCCGCAGGCGCCTCGCGTCCGGCCCTGGACAAGAACGGCGACGGCGTCGTGGATCGCGCCGAAGCCGCCGCGCATCCGCGCCTGGCCGAGCGTTTCGACACGCTCGACAAGAACAAGGACGGCAAGCTCAGCGCCGAGGAACGCCCGCATCGCCGCCATGGCATGGACGGCGGCCACCGTCCCGGTCACGGCGGCCACGGCGGCATGATGAAGCAGCTGGACACCGACGGCGACGGCCGCATCAGCAAGGCCGAGGCCGGCAAGCAGCCGCGCTTCGCCGAAAATTTCGCCAAAATGGATGCGAATGGCGACGGCTACGTCGACGGCAAGGATCGTGAGCTGCGCGGCAAGCAGCGCCGCGACGAATGGTTCGCCGGCGCCGACACCGACAAGGACGGCAAGCTGACCCGCGCCGAGATCGACACCGCCGACGCCAACCGGCGCGCGCAGTTCCAGCAGCGCATGCAGGCACGCGGCGCCGAACGTTTCGCCGCCGCCGACGCCAACAAGGACGGCCGCATCAGCCGCGACGAAGCCAAGGGCAAGCCGCGCCTGGCCGAGCGCTTCGATCAGCTCGACGCGAACAAGGACGGCTTCCTCGGCCAGGACGAACTGAAACCGCGTTCGCCGCGCTGAGCCGGCAAGCCATCGTTCCACCGCACACCGGCCGCCTCGCGCGGCCGGTGTCGTGTCTGCGAAAGGTGCCAAGAGCAAATCCCCCTCGGTCCCCCTTCTGCGAAGGGGGAGGCAAAGCCTGTTCCCGGTCCGGATCTTTGGCAGCGCGCGTGCTTCCGCAGCACCGGTGATGGCGGCGTGGGGCTGGAGCAGTCGAATCCCCGAGGAAAGCTCCTTGTGGAAGCGACGTCAGTCGCGACGGGAAATCAGAAGGCCGCAAACATCGGGCGCGGACCGGACATCTCCCCCGGACGCCTCACTCCGACGTAGCGCCGAACTTGCTCGGCGGCGGACAAATGCTGCGCCGGTAAAGGCCCGCTCAGAACACCAGCCGCCCACTCGCAATCAGCCCATACAGCAGACCACCGAACCCCAGCACCAGTCCGACGGTCACCCCGATGATCTGCCACTTGCGCCGGCGCACCGCGTCCGCGGTTTCGGTCACCGGATCCAGTTGCATGTCGCGTGCGCGCCGGCGCGCCAGGATGCGCGGCAGCCAGCGGCTGCATGACCACATGATGCCGCCGCAATAGGCGGCGGTGAGCAGCAGGTGCGGAATCCAGCCCGGTACCTTCTGCAACGCGACGGCGCCGGCCAGGAACGCCAGGATCATCAGCGTGTTGACCGTGCCGTAGGCAATCAGCGCCCGCCGTTCCCGCGCATCCAGCGGATCCCGCAACTGCTTGCGGATGCCGAACCAGACCGAGCCGATGCCGCCAATCAGGCCGACGGCGACCGCTCCGAACGACGCGCCCAGCACTTTCAGCAGACCCTTGCCGGCCAGCGCTGAACCGGTGCCCAGCACCGCCGCGGCGGCGGTCGGCGGCGCGCCCACCGCCAGCGCGCCCAGCACGATGCTGGCGAACGCCGCGCCCGGCGCGCTGCTGCGGGCGAATTCGCCGAAATGCTTCATCAATTCCTCGCGCACGTAACCGCGCGCCCGCGACAGGCGCTTGCGCACCGCCGCGTCGGTCAGTCCCAGCAGCCGCGCGACCTGCTGCGAACTCTGGCTTTCGCGGTAGTACAGCAGCAGCACTTCGCGGCTGTCTTCCGGCAGCGCGGCGATGACGTCGGCGGCCACCCGTTCCTGCTCGGTCTGCAACACCAGTTCGGCCGGCGTGGGCGCGGTGTCGGTGGCCAGCTCGATGGCGATGTCGGCCACTTCGCCGGTCATCGGCCGGTACTGCCCGGCGCGCAGGTGATCGCGGGCCAGATTGCGGGTGATCTGGCGCAGCCACGGCAGCAGGCTGTCCGGATTCTTCAGGCTGCCCAGGTGCTTCCACGCCTTCAGGAAGGCTTCCTGGGCGATGTCCTCGCTGGCATGCACGTCGCGGGTGATCGCGTAGGCAATCGCGGTGACGGTGTTCTGGCAGGCGCCGATGATCCGCCCGTAGGCATCGCGGTCCCCCCGCTGGGCGGCGGGAAACTCATGGCGCAGGGTCAGTTCCAGCGTGGCGGCGGTCATCGGCGGTCGGCTCCCAGGCGGCTATGGAAGCACAGACGCCCGGGGAGACGCGATGTGACCCGGTGCTTTCTCCGCCCCTTCCCTCGCGTGCGGGGGAGGGAGCTGTATCCGTACGCTGCCATTTTCCTGAAGGAGCTGATGCGTGCTCCGCCCCTTCCCCCGCGTGCGGGGGAAGGTCGGGATGGGGCCGTCACCGTCATTCCAGCGCAAGCTGGAATCCATTTTCGCGCGGTGTATCCACGTTCGCGGAGAGCGGGCTGCGCGCGTT
>OFCZ01000056.1_pt1 | contig 21605 bp, 13 predicted proteins | sample 1521011 | NCBI WGS metagenome assembly OFCZ01 (sample SAMEA2532532, study PRJEB24079) | metagenome | biome: bacteria; feature: seaside; material: soil | place: India | collected 2012-02-01 | depth 0.1 m | reverse complement strand
CCGTGCCCCCTCCTCCGCGAGCGGGGGAGGGCTGGGGTGGGGGCAGACCGGCGCCATGACAGCGACCGACCGGAACCAGGCATCGAACGTCGGTGTACCTGCGCGGTTCACAAGGAAGATGTGATCGAGACGAAAAAGATGTGTGCGATCCCCGTCGGGATATGCGCATCGACATGACATGGATGACGCGGCATTTTGCATGCTTTGCGTGACTGACCGAACTTTGGTCTTTTTCCAATCGAACCACGGTTACCCGAACCTATCATTCGGCCCCCTCTGCTCGTTCCGTGTAAGCGAGCCGGGGTTCGAAGGAAGGACGAATGGGAACCTACAAGGAAGCTGGCTCGCGCGGGCGAGCCCGGTGCGTATGGCTGCTTGGCGGAATGCTGTGCATCTCTGCCCAAGCGGTGTTGGCGCAGGAAGCCGTGGACCGGGAACTGCTACGGCAACAGGAACGCGAGCGCGCGCTGCGCGAACGGCAGGAGGAACGGCCGGATGTCCGGCTTGCACCGGAATCGGATGGCGCACCGTTGCGCTTGCCCGAAGTGGAAACGCCATGTTTCCCAATTCGGCGGATCCGGCTGGCGGGAGAGGACGCCGCCCGATTCCAGTGGGCACTGCGGGCCGCGAACGCACCCGACGATCCCGTGATCGGCCGTTGCCTGGGGACGACGGGCATCAACATCGTGCTCAAGCGCATCCAGAACGCTATCGTCGCGCGCGGCTTCGTCACCACCCGGGTACTCGCGGCGGAACAGGATCTGCGGGACGGCGGACTCGTCCTGACCCTGGTTCCCGGTCGTATCCGTGCCATCCGCTTCGACGCAGCCACCGTACCGCGCGTGGCTCGATGGAACGCGGTGCCGGCGGCGCCAGGCGATCTGCTCAACCTCCGCGATATCGAGCAGGCGTTGGAAAACTTCCAACGCGTGCCTACGGTGTCCGCCGATGTGCAGATCGTTCCCGCCGACGGTGTGGAGGCGAGGGCCGGCGAGAGCGACCTGATCATCACCTGGCAGCAGCGCCGCCCAGTGCGCGTCAACCTGTCGCTGGACGACTCGGGCAGCGTATCCACCGGCAAATGGCAGGCCGGTGCGACGTTGTCGCTGGACAACGCATTGAGATGGAACGACCTCTTCTATCTCAACCTCGGGCATTCGGCATTCAACGGTGACCGCAAGGACACCTCCAGCTGGACCGCCCACTACGACGTTCCCGTGGGCTACTGGCTCGCCGGCGTCACCACCAGTGGTTACGACTATCGACAGACGGTCGCGGGGCCGTACCAGACCTACGACTACAACGGATCCAGCCGCAATGCCGAGCTGAAGCTGTCGCGCCTGCTGTTTCGCAGCGCGACCGCCAAGAGCGGGATCTACGGCCGCGGATGGTGGCGCGAATCGAAGAACTTCATCGATGACACCGAGATCGAGGTCCAGCGCAGGCGCATGTCGGGCTGGGAATTGGGCATCACCCACAAGCATTTCCTGCGCACGGCCACCCTGGAGGGAAGCGTCGCCTATCGCCGGGGCACCGGCGCCTTCGGAGCGCTTCCCGCGCCGGAGGACGTGGCGCATGCCGCCGATCCCGGACTACCGCTAGAAGGAACGTCCCGTGCGGCGCTGATCACCGCCGATGCTCAGTTGACCTTGCCGTTCCGGCTGGGCAAGCAGTCCATGCGCTACAGCGCCAGCTGGCGCGGACAGTGGAACCGCACCCCGCTGGTGCCGCAGGACCGTTTCGCCATCGGCGGCCGCTACACGGTGCGCGGCTTCGATGGCGAGGTCTCGCTGACCGGCGAACGCGGCTGGCTGGTCCGCAACGAGCTGGGCGTGACGCTGGGCGGCGGCCAGGAGTTCTACGCGGGTGCCGATTACGGCCGTGTCGCGGGTCCATCCGCCCGGTGGCAGTGGGGGGATCACTTGGCGGGCATGGCGCTTGGCCTGCGCGGTGGCTGGCGAGGAGGGAACTGGGATCTCTTCGTCGGCGCACCGCTCAGCAAACCCGACGGTTTCCCGACGGCATACACCACTACCGGATTCAGCCTCGGCTGGTCGTTCTGAACCCGTGCGGTTTCCTGGCGCGCGGCGACGCAGTGCCACCGATGGAAGAAGGAGTCTTCTGTGAATCACATCTATCGCTTGATCTTCAATCGCGCCATGGGCGTCTGGCAGGTGGCGTCGGAACTGGTGCGCCGACCCGCTGGCGCAACCCACGGTGCCCCGGCGGGTCGAATGGCGGCGACATTGCCGCCGCTTCGATTCGCGATGTGGTGCGCGCTGGGATGGGTGACCACGATTCCGGCCCCGTCCGCGCAGGCGCAGCAGGTGCCGGATACCGGCCGGATCATTGCCGACCCCACCGCGCCGGGCGGCCAGCGGCCTACCGTGATCCAGGCGCCCAATGGCGTACCGGTGGTGAACATCACCACGCCGAGTGCCGCCGGCGTATCGCGCAATACCTATTCGCAGTTCGACGTCGGTGCGCAGGGTGCGATCCTCAACAACGCGCGGACCCAGACCCAGACCCAGTTGGGTGGAACGGTACAGGGAAACCCGTGGCTGACCACCGGGACCGCCCGGGTCATCCTCAACGAAGTCAACAGCGCCCATCCCAGCCTGTTGCAGGGTTACCTCGAAATCGCCGGTGACCGCGCGCAGTTGGTCATCGCCAATCCCGCCGGCATCCAGATCGCGGGAGGCGGCTTCCTCAATGCAAGCCGCGCGACCCTGACGACGGGAAAGCCGGTCTTCAATGGCGGCGCACTGGATCATTATCGCGTCGAGGGCGGTGTCATTCGCGTGGATGGTGCCGGCATGGACGCCACCCAGGTCGATTACACGGATCTGATCGCGCGCTCGCTGGAAATCAACGGCGGACTGTGGACCCAGCAGCTGCAGGCGTCATTGGGAAGCAACCGGGTCAGCGCCGACCATGATCGCGTCGAAAGCCTGCTGGCCACCGACCAACGCGGACAGCCGGCATTCGCGCTGGACGTCGGTGCGCTGGGTGGCATGTACGCGAACAAGATTTTCCTGGTTGGTACCGAACAGGGCGTGGGCGTGCGCAATGCCGGGGAGATCGGCGCACAGGCGGGCGAGCTTGCCGTCACCGTCGATGGACGCCTGGAGAATCTGGGCAAGCTGCAGTCCAAGGCCGATGTACGGCTGTCTTCGCAGGGAGGAATCGCCAACGCCGGCGTGATCAGCGCCTCGCGCGAGCTGACGCTGGCAACCGAGGCGGATCTCGACAACAGCGGTGGCGTCCTCAATGCCGGCCGTATCGACGTTGTCGCCGAATCACTGCGCAATCGTGACGGCGCCATCGAACAGACCGGATCGCAGGCACTCGCCGTGCAGACGGGTTGGTTGAGCAATCGCGATGGCGGCCGCATCGGTATCGCCCCCGGCCCGGACGCCGGCGAGGGAGGCGGTGGGTCCGCTGGAGACGGCGGCACAGGCAACGGCGGGAGTGAAGGCGATGGCGGCGGGACGGGCTCCGGCGGTCAGGGCGAGGGCGGAAATGGTGGTGGAGACGTTCCCCATCTGCCGAAGCCGCTGCCCGAGGGGCGCATGCGGATCGCCGGAGCGCTCGACAACGACGGCGGCGCCATCAATGCCGGTGGCGGCGTGGCACTTTCCACGGAAAACGGACTCGACAACAGCGGCGGAAGGATTGGCCTGCGCGAACTGACCCTGGAGCGTGGCCAGCTCGGCAATGCGGCGGGAGAACTCAATATTTCCGGAGATGCCCGGATCCGGGTGGACACGATCGTCAATGACGGTGGCCGGTTCGCGGTAGGCGGCAGCCTGCAGGTCGATGCCCGTCATCTGTGGAACCGCGACGGCAACCTCACGCAGGGGGGAAGCGGCGCTTCCTTCTTCCGGGTCAGCGACACCTTCGACAACCGTGGCGGCATCTTCGCCAGCAACGCGGCCAGGCTGGGACTCGACGCCGGCATCCTGGTCAATGAACACGGACGCATCGAACACGCGGGCGATGGCGGCTTGACCCTGCGTGCGGCGACATGGCACGGCGACGAAGGCGTGATCGTCACGGCGGGGAAGGCGGATATCGATGCAGGCCAGGTCGATCATCGCGGCGGTACGCTCAGTGCGCGCCAACTTGAAATGCATGCGACGGCGTTCGACAACCGTGGCGGCAAGCTGATCGCCACCGGTGTCCTTGCCAATACGCTTGCGGTCAGGGGCCGGTTGGACAATGGCGGGCAGGGCACGATTGCCAGTCAGGGCGACCTGTCCATTCGCGCCGGCAGCTTCGGCAATGCGGCGGGCACCGTACAGCAGGCGGGTGACGGTGAACTGGCCATCGAAGCGGAAGCCATCGACGGCGCCGGCGGTACCGTGGCCAGCAACGGTGGTTTGTCCATCACCGGCAGCCAGGTGGATCTGCGCGCTGGAACCACCTTCGCACAGCAACTCGTGATCGACGCCGATACCCTGATCACGGCGGGTGGGACGCTGACGTCCGCCGGTACCGGGACCCTTGCGATCAGCGCGCGCGACCGCCTCGACAATGCCGGCGGCACTCTCGCGGCCAACGGGAACATCGCATTGCAGGCCGGCGCCTTCGACAACCGGCAGGGCACCCTGAGCGCGGCCGGCGAAGGCACGACGGAGGTGCAGGTCGGACGTGACTGGGACAACACCGGAGGCCGGTTGGCGGTGGCCGGCGCCGCCAATCTGCGCGCGGGTGAACTCGACAATCGGCAAGGCACGATCCAGGTGGCCGGCACGGCCGGACTCGAGCTGACGGTTGAAGGCACCCTGGGAAATGAAGAAGGCCGGATCGAGAGCAATGGCGAGCTTTCCCTCGCCGCCGGCTCGGTCCGCAATGTCGATGGCACCGTGCAGACCGCGCAGGCGATACGCGCCACCGTCACCGACACCTTCGACAACACGCGCGGCGCCGTGGTGGCCGGGGGCGACCTGGAACTCGCCGCCCGGGTCCTGTTGAACCGCGAAACCTACCAGCCGACGGCCGGCGACCCTGCGGCCCGGAAGGGTTTGCTGGGCAAGCGGGTCACCGTGCGGGCCGATCGCATCGACAACGCCGCCGGCCAGATTCACGCAGCCGATGCCTTGGCACTGGAGGGCGAGAACCAACGCCGCACCCGGCTGGACAATGCCGGCGGAACCATCAGCGGCACCGGCCAGGTGGACATCGCTGCGAGCTGGCTGGACAACGCTGGCGGCGCCATCATCCAGCGCGGGGAGGATGGCCACCTGTCACTGGACACGGAAGAGGCGATCGACAATTCCGTTTCCGGCCTGATTGGCGCGGAAGGTGCCGCCGATGTGCGCACGGGTACGCTGGACAATACCGGCGGCACGATCTTCTCCCGCCAGCAGCTCGCGGTGACCGTCGTCGGTGACGCACTGAACCGCGATGGTGGACTCATCCAGAGCAACGGTGGACTGACCGCCACCGTGGGCGGAACGCTCGACAATGCCGGGGGCGTCATCGATGCCGCGGGCGCCGCCGCTTTGACCGGCGGGCGCATCCACAACGCGAACGGGCAGATCCTGGCGGGCGGTGTCACCGACGGCACCGCCTTGATTCTCGCCGCCAATGCGATCGACAACCGGAATGGCACGATTGGCACGCGCGATGGTGATGTGACCATTCATGCCGAAACCATGGACAACCAGGGTGGCAAACTGGTCGCGCAGCGCGATCTGGATTTGGAAACCCGCGCCTTCGACAACACTGGCGGCACGGTCTTCGCCACCCGCCACCTCCGCTACCAGAACGCCGACGGCACGCTCGACAACGCCCGGGGGCAATTTGGAGCCGGTGATACCGCCTGGATCCATCTGGCCCGCATCGGCAACTCCCAGGATGGCCGCGTGCAGGCGGGTACGATCTGGCTGACTACCCCGAGCCTGGATATCGACGGCGGCGAGATCGCGGCCAATGTCCTGCATGCCGACCTCACCACGATCAACGGCCTGGGCAGGCTGTACGGCGTCCGTTGGCTGGACGTGGACATCCACGGCGATTTCACCTACGCAAACGGCCAGCGCTTCGAAAGTGACGGCCTGCTGGATCTGACCGTCGATGGCACGCTGACCCATCAAGGCACACTGGCAGACCGCGGCGAGCTTGCGCTCACCGCCGGCAACCTCACCAACCAGGGCGTGATCAACGCCAGCAATGCCGACGGCACCGGCTTGGCCAGGATCAACGTGGCTGGCGCACTAGACAACCAGCGCGGCGCGCGTCTGGAAGGCGACACGGTGACGGTGACCGCGCGCGATGTAACCAATACGGGCGACATCGTCGGCGATGCCGTCGGCATCGAGGCCGATACCCTGACCAACGGGCGCGACCTCGGCCACCAGAAGGCGGCGGTCGACTATGGCGAAGGCTTCATCGGCGCCGCCAACGCACTCGAACTACGCATCGCGCAACGTCTTTCCAATCTCGACGGCGAACTGTTCAGTGGCGGTGACCTGAGCATCGTCGGGCGTACCGAAGGCAGTCGCGTGGCCGTGGTGGAAAACGTCTCCGGGCGCATCCAGTCCGAAGGCGATATGGAAATCGCCGCGGACAGGTTGGACAACGTCCGCCGCATGCTGGAGGTGGAAACCTACGATCTGACTCCGGAAGAGCAGTATGCCTGGGGTTCCCAACGCCGCTTCGACGAGGCCTGGGCCGCGCTGAGCGATGCCGAGCGTGCGCGCCTGCAGTATCTCAACAGCCGAAGCGCGTCAAAGCTCACGGCGGCCGAGATCGCGGAAAAGAAAGCGCTCAACCAGAAAGTGGGTTGGCAGGACGTGGACCACGTCAGCGATGAGATGCTGGCCGCGATCAACGACTGGTACAACCGCATCGGCGCGCCGGGGTATGGCGCCCAAGGCGGCTACATCGTCGATGACGGCAGCACGCCCGATGACAATCCATGGGCGCAGGTCATCCAGCGTGACAGCTACCTCACCGGCCAGCGGCTGGTGGAAAGCGGTACCAGCGCCGCCAGCCGCATCGCCGCCGGTGGCGATCTGCAGATCGACGCCGGACAGCATGTCCGCAACCATGCCTCGCAGATCGCCGCGGGCGGTTGGTTGCGGATCTCCGGCCAGGACTACAACGGCGATGTCACCGGCAGCGGCCCGGGCATCGAGAACGTCGCCGTGGTGGCGCAGCTTGCCGGTACCCGGGAAACCCAGGCCTGGGTGTATCCGGAAGTCCATGCGATGTACCTGAAGAACGGCGCCTGGCACAAAACCATGGCCGAGGTGGTCGGCTTCCTGCACGAAGACATCACCGCCGCCGGTCCGGCGCTTGCCAGCGCCAGCATCACCGCCGGCCAGGGTCTGCAAATCGAAGGCGGCGACGTCAGCAATACCACCGTCGTCGCCGCGGATGGCCTTTCGGACTTCAACGCGGGGACGCTGAGCGGTCCCGGCAGCACCGGCCTGGGTGCTGCCGCGCCGGTTCCCCATGCCGATGGCCCGCGTGGTCCGGGAGGCGCCAACGGGCAGGTGGTCGGCACTCCCGAACACCCCCTGCCGGGCCTGGTGCCGTCCGACAACGGCATGTTCGACGTGCACGCGGATGCGGATTCGCCGTTCCTGGTGACCACCGCGCCGCGCTTTGCCAAGGGCGACGGCACCGGAGCGGAGTACCTGTTGAACCGCCTGGGCATGCAGGACCCGCACAAGCGGCTGGGCGATGCCTATTACGAACAGCGCCTGGTGCTGGAACAGATCCTCAGCCTGACCGGACGCCGCGCGCTCGACGGCAACGCCGACGGCTTCGCCCAGTACCGCGCCTTGATGGACAACGCCGCCGACGAAGCCGATCGGCTGGGCCTGGCGCTCGGCGCACCGCTGAGCAGCACCCAGATCGGCGCGCTCGACCGCGACATCGTCTGGCTGGTCGAGCAGGAAGTGAATGGCCAGAAGGTACTGGTGCCGGTGGTTTACCTGTCCCGCGCGACCGCCGCGCGGATGAAGGCGGAAGGCGCGCTGATGGCGGGCGATACGGTGGACATCCAGTCCACCGGCAAGGTGCGCAACGACGGCGCGCTGGAGAGCGATCGCGGCACCTGGCTGAGCGCCGATACCCTGATCAACGACGGCGCGATCCGCAGCCGCGCCACCGTCGATATCAGCACGCGGGGCGACACCCTCAACCGCGGACGGATCGCCGGCGAGCGGGTCGTGGTCGACGCCGGTGGTGACATCGTCAACACGGTCCGGTTCGGCGATGCGGTGCCGACGGTCGGCTCCATGGAGGCCGGCGCAGGTGGCATGGCCCTCAAGGCCGGGCGCGACATCGTCAACCAGGGCAATCTCGCCAGTGCCGGCAACGCCATCCTCGATGCGGGTCGCGATGTCGTGCAGGACACCGCCACGGGCCAATCCGGCGCGGGACTCGGGCGACCCCAGGCCGGGCGCCTGACCTCGGGTGCGAGCGCGGCCATCACCGCCGGCCGCGATGCGGTGTTCGATCGGAGTGGCGTGCAGGCAGACCAGCATCTGGTGATCGATGCCGGCCGCGACGCCCGTTTCGTCGCCGCCGACATGCAGGCCGGCCAGACGCTGGCGGTCACCGCCGGTCGCGACATCGTCAGCGAGGCCGTCACCACCACCTCGCAGCGCGGCCTGGAAACCCGGGAGCGCGGCAGCTACGCCTATACGGTCGAAACCGAGCAGATCACGCAGGGAACGTCGTTCCAGGCCGGTGGCGACCTCGCGCTCAAGGCGGGTCAGGACATTCGCCTGACCGCGGTCGAAGCCACCGCCGGCGGCGACATGGCACTGTCGGCGGGACGGGATCTGGTCAGCGAAACCGGCACCAATACCCTGACCCGGGAAACGGACGAGTACCGCCGCAAGGGCAAGACCCGCACCCAGACCCATACGACCACGACCGATGAAGCGCTGGTCGGCAACAACTTCAGCGCCGGTGGCGATGTCGCCATGGTCAGCGGCCGCGACCTCACGCTCGGCGCCGCCACCGTGCACAGCAAGGAGGGCGGGATTGCATTGGCCGCCGGTCGCGACCTGGTGCTGGACACCGCGCAGGAAAACCACAGCGCGGTCGTCGACAGCGTTTCCAGGCGAAAGGGCACGTTGTCCAAGACCGTCACCACCACCCACGTTGAAGTCAGCGACAGCTACGCCATCGGCACCACCCTGTCCGGCGATCGGGTGGATCTGTCCGCTGGCAACGACATGACCCTGCGTGCGGCGACGGTCGCCGGCGACCAGGGCGTGACCGCCACCGCCGGCGGCGACATCACCCTGGAAACCGGGGTCAATACGCATGTCGAATCCAGCCGCAGCGACAAGAAGAAGTCGGGCCTGTTCGGCGGGGGCGGACTCGGCTTCACGATGGGCACGCGCAAGACCGGCAACACGCTGGACCTGAAGGAGACCACCCATACCGGCACCCTGCTGGGGTCCAGCCAGGGCCGCGTGGATATCGTTGCCGGCAAGGACGTCACGCTCACCGGATCGGACGTGCTTTCGGACACCGGCATCCTGATCAGTGGCGAGAACGTCACCATCCAGCATGCCGAGAACACACTGGACGTCCGGCAGACCCAGTACACCAAGCAGAGTGGCCTCAACGTCAGCCTGAAGGGCGGTGTCGCCGACACCGCGATGACCGTCTATGACAGCGTCAAGCGCGTGGACGAGGTGGAGGACGACCGGCTGAAGGGGCTGTACGCGGCCAAGGCCGGCCAGACCCTGTTCTCGAAATCGGGAGGCTCGTCCGGACTCGGCCAGTTCAAGGACGTCGGCAAGCCTGGCATGGAGAAAGGCGCCGACGGCAAGAACACCGGCAAGGTGGAAGGCACGGGCGGAATGAGCCTGCGCATCGGCTTTGGCGCCAGTTCCAGCAAGAGCGAGTACACCCTGCACGAAACCAGCGCCCATGGCAGCACCATCCGCAGCAACGGCGATGTCGCCATCGTCGCCCGCGAAGGCGATCTGACCGTCACCGGCAGCCGGGTCGAAGGCGAGAACGTGGGCCTGGCCGCCAAGCGCGACATCCTGTTGCAGAGCGCGAAGGAAACCAGCGAACAGCGCGAGCGCAGCAAGTCCTCCAGCGGCGAAGTCGGTTTCACCGCGGGTTCGGAAGCCGGATTAGGCGTCTACGTCAGCGCCAGCGCCTCGCGTGGCCGGGGCGACGGCTCGTCCGTCCACCACAAGGAAACCGTCATCCAGGGCAGGCAGGGCGTGAGCTTCGTCAGTGGCGGCAACACCACCTTGGAAGGCGCGCAGATCATCGCCGAGCGCGTGGTCGGCCAGGTCGGCGGCGACCTGACCATCCGCAGCCAGCAGGACACCGAGCAATACCAGCGCAAGGACCAGAGCGCGGGTTTCGATGCGGCCTTCGGCACCGGCGGCGGTTCGTTCAGCGGCAACTACGCGCAGAGCAAAATCAACAGCAACTACACCAGCGTGCGCGAGCAGAGCGGCATCCAGGCCGGCGCCGGTGGCTACCAGCTGGACGTCAAGGGGCATACCCAGCTGGACGGCGGCGCCATCGCCAGCAGTGCCACGCCTGACCGGAACTTCCTGAGCACCGGCAGCCTGGGCTACACCGACCTGGAGAACAAGGCCGAGTACAAGGCCGAGAGCTTCAGCGTCAGTGGCGGCACCAGCGGCGGCGGCAGTGCTCCGGGCGGTGGCAAGAACCCATGGTCCGGCGGCATGAGTCCTGGCCTGTCCACCCCGCAGAAGGAAAGCACCAGCACCACCACCCACGCCGGCATCGCCGACGGCACCCTCATCGTGGCCGACGGCAGCGGCGCGGGCATCGCCCGCGGCGTGACCGAACTGCAGCAGGACGGCCTGAAGGCCATCTTCGACGAGCAGAAGGTCCGCGAGCGGATGGAGATGGGGCAGGTGGCCGGGGAGGTGGGGTTCCGGGCGGCGGGGGACTTGGCCGCTGCCATGCAGAAGCAGGCGCTCAAAGACTTGGCGGCTGCCGAGAAAAGCGGAGACAAATCGGCAAGTGACGCGGCCAAGGCGCGACTGCTGGCGTGGAGCGATGGCGGTACGAGCAAGTCATTGCTGCACGGACTCATGGGGGCGGGCGTGGCGGCGCTGGGTGGCGGAGACGGTCTGCAAGGGGCCCTTGGTGCGCTAGGCGTCGAGAAGTTCCGAGACAAGATGGCGTCCTACCTGGTATCCCAGGACATCGGCTACGGAACCCCGGCGTTCAACACGCTCATGGAACTCGGGAGCGTGGCGCTGGGCGGAATGCTGGGCGCCAACGGTGGCGCCGCGACCGCGTTGTTCGGTGAAAAGTACAACCGGCAGCTCCATCCCGACGAAATCAACTGGCTCAGCGCGCATGCGGGGACCTTCGCCGCCCAGTTGTATGGCTGTGAAACCGCCTGCACCGCCGAGCAAGTACAGGCAGCTAAAGAGCGGCTCATCGTTGAAGCGGGTGCACGTGTCGATGCTGTGCTGGCAGAGCGAGGGGGCGGTGTAGACACGGCAGCCGAGGCTTTCATCAACACGCACCCGGTCAACTTCACCTGGGGCGAAGGATTTACGGCGACCCGGGACCAGTACAACGATTTCAAGTACTTCGCCGATTTGTTGGCCAATGACAAGCAGGTCTTTACCGACCTGGCGACCGCGTTGGGAAATGCCGGCTGGAGCAAGCAGGACTTCCAGGAGGCCTATCACGACCAACTGCTGGCGGCGGCTTCGGCATCGCGGGGTAGGGATGGTGTTGCCGTTCTTGAGATGTTTTCCGGCGACGTCGGCATGTCGCTTGGCATTGTGCGAAAGCTGGTGCAAGGCGACATTGAGGGGGCGTCTGTCGATGCTGTTCTGGCGTCGCTTCCGTTTGGCATTGGCAAGGCGGTGGGCGCGCTTCGCCCCATCGCCTCGGCGGGCGATAATCTCTTCTGGCTAAATGGCAAGACCATCAGCGGGACGTGGGTCAATGCCAAGGGTGACCTGACATGGGTCAATCCGCTGACGGGTGTGAAGGAAGTGGTGCCAGATGCGGCCAAGGTGCATGTGGACCATATTCTTCCGCAGGCTGAGATAAAGGAAATTCCTGGATTCCGCTCACTACCGAAAGAGGTTCAAAAAGAGCTTTTGAACGATGTCAGCAACTTCCAGCCGATGGTTGCGCCGGCGAACTGTTCCAAGGGCTGTCGCGTGGAAGGCGTTGACGGAGGGTGGAAGACATGGGGTGGTCAGCCGATTAGTCCGGCTTACAAGGAATACTTGGAAGACGCGCAGAAGGCTTTTCGTGTCAAGGTGCAGAAGGCTGTTGCAGCCCACCGCGCGTCCAAGGGAGGTTGACGAGATGAAAGAACAAATCAAAGACATGAGCCAGTGGCTGGAGGCGATGAGCGTTTCCACGGAACAATACCGGGCAAGAATGGACGGCGGCATCTATGGACACTTTGAGGAGGTTCCTGACATATACAGGCCCGTGTTGGAGACAGGGCGTGACGGAGATGGAACCTACGACTATGCCCGTGTTCTGAATCGTGGGAAGGACTGGCTCATTGAGCCTTTGCGGACATTGCAGCCGCAATCGTTCCAGGCATTCCAGGAAGTGGTAGGACCCTTGCTGCTGGGCATCGTACTCATCAAGGATTTAATGAATCCAGAAGGGCCACCCTTGGTCACCCCTGTGATGTTCTTCGATGCCAGTGGCCGCATGGTGGAAGTCCATCCCGATTTTCCGGGCAACACGTACGAGGAGGGGAATGACCGCTTCGGCACCCTCCTGGCCCTGCCCGACGCACTGGCGAAATCATGGTTGTGGCGCGTGGAAGGTTGGCGCTTGCCCAGCGAGCCCTTCCAGGGACCGATTGTGAATCGGCGGCTTATCGGGTACCAATGGAAGGATGCGGATAACTATCTGGACAGTCTGGGCCGGGGCTGGAAAAAAAGATATCTCCCGCTGATTGTCGAGAGGTTTCCCGACACGAAAACGAACTTGAATGGAATCAAGCGCATCGAGTTCAGCTGCTTCCTTGACACACGTCCGGCAGGTCTGAATGGCCCCGTGGGCGACCAACTGTTCGTGTGCCTGACGCGACGTGACCAGGTGGTTTACCACGTCCATCAAGGCGATGTTGAAAACATGCGTATTCTCCGCGACCCCGCGGACGCGGTCGACCGTTACTGCGCCCACGTACTGAGGCGACTTCCGGGTGAGTTTGATTTTTCGCCCTGGAGCGAGCCGATGAAGACCTGAGTTTCCGGTATAAGGTCCGCCCGCCAGGTCGGTGGCGACCTGACCATCCGCAGCCAGCAGGACACCGAGCACTACCAGCGCAAGAACCAGAGCGCGGGTTCCGATGTTCGGTTTCGTGGATTCAAGGTTCTAGAAGAGTGCAGAACGCGGTAGGAAATGAGGTGGCCGTAGATGTTCGGCGTGCTATAGAAAGTAATCGTTCCGAGAGCTGGGTGGTGACAGTGCGCCCGGACGGATCCACGGAAGTACAGGTGCTCAATGCGGCGGGGAAGCCGAAGCCAGTTGATACGTCGAAATTGTTTCCTCCGCCGAACCACCGCTTTGGAGATGGTCCATGAAATATTATGCGCGGATATCCGTGGGTGGCAGTCGGTATTGGAATAAATGGATAGAGTTCTGTAACGGAGTTATTTCTGAAAATTTGAAAATAATTACTGGACCATCAAAAAATCCGGATTATCGCCCGCAATTTGTATTCGACATCTGTTTTGAGTATCGAGACCTGATGATGCTCAAGTACTGTCGAGGCGATAAGGTGGTCAAGCTATCCGAGTATTTCCTTGGCCTGCTGGATAACTGGGAGCTTTCGAATCGCCTCGCCGAGGACGTGTGCCGGGAACACAGGGTAAAGAACTGTCGCGATTGGGTCTTCTCGCTGTCCGACCTCAATCACTACAACTGGTGCTTCTGGCTGGTGGGCCTGGCGCTGTCACTGGAGATTCCGGATGAACAATGGAATCGCCTGCTGGCCTTGATTGGTGGGGAGGGCGAGGATGAGCTGCTGGACCGTATCATCGCCACCCGCCAACCCGGCCGCGCCATTGGTGCAACCGTGCTTCACGCCAGGCCTTATGCACGCCTGCTCAAGGCAATCGACGCGCCGGTGAGCCAGCAGGCCGGACTACTGCGGGAGTTTGTCGAGCATTGGTATCCCGAATTGGCTCGTACCGGCAATCAGCGTCTGTGGTGGTATGACCGGGGTGACTCCGAGAAGTGTCCGATTGAAAAATTCATCTACTCCGGCCGTTGGTGCATCGAGGCCGTCGCGGCAACCAAGGCATTCGACATCGACGATGGCCGCTGCCTGGACCATCCGTACTACCCAGGGGATTTGATTCAGGACGGACGCAGTCCTCGTTATCCGGATCCTGAAACTCCGCTGCCAACTGAAATGAGACATATCAAGTTCGGCACGGGCATCCGGCATGGGCGTCTTCACGAATGGATATCCCGCGTTCTTTTGGGAGTCCACAAGCGTCGTTGATAGAGCAGCCCCATCCGCAGCCAGCAGGACACCGACCAGTACCAGCGCAAGGACCAGAGCGCGGGTTTCGATGCGGCCTTCGGCACCGGCGGCGGTTCGTTCAGCGGCAACTACGCGCAGAGCAAAATCAACAGCAACTACACCAGCGTGCGCGAGCAGAGCGGCATCCAGGCCGGCGCCGGTGGCTACCAGCTGGACGTCAAGGGGCATACCCAGCTGGACGGCGGCGCCATCGCCAGCAGTGCCACGCCTGACCGGAACTTCCTGAGCACCGGCAGCCTGGGCTACACCGACCTGGAGAACAAGGCCGAGTACAAGGCCGAGAGCTTCAGCGTCAGTGGCGGCACCAGCGGCGGCGGCAGTGCTCCGGGCGGCGGCAAGAACCCCTGGTCCGGCGGCATGAGCCCGGGCTTGTCCACCCCGCAGGAGGAAAGCACCAGCAGCACCACGCATGCCGGCATCGCCGACGGCACCCTCATCGTGGCCGATGGCAGCGGCGCGGGCATCGCCCGCGGCGTGACCGAACTGCAGCAGGACGGCCTGAAGGCCATCTTCGATGAGCAGAAGGTCCGCGAGCGGATGGAGATGGGGCAGGTGGCCGGGGAGGCGGGGTTCCGGGCGGCGGGGGATATCGCGGGCCGCCTGGGTTGGAAGGAAGGCAGCAAGGAAAAAGCCATCCTGCATGGCTTGGTCGGCGCGGGCGTTGCTGCCTCGGCAGGCGGCGATGCGCTGGATGGACTGACGGGTGCTGCGGCCAATCAATTGATGTTCCGGGCCATGGAAAAGTGGTTTGAGAAGAACGACATCGACAAGAACTCCTCCGAAGCTGCCCAGTACATGCAGCTTGCCAGTCTGGCGGTTGGCGCCGCTGTAGGAGGAACAACCGGAGCAAGCACGGCGCTCGCGGCGACGCAGAACAACTGGCTTAAGCATCGTGAATACGAAGAGCTGAAAGCGTCGGAGGCCGCGTACGATGGCGGTAGCGCGAAGGGCTGCGACCGCGCGAATGAACTGCGTGCACTAGACAAGCAACGTGACCGGGACTACGCCGCTTACGCAGAGTCAGTCCTCAAGAACATGCGCGAAGAGGGAGTCCCTATAAACGAGGAGAGCTTTTCCGCGCGGATGGAGGGCTACTGGCGGGCATCGGGTGTCAGCAGAAGGGACGTCATCTACCCGGAAGGTGGGCATATTCCGTCGTATCCCACCTCCGGACAGGAACTGTATGCCCTCCTCGGCCGGCTTGCCGAGAGCCTGCCTGATTGGTACCCCGGGAAAGGCTCGGCGGAACTGTCAGCGCAACTGCTCCAGGGAATATTGGAGCAGGGCGGCGAAACCATTGCTGCGTGGCGTGACCTGTTCAAACCTGGTCAGGCTGCGAACTGGTTCACCGGAGAAGCGGTCACGGGCGTAGATGCTTGGGATGCGCGCTTCGGAAGCGGTGCCAGCTTGATAGCCGGGATTTTGACTGGTGGGGGAAAGAACGCGGCAGACACGCTCGGAAATGCTCTGGGAAAAAAGGCGGACGACGTAGTTGATGCTGCGAGGAATGGTGCTGGAAGGGTTGAAATGCCCAACCATTTGCTTCCAGATAACATTCGTGGGGATGGTCTAATCTCCCAGTTGCCGACATTGGATGGAAAGATCACGGATCAATTGGGTCGGCGAGGTTGGAGTGTTGAGGATATAAAGATAATTCTCGAAAGAGGGCCGGTGGGGAAGACTGTGGACAGCAGAGGGCCTTCAAAGACTCCGGATGGTTTAGGTCGGAACGACTCAGCCTCAGTCTTTGGATCGAGAAATGGATACATTGTGATCAATGACAGAACAGGGGAGGTTGTTCAGGTTAGTGATAAGTTAGATCCTGATTGGATCCCAGATGGGAGAATTAAATGGAAATAGACAGCGAACAAGTCACGGATAGGATGGGCTTGTATGAAAGCGCACGCGATTTCTTCCTGAAGAACGGAAGCGCGGTCATGAAGCTTACGCCTTCCGCCGCAGTTGATGTGTGTGTTCAGTCGACAGAGCGCCATTTCGTTGTTGGAAGAGTGGAGGGTGGAATCTGGCGATTTCCAGGTTTTGAAGCAAGATTGGATTGCATTTGGGATGGACGAGATCCACCTTTGACCGATATGGATCTGAAGCAAAATAATGAGCTGGCTGCAAAGTTCATCGAAAGTGAATCTGGTAAGCACGACGTATTCATCGTAACGGTTCTTAAGTAACTAGCTGCTGCTCATTCAGTGCCGAGTACGGAGTGCCGGCAGCTTGGATTGCGTCGACCTGAGGCGCCCGGCTGATGCGAGTGGAATTCGCGAAACTCGTTCAAAAGCGGGGATGTAAGGGCAAATCTTGCAAAGCTGACCGAAGCGCGTGTCTGGTACGCATTATCCAGCGCGCCGTATTTACGCGGACGCCGGCTGGATATCGCTGTGTCGAATGGAACGCCGTATATGTCTGGGCGTCGGCTGGGGAACGTTTGTGTCGAACGGAAAGAGTGGTGACGCGATACTGGGGCTGATCGCGGTGGTGCTGGCGTGCTGCATCTTGAAAATGTCGGCTGCCATGGGCTTGGCGCCGCAGACCGTATTGTGTGTTCTCCCTCGTCTTTTTCTTCCCGTGCTCTTTTTTCTTGGCGCCATGTGGGCGGATCGCTGGTTTGAACCCATGCGATTGGGTAACACGTGGCCCTTCGTTCTGGCAGCTGTTTGGTGGGCGATATGGCCCGCGCTGGACGATTGGGGCGGGAAACTCAGCCTCGCGGGGCGGTTCGCGTTTGGACCATCGGTGCCCTGGTGGGCGTCGGACGGACTGCAATGGGCGGTGCTGGTCGTGATTTTCGTCGGCGGAGCAGGGTGGGTGTGGTGGAAGAACCGCTGGTGACTCCGAGGCACGGGGCGATGCATGCCACGTGGTTTCTGATCAGTGCCCTCATGCTGGGTTGCTCCACACTCAACGGATTCGTCAATGGCGAACTGTCCCGTTACGCCGAACCCACCGAAGGGCCGCTGGCACATATCCGGCTGATGGGCTCGCGCAACGTCAAGCTCTACCCGAACAGCGGCTGCGTCAGCGTTGCCGTGCCTGGCAGCGGCTATCCTGTAGGGCCACAGATGGGCGGGCAACGCAAGCGCGATCTGGGCATGCCGAAGGCGGCGGAGATGCCGAAGCACTACGTGGAAGTCGCCGCGCGCGCGGAAGAACGGATCACCGCGGCGTTCTCGTTCTACAGCGAGTCCATTCCCCCGGCATCCCCGGGACCGGCGCCCCGGGAACGCGGCGGTCGGCCAGTTGCTTCGCGGCGGGCAGCTTTGTTCCCGTTGCCGGCGAGAACTACGAAGTGACCTCGACCTGGCGATGGGACGGTTGCGGCGTGCGGGTGGTGCGGCTGGTGACCAGCCCCTCGGGAAACCTGCGCCGTGTGCCGGTCCCCCGCGAGGTGGCGGAGGGTTGCTCGGCTTCCAGCGAATCCACGCCACCTTGAACCACCCGGAAAGCCGATGACGACGCGGCCTGCGTCACTCGGTGGCTGACGCGGTCCGCCCTCATGCGGTAAAAGGTGCCGGTGAATGACGACTCGCCGCCGCCGGCTTCCTCGCGACGCTTCCGCTGGGCGTGGTGGCTGCTGGCCTACGCCAGCCTGGGAACGGGGATCCTGGGCATCTTCGTGCCGGGGCTGCCGACCACGGTGTTCATCCTGATCGCGGCCTACGCGGCTTCGCGCGGGTCTGACCGGCTGCACCATTACCTGCTGTCGCACCCGCGCTTCGGGCCGATGATCCGCGACTGGCAGGCCCACGGCGCGGTGTCGCGGCGGGCCAAGTGGGCGGCGACCTGGGCGATGCTGGCCTGCGCGCTGATCCTGCTGGCGGTGATGCTGATCGCCGGGTCCCACCGGTTGTGGATGGTGCTGCTGCCGATTGGCTGCATGGCGGCGGTGGGGACCTGGCTGTGGCGTCGTCCGGAACCGCCGCGCTGACGCCATTCCGATTCATCCCCGGCTGGCTATACTGCGCCGCATGAACCGATCGCTCCGTCTGCTGTCCGCCGCCATCGCCATGGCGCTCCTCGCCGCCTGCGGCGCCAAGGGCCCGTTGTTCCTGCCGGAAAAGCCGGCGCCGGAGCCCCAGGTTCCGGCCGAAGCGCCGGTCGAACCGGCTGCCGAAGGCACGGAAACCGTCCCGGCCGATTCAACGGATTCGACCGGCACGGCGACGCCGCCCGCCGAACCCACCGCGGAGCCGGCCAACCCGCCCAGCACGCCATGAGCGCGCGGCCTACGGCCTCGGCAATGGTTTCCTTCACCAAGATGCACGGCGCGGGCAACGACTTCGTCGTGCTCGATCTGCGCGGAGACATCCCGCCACCGGGCCCGGAGCTGGCAGCCCGCCTGGCCGACCGCCACTTCGGCGTCGGCTGCGACCAGATCCTGACCATCGAACCGCCGCGCAGCGCCGATGCGGTGGCCTCCTACCGGATCTGGAATTCGGATGGCTCCACCTCGCAGCAGTGCGGCAACGGCGCGCGCTGCGTGGCGGCTTGGCTGATGCGCGACGGCGTCGCGCGCGGCGAGCGCTTCCGGGTGGACAGCCCGCTGACCACGCATGACGTGGAACACCTGGGCGGCGATCGTTACGCCATCGCCATGGGCGTGCCGCAGTTCGTGCCGGCGCGGATTCCGCTGGCCGGTTTCGAGCAGGTGCAGGACGAGTACGACGTGCGGGTGGACGAAGACCTGCGGCTGAGTTTCGGCGCGGTGTCGATGGGCAATCCGCATGCGGTCGTCGAGGTGCCCTCGGTGGCGGACGCGCCGGTGCTGAAGATCGGGCCCGCCCTGCAGCAATCGACGTGGTTTCCGGAATCGGTCAACGTCGGCTTCGCCGAGGTGATCGCGCGCGATCGCATCCGCCTGCGTGTCTACGAGCGCGGTGTCGGCGAGACCCTGGCCTGCGGCAGCGGCGCCTGCGCCGCGGCGGTGGTACTGATGAAGCGTGGCCGTATCGATCGTGCCGCGACGGTGTCGCTGCCGGGCGGCGATCTGCATATCCAATGGTTGGGGGACGATGCCGAAGTGGTGATGTCCGGCCCGACCGCATTCGTATTCGAAGGGGAATGGAACGCATGAACGAGAACGAGAAGCTGGGTGCCCACGAAATCGCCGCCTGGCTGCGCCGCCACCCCACCTTCCTGAAGCAGTTCCCGGATCTGGCGCTGAGCATGGTGGTGCCGCGCGATGATGGCCGCACCGCCTCGCTGGCCAGCTACCAGCTGGAAGTGCTGCGCGACAAGAACCGCGAACTGTCCAAGCGCCTGAGCGATCTGTTCGCCAACGCGCAGGAGAACGAGCGGCTGGCGGTGCGCACCCATCAGCTGACGCTGTCGCTGCTCAAGCAGAACAGCGCCGCCGACACCCTGCGCGCGATGGCCGCATCGCTGGCCGAGGATTTCAACGGTGATCGCGTCAGCATCGTTTTGCTCAAGCCGGTGGCCGGCCTGGAAGACGCGGAATGGTTGCAGGTGATTGCCGAAGGCAACGCCATCCTGGCGCCGTTCCGCGATTGCCTGAAGGACGGCGAGCCCATCTGCGGCCGCCTGCAGCCGGAAAAGAACGTGGTGCTGTACGCCGCCCGCGCCGAGGAAGTGCAGTCTTCCGCCCTGCTGCCCCTGCCGGGCGTGGGCCTGGTGGCGGTCGGCAGCATGGACGGCAACCGCTTCTACCCAGGCATGGGTACGCTGTTCCTGCGCATGATGGGCGAGGCGCTGACCACCGCGCTGAAGCGCTTCGAGGGCTGAGGATCAGGGCGACTCCACGGGCTGTCCTGATTCTCCGGTTCGTCATTTCAGCGCAAGCTGGAATCCATGTTTGCGGGATCGTGCAGGTGAGGCCAAAAGGCAAAAAGCCCAATGGATCCCGGCTTTCGCCGGGATGACGACGGTGGAGTGCATCGGATGAGGGTGAGGCTGACGAAGCATGTCTCGCCTCGTCATTCCAGCGTATGCTGGAATCCATTGCGCGGGACGCAAGCGCGGTAGTCGATGAGCAGGAACCGTCAACACAAGTCGGAAATCGAGCCGGGGCCGGTTGTTCGCCGGAGCGATACCGGTGCCGGCGAACCGGTCGGTGTCATCGAGGAATTCCTCGCCCATCTGCAGGTCGAGCGGCGCATGTCCGCGCATACGCTGGACGCCTATCGCCGCGATCTGACCGCGCTCGCGGCGTGGTCCACGGAACAGGGCGCCGATGTGGTCGCCCTGCACACCGAGCAACTGCGCAGCTTCGTCGCCAGTGAGCATCGTCGCGGACTGTCGCCCAAAAGCCTGCAACGCCGGCTCTCCGCCTGCCGCAGCTTCTACCAGTGGTTGTTGAAGCACGGCCGCATCACCGCCAGCCCGGCTGCCGCGCTGCGCGCGCCCAAGGCGCCGCGCAAGCTGCCACAGGTGCTGGACGCCGACGAGGCGACGCGGCTGGTGGAAGTGCCGACCGACGTGCCGCTGGGCCTGCGCGATCGCGCGCTGCTGGAGCTGTTCTACTCTTCCGGCCTGCGCCTGAGCGAACTGTGCGCGCTGCGCTGGCGCGATCTGGACCTGGCCTCCGGATTCGTCACCGTGCTCGGCAAGGGCAGCAAGGAACGCAAGGTGCCGGTCGGCTCGCACGCGCGCAACGCGCTGGAAGCGTGGCGCGCCGAACAAGGCGCCACCAGCGAGGCGCACGTTTTTCCCGGGCGCGGCGGCGGCCCGATTTCCCAGCGCGCCGTGCAGATCCGGCTCAAGCAACTGGCGCAGCGCCAGGGCCTGTTCAAGCACGTGCATCCGCACATGCTTCGGCACAGCTTCGCCAGCCACATCCTGGAATCCTCCGGCGACCTGCGCGGCGTGCAGGAACTGCTTGGCCATGCCGACATCGCCACCACCCAGATCTACACGCATCTGGATTTCCAGCATCTGGCGAAGGTCTATGATGCGGCGCATCCGAGGGCGAAGCGCAAGCGGTGAGCTTTGCTTCCCCCTTGACCCGCCATTCGGCTGTTGAAAGCGAAAAAGGGGGACTGAGGGGGATTTGCTTTTGGCGTGAAGGGCAAATCCCCCGTCACCCGCTGCGCGGGCGCCCGCCCCCTTTTTCAAA
>OFCZ01000054.1_pt1 | contig 22678 bp, 16 predicted proteins | sample 1521011 | NCBI WGS metagenome assembly OFCZ01 (sample SAMEA2532532, study PRJEB24079) | metagenome | biome: bacteria; feature: seaside; material: soil | place: India | collected 2012-02-01 | depth 0.1 m | reverse complement strand
AGCAGCGGAGCGTGCTCGCTCTACTTGATATCAGTGGCAACCGGCGAGCACTCAACCGCCCTTGCGCAGGTACTCCGCCAACCCACCCAGTTGCTGCGCCTGCACCCGATCCACCACCGGCGCCAGCGTGCGCAGGTCGTCCGGCGTGTAACCGCCGGCGCGATACCACAGCGTGATGCGGGTGCCGCCGTTTTCCTCGGCCAGGCGCCATTCCATCGCCCCCGACAATCCCATTCCCTGCAACGGTCCAAGGCCGCCGGTCAGGCGCAGGAGCCTGCCGGGCTCGGCGAACACCACCGTCATGTGCCGGGCCTGGCGCAAGCCGTCGATTTCGCAGAAACAGCCGCCGGCGCGCGGCTCCAGACTCAGGCGGGAAGCGTCGCCCCACCAGGTGTGATCCTTCGGCCACCATTGCCCGATTTCGGCCAGTCCTTTCCATGCCACTTCCGGCGTCACCGGCACCCATTGGCTGTTCTCGACGGTGAAGCCATTGGCGGCCTGGTCCTTGACCGCCGCCTGCGCGGATACCGTCAGTCCGCCGGCCAGCAGCAGCGCTGCCCACCGGCGCGCGTTCATTGCGCCGCCGCCTCTTTGCAATACCGGTTGCGGTATTCCATCGCCTTCGGCATCAGCGCAGTCAGGTTCTGGATGCGGGTACCGGGGTTGGGATGGGTGGAGGAGAACTCCGGCGGCGCCTGGCCGCCGCTGGCCTCGCCCATGCGCTCCCACAGCGGCACCGCCTCCTGCGGGTTGAAGCAGGCCGCGGCGGCCAGCATCAGGCCGACCTCGTCGGCCTGGGTTTCATGCGTGCGCGCATACGGCAGCAGGTAGCCGTAGCCCATCGCCGCCATCACCATCTGCTGCTGTTGCGGATCCATGCCGCTCATCGCGCCGGCCATCTGGCCGATCTGGGTGAGCTTCTGCTGGGACATGCGCTGGGCGCCGTGGCGCAACAGGGCGTGGGCGATCTCGTGGCCCATCACCACCGCCATCGCGTCGGCGTTCTTCGCCACCGGCACCAGGCCGGTGTAGACCGCCATCTTGCCGCCGGGCAGGCAGAACGCATTGGCCTGGTCGGACTGGATGACGTTGACGTCCCAATCAAAGGTGCGCCAGTTGCCGCTGGGCTGGGTCCCGCGTTCCTGGGCGATGGCTGCTTCGACCTCGGGAATCTTGCTGATCAGGCGCTGCGCGATCGCGCGCACCTGCTGGCCGATCTGCGAATTCGGATCGACCGGGCGTTCCTGCGAGAGGATTTCCTGATAGGCCTGCAGGCCCAGCGCTTTTTCCTCCTCCACGCTGATCGAACTGTCGATCAGCACCTTCTCGCCGGTGTACGGATCCACCACCCGGTTGGAGAACCAGTAGAACGCGGCATAGCCCGCGAACCCCAGCAGGATCAGCCAGCGCACGTTGCCGAACAGGCCGCGCCGCCGTGGCGCGCCGCCCTGTCCGTACTGTCCCTGCCCGAACGGATCGTTCCTCATCGCCTTCTCCCAGTCGCCGGCTAGATGCCACGCACCACGCGGAAGCCCACCCGCGCATTAGTCATATCCGAATCCGAGGAGGAACGCCATGCCGCCCGCGCCTGCACCGGCGCGCTGGCCCAGGAGCCGCCCCGCACCACCCGCGAACGGCAGCCGGGGTTGAACCAGGCGGCGCCGTCGGCCGGCGCCCGCCGGTAGCTGGCGTGCCAGCAGTCGGCCACCCATTCGCTGGTATTGCCGCCCATGTCGTGCAGGCCCCAGGCATTGGGCCGGAAGCTGCCCACCGGCGCTGGTCCCCAGTAGCCGTCGCCATAGCCGACGAAGGCGTTGTTCCAGTGGCGGCCGCTGGGCGAGGCATCGTTGCCGCCGGTCAGGTTCTCCACCTTCGCCGGCGGCACCCCGTTGCCCCAGGGATAGCGGCCCTGCACGCCGGCGCGCAGGGCATATTCGAACTCCGCCTCGCTGGGCAGGCGATAACCGTGGCCGGTCTGCCGGTTCAGCCAATCGGCGTAGGCCTCGGCGTCGTAGACGCTGACGTGCAGTACCGGCATGTCGTCACGCGCCGGCGCCCCGCTGTAGTCGGATTGCCAATCCACCCCGCTGCGGCGGACGAAGTTGCCGCTGCGTTCGTCGTAGACGATGGAGTGGCCGCGCCGGGTCGCGCGCGGGCGGTAGTTGGTGGCCTGCACGAAGCGGCGGAATTCGCCAACGGTCACCGCGTTGCGCGCCATCGCGAAACCGCGGTCGAAACGGACGTAGTGGGCCGGCTTCTCCGCATCGACCGCGCCCAGTTCGTTGTCGTCCGCGCCCATGCGGAACGCGCCGTGCGGCACGACCACCATCTCCGGCCCGCGACCGCCGTTGCCGAGCGCGTCGGTGAACGCCTGCCCGGGCCGGAACAGGCCGTAGTGGGTCGCCAGTTCGATGCGCTGGCGGAAATCGGCCGCGACCGGATCGCCCGGCGGCGCGATGCGCAGCACTTCGGCGAGTTTTTCGCGCGCGGCTTTCAATCCCAGCGGCGTTTGCAGATCCTGCACGCCCGACTCGCGCAGGCCGGCGATGCGCACCGTGCGGATCGCCTCGACCCGCTGGCGCGCATCGGCGACCGTGGATTCGTTGCCGCTGCGGACCTTGTCCGCGTGTTCCAGCCAGCCGCGCGCACCATCGAAATCGCCCGCCAGCGCCGCATCCTCGGCGCGCCGGATCAGCGCACTCTCCACCGCCGCCACGCCCTGCAGCGCGCGTGCCTGGCCCGGCTTCCACTTCAGCACTTCGCGGAAGCCCGCCAGCGCGCCGCCGCCCTGCTCGCCCAACCGGCCGCCATTGAGCGCGCGCTCGCTGGCCAGATTGAGCCGGGTCAGCTGTTCGACTTCATCGACCCGCGACAGATAGGCCAGCACGGCCTCGTCGTCCGGATCGATGGCACGCGCCACCGCCGCGATCTGGGCCGCCTCGCGCGCGTCCTCGTCGCGGTCCTCGGCGGTTTTCAGCACCCGTTCGCCGCGTTCGAGCAGGCGGTCCAGCGCCTGGTCCAGGCCCTTGCGGGCGGCGGCGTCCTCCGGATCCAGGCGGCGGATGGCCAGGTACAGCGGGATCGCGTCGTCGGGGCCGGCGTACAGGCGTCCTTCTCCAATGCCTGCGCCGCGCGCCGGCGCGCATCGGCGATACCCTCCGGCGCCAGCGTGACCGCCGGAGGCTGCCAGTTGAGCGCGGCGTTGACGCTGTCGTCACCAGTGACGGTAATCCGGGGCATGCGCACGTCGGTGGCATCGCCGCGCGCATTGCGCGACGCCGCGGGCTCGCGCGAGCAACCGCACAGCACCAGACCGGTCAGCACCAGCAGGCCAAACGCGCGCAAACCGCCCTCCACACTCACCGAAATCCGTCCCGCGACGGTAGGCTATTGTCTCCCGACTCGGCAACCAATGCATTCAGCGGAGATTTCGTGCCTCATTGGATTCAAACCCCGGACGCCCTCGCCGCGTTCTTCGCCACGCCCCCGGCCCGCATCGGCCTGGACACGGAGTTCGTCCGCGAGCGCACCTTCTGGCCTCAGCTGGCGTTGGTCCAGATGGCGGTCGGCGATGACATCCTGCTGATCGATCCGTTGCAGCCCGGCATGCCGCAGGCGCTGGCCACGATCCTCGGCGACACCCGCATCCTCAAGGTCATGCACAGCGCCAGCGAGGATCTGGTCGCCCTGGGCTATACCTGCGGGGTCGTGCCGCAACCGCTGTTCGACACCCAGATCGCCGCCGCGCTGGCCGGCGTCGCCGCCGGCATCGGTTACCAGAAACTGGTCGAACAGATCACCGGCGTGGTGCTGGCCAAGGGCGAGACGCGTTCGGACTGGCTGCGCCGTCCGCTCAGCGAATCGCAGCTCAAGTACGCCGCCGACGACGTGCACTACCTGTTCGCGCTGCATGATGCCCTCGCCGCCCGTCTGCATGAAAGCGGACGCAGCGACTGGCTGGTCGAGGACAGCCGGCGTCTGCTGGAAAACGCGACCCAGGAGGAAGGCGACCGCTGGCCGCATCTGGCCATGCGCAGCGCGCAATTCCTCGACGCCCCCGCCCAGCATCGCCTGCTGCGGCTGTTGCGCTGGCGCGATGTCGCCGCGCGCCGCAGCGACAAGCCGCGCAGCTGGATTCTGGACAATGAAATGGCGGTGGCGCTGGCGCGCACGCCGCCGGCCGATCGCACCGCGCTGGCACGCTGGCTGGACGCCCAGCCCAAGGCGCCGCGCAAGCTGGCCGACGCCCTGTGGGAAGCCCTGTCCACCCCGTTGGCGGACGAGGCCGAAGCCCCGCTGGCCCGCGCCGCCACCGATCGCGACAAGGCCGCGCTGCGCAAGCTGCAGGACGCGGTGGCCCGCCGCAGCGCCGAACTCGGCTTGCCCGACGGCGTGCTGGCCTCGCGTCGCTACCTGGAAGTGCTGCTGGAATCCGGGCAATGGCCCGGCGCCCTGTCCGGCTGGCGTCGCGCGGAGCTCGAGCCGTTGCTCGACGGTGAACCGCCGCACGCGCGGCTGACCACGCTCGTTCCGGTGCGGGCACCGGAACGATTCGAACGGAGAACCGGAACGTTCCGGTTCCGTGACGCCCCATCGGGCGCGTCGGGGAACGGTCTCCCTGCCCGGGAAGGCACGCCCTCCATCACGGCGGCAACCCGTGCTGAACCGTCCCGGTTGGCAACCGGAGCGCGAGGCGCTAGACTTGTCTCACCCTCGTGGGGGGGTAGCTCAGCTGGGAGAGCGCGTCGTTCGCAATGACGAGGTCGTGGGTTCGATCCCCATCCTCTCCACCAAAAAATACCGAAAGGGCCAGGCGCAAGCCTGGCCCTTTTCTTTTTGCGTCCGTCATTCGCGCATCGGTGCTTGCGCCCGCCGCTCCCTGCCTGCCGATCTTCGATCACGGCGCGGCCGTTCCGTTTGTCCACAAGCCGTGTGGATGAAATCTGCACAAAGATGTGGATAACCCTCGCGCGCGCAGTCGCCGCAAGGCTGTCAAGGTGGTTGGCGAAAATTTGACCACCTCCGCCCGGATGAAACCGGGCCTTTTCGGCACCGCACAAAAGGAAACTGCCGGCTCGCGCCGGCAGTCTCCGTATTCCTCTCCTGGTCACCGGCATCAGAACCGGTAGTTCACCCCAAACAGATAGGTGCGGCCCCACTCGATGTATTCCAGCGGCCGGTCCTTGCTGCCGGCGTAGGTCTGGTACGGCGAGTTGGTCAGGTTGCTGACCTGGAACAGGATGCTCAGGCCCGACAGCGCGCTGTCGTCGCCGAAGTTGTAGGCGACCTGCGCGTCGGTGATGTCCTCGCCGACCACGTAGCGCAGCGAGCGATCACCGTCGAAGTTGCCGATTTCGCCGATGAAGTCGGAACGGCGACGCTGGCTGATCCGCGCCTCGAATCCGTTGCGCTCGTAGTACGCGGTCAGGTTGTACACCCGCTTGGACAGGCCCGGCAGCATGATGTTCTCGCTGCCCACGCTGCTCTGCGCGTTCGGCGGCGGCGGGATGGTGATGTCGCTGTCGTTGAAACCGGCGCTGGCGATGATGCCGAAGCCCTGCAAGGCGTCACTGAATAGATCCAGCGGCAGCGAAGCGGTCAGTTCCAGGCCCTTGAGGGTGCCGCCGGTCCCGTTGTACGGCGCGGTGAACGGACCGGTGGTCTGGGTCTCGGGCTCGTTCGGGCCCGGCACATAGTCCACCAGGAAATCGGTGAAATCGTAGCCGTAGCGCTTCTCGGTGAAGATGTAGGTGCGCAGATCCTTGTAGAAGAACGCCGCCGAGACATACGCCTTGGTGCCGAAATACTTCTCGTAGGACAGATCGAACGCATAGGCGCGCCACGGATCCAGGTTCGGGTTGCCGCCGCTGGCGCCCGGCTCGCCGGTGGCGGTGTTGACGCCGAATTCCAGCGACGAGCGCAGTTCATCCACGCGCGGACGCGCCACCTGCTTGGCCAGGCCCACGCGCAGGGTCTGCTCGTGCGGGAAGGAGAACGCCAGGTTCAGGCTGGGCAGCACGTCGGTATAGCTCTTGCCGCCATCCAGCGGCTGGATGTTGCTGCCGGCCGGCTGGGTGCTGTCCCAATAGCGCGCCTGCGAGGCCTGATCGACGTGCTGGACCTGCACGCCGATGTTGCCGCGCACCGGCACGCCGCCCCATTCGGTATCGATGTTGGCGCGGATGAATCCGGTGGAGATCTCCTCGTCCACGTCCCAGGCCTTCGGAATCAGGTAGGACAGATTGTCGACCGGATTGAACACCATGTAGCGCGAGACCGCCGCCGGCACGTTCCAGGACGGGATGTAGCCGACCCCGGCGAAGTTCAGATCGACCAGCCCGTATTGCAGATCCGAACCGATCGCCGTGATGCCCTGCGCGCCGAGGTTGATGTTGCCTTCCGGCTGGCGCTTGAACTTGTGGCGGTCGGCATAGTTCACGCCCACGTCGAGATCGGTGAACCAGCCCCAGGATTCGGGCAGCGGCAGCGATGCCGCCAGCTTGATCGCCTTCAGCTCGTCCTCGACCTTCGGGGTCTTGCCGTAGCCGGAACCGTAGATGGTGTTGGTCAGGAACAGGGTTTCGGGATTGGAGTAATCCAGGCCGGGGTTGAGCTGGGAGAAGTTGTTCCGGCGATAGGCCAGCGCGACCGAATCCAGTTGCGGCGCCGGCAACAGCTGGGTGTTGTTCTCCAGGTTGATCTCGTCGCGCTTGGTCTTGGAATAGCTGATATCCGCGACCAGCTTGATACCGCCCACGTTGAACTCGTTGTTCCAGCCGAACGCGTTGATCTCGTCCTCGCGGTAGTTGTACATGCCGCGGACCAGCGGATACACGTTGTTGGCGGTGCCGCCGGTGAAGGTGTTGTTGCCGTTGATGGCCGGGTTGGTGACGTTCAGGCGATCGTAGCCGCCGTTGTAGTCGCCGACATGCACTTCGAACTGGTTGGCCGTGTTGACCTGCTCGGCTTCGGAGTGGAACAGATCCAGGGTGCTGGTCCAGGCATTGGACGGACGGAACTGCAAGGTGGCCATGACGCCATCACGCTTGGTCTCGCCGGTACGGCGCAGCGCCTTGATGCCATCGGAGTAGAACGTTCCGGCGGGAACGCCCGGACGCCAGTTGTCGCCCAGTTCCTTCCACGGCTCATACAGGCCGACCTGGTTTTCCTGGATCGGTGTCTTGGAGTGCGAGTAGCCAATCGCGAAACCGAAGCGGCGGTCCTTGGACTGGGTGATGTAGCTGGCATTGATGCGCTCGCCATACGCGGAAGCGTCGGCGGCCTTGCCCAGCGAGTTGCGCTGGCCACGGAAACCAATCGCGCCGACCGGTCCATCGAAGCTCAGCGGACGCACGGTCTGCATGTCCAGCGTGCCGGACAGACCCTGCCCGACCAGGCCCGCGTCCGGAGTCTTGTAGACGGTGACGCCGCTCATCAATTCGGACGGATACTGATCGAATTCGACGCTGCGGTTGTCGCCGGTGCTGACCATCTCGCGGCCATTGAGCAGCGTGGTGGAGAAGTCGGGCGACAGGCCGCGCACGCTGATCACCTGCGCGCGGCCGGCAACGCGCTGTGCGGCCAGACCGGGCAGGCGCGCCAGCGACTCGGCGATGCTGATGTCGGGCAGCTTGCCGATGTCCTCGGCGGAAATGGCTTCGACGATCGAGGTGGAATCGCGCTTGACCGAGATCGCTTCCTCGATGCCGCGGCGGATGCCGGTGACGGTGACCGTGTCGATCTCGGTGGCTTCGGCCTGCGGATCCTGTCCGGTGGTGGTGGCGGTCTGGGCCTGTACGCCGGTCGCGGCCAGTGCGATGGCCGAAGCCAGCGCCGCGCTCAGCAGATTGCGCTTGTGTTGCAACATGTTCCCCTCTCCAAGGACGTTGTATGCGATGAACCGGATGCGTCGCGGGCGATCGTCCGGGTCTGGCGCGCCGACGCGGTGGATTGCGGCCGGAACGTGCGGCAATGGTAGTGGCCGGAAAGCCCGCACAAATCGGCCTGCATACGTATTCATCGCGTTTTCCGCGGCGTGTAACCCGCGTTCCATCCGCATGACGCGCACGCGCGAACGCGGCGCGCCCGAACGAGGAGCGCCTGAACGAGGAAAGCCGCGATGGGCGGGAAACGCGGTTGGCTTGTTCAGTCGATGCGCGCGTAGAACACGCCACGCGCGGGCAGCGCGATCCGGTCTTGCTCCCACTGGCCCGGGATCACGCCCGGACCCTCGATGGGCTGCACCGACAGTTCACCGGGCAAGGACCAGTGCACGGGCTGCGCGGACAGGTTGAACACCGCCAGCAACGACTGCCTTTCGCCGTCGCGACGGAAGGCGAGCACCGGTTCCGGCGCATCCAGGAAGCTGATGGAACCGGACGTCAGTGCCGGCTGTTCGCGGCGCCACGCGAGGAAGGCGCGCACCCGGTTGAGCACGGATGCCGGATCGGCTTCCTGCACGGCGACGCTGATCGCGCGGTGCCCGGCGGGAATCGGCAGCCACGGCCGGCCATCGCTGAAGCCCGCGCTTTCCTGCGCGTTCCAGGGCATCGGCGTACGGCAACCGTCGCGTCCCTTGAAATTGGGCCAGAAGGTCTTGCCGTACGGATCCTGCAGATCCGCATAGGGCACGTCGGCTTCGGGAAGTCCCAGCTCCTCGCCCTGGTACAGGCACACCGAACCGCGCAGCGAACACACCAGTGCCACCAGTTGCGCTGCCAATCCGGGCGAGGCGTCGCCCTGTCCCCAGCGCGTCACCGCCCGCTGCACGTCGTGGTTGGACACCGCCCAGCACGGCCAGCCCTCGGTCATCGCCGCTTCCAGCCGTTCGACCGTGCCGCGGATGTAGCCGGCACTGTGATCGTCGGTCAGCAATTCGAAGCTGTAGCCCATGTGGAGCCGATGTTCGGTGACGTATTCGGCGGTCGTCGCCAGCGAATCCTCCGACGAGATTTCGCCCAGCGCGGCCACGTCCGGATAGCGATCCATGAGCGCGCGCAGTTCCTCCAGGAACGCGACGTTCTCCGGCTGGGTGTTGTTGTGGTAGTGGTACTGGTAGGCGTAGGGATTGTCGGTGCTGAAACCGCGTCCCACCCGCTTCTCCTTGGGCTTGGGCGGGTTGTCGCGCAGTTGGCGATCGTGGAAGCAGAAGTTGATCGCGTCCAGGCGCAGGCCGTCCACGCCCTTGTCCAGCCAGAACTTCACGTTGTCCAGGGTCGCGGCGCGCACGTCGGGATTATGGAAATTCAGGTCCGGCTGCGAGGCCAGGAAGTTGTGCAGGTAGTACTGCTCGCGGCGCGGCTCCCAGCGCCAGGCCACACCGCCGAACAGCGACATCCAGTTGTTGGGGGCGGTGCCGTCTTCCTTCGGGTCGGCCCAGACATACCAGTCGGCCTTGGGATTGTCGCGGCTCTCGCGGCTTTCCTTGAACCAGGCATGCTCGACCGAGCAGTGGCTCAGCACCTGGTCGATCATGACCTTGATGCCGAGGGCATGCGCCTTGTCGAGCAGGCGGTCGAAGTCGGCCAGCGTGCCGAACAGCGGATCCACGTCGCGGTAGTCGGCGATGTCGTAGCCGAAATCGGCCATCGGCGATTTGAAGAACGGCGAAATCCAGATCGCGTCCACGCCCAGCCGCGCGATGTAGTCCAGCCGGTCGACGATGCCGGGAAGGTCGCCCACGCCGTCGCCATCGGTGTCCAGGAAGCTGCGTGGATAGATCTGGTAGATCACCGCGCCACGCCACCAATGCTTGTTTTCCATCGCTTCCCCGGAACTCGTGGTTTCGGCGTGCCGGCCGGTCACGCAACGGGCGCCACTATTCCATGTCCGCGCATCGGCGTAGCGCCGGCGGATACGCCGACCGGCATGAATACGTATGCATGGAAGCCCTCTCAGGGGAGAAGGCCAGGCGAATCCGGCGGCGCGAAGACCACCTCGCCACACGCACTAAACCACTGGAAACAAGGCATTTCCGCGCATTTCAACCCACATCCTTCTTGCACTCCGGAAGCCCCCGCCACCGTGATTTTCTGTTTGCAGTGCAGCATGGCGCTGGCGCGCGATGCGGCAAGATTCGCCGACCCGAAACGCACGCCCTCGGCGATGCCCGCATCGTTCCCGCACAGGAATCCCGCATGACCCCGAAGCCGCGCCTGTCCTTCTGGCAGATCTGGAACATGTCGTTCGGCTTCCTCGGCATCCAGTTCGGCTTCGCCCTGCAGGGCGGCTTCATGTCGCGCATCTTCCAGACCCTGGGCGCCGAGAAGGATTCGCTGCCGCTGCTGTGGATCGCCGCCCCGCTGACCGGCCTGCTGGTGCAGCCGGTGATCGGCTACTTCAGTGATCGCACCTGGCATCCGCGGCTGGGACGGCGCCGGCCTTACTTCCTCGCCGGCGCGATCCTCAGTTCGATCGCGCTGGTGTTCATGCCGCACTCGCCGACCTTGTGGGTGGCGGCGGGCCTGCTGTGGGTGCTGGATGCCTCGATCAACATCAGCATGGAACCGTTCCGCGCGCTGGTGGCCGACAAGCTGCCGGACAGCCAGCGCTCCTACGGCTTCGTCCTGCAGACCCTGATCATCGGCATCGGCACCTGGCTGGCCAGCAACCTGCCGTGGCTGGTGGCCCGCCTGGGCGTTTCCAACGAAGCCGGTCCGGGCGTGGTGCCGCCGTCGGTGAGGATCGCCTTCGCGATCGGCGCGTTCGTGTTCCTCGCCAGCATCCTGGTCACGGTATTGAGCACGCGGGAATATCCGCCGGAGGACGAAGCAGAGTTCCGGGCCAACCGGAATGCCCAGGGAGGGCTGGCCGCCGAAGTCGTGCACCATGTGATCCACATGCCGGCGCAGATGCGCCGCCTCGGCGCGGTCCAGTTCTTCAGCTGGCTGGCCTTCTTCGCGATGTGGAGCATGGCCACGCCCGGCCTGACCGAACACGTGTTCAAGGCGCCGGCCCCGGATCCGGCCGCGTTCGACATGGCCGTTCCCGCGCAGGCGGCCGCCTTCCAGAACGCCAACGCCGCGTTCCAGGACGCCGCCGACCTGGTCGGTTCCTACATGGGTTACTACGGCCTGTCGTCGATGCTGGTGGCGCTGCTGTTGTCGCTGTATGCCGCGCGCCTGCCGCTGAACCGCAAGGCGGTGCACGCCGGCTCGCTGGTACTGGGCGGACTGGGCTTCCTGTCGATGTGGTTCGTGCCGCAGCCGGGCTGGCTGATCCTGTCGTTCGCGCTGGTCGGGGTGGCCTGGGCCAGCATCCTCTCGATGCCCTACGCGCTGCTGTCCAGCCACGTGCCGGCGGAGCGGATGGGCATCTACATGGGCATCTTCAACATGTTCATCGTGATCCCGCAGATCGTCGCGGCCACCCTGCTGGGGCCGGCGCTGCGCACGTTCTTCGGCAACCAGCCGATCTTCGCGCTGGTGATCAGCGGCGCCAGCCTGCTGCTGGCGGCGCTGTCGCTGGTGCGCGTGCAGGAACACGCCGCTCCGGCGGACTCCGCTTCCTTTTCTCCCCAGGTGCATTGATGCGACATCCCGCAAGCGCGCTGCTGGCGGCGCTGCTGCCCGCCCTGTCGTTTTCCGCCACGGTCCGCGCGGAAGACTTCTACGGCACCACCGAACCCTTCGCCCGCGAGGCGGTCTACTTCGTGCTGACCGACCGGTTCGTCAACGGCGACCCCGGCAATGATCACCGCGATCAGGGCGGCGCCCACCGCAGCTTCGACCTGCCGACGCCGGGCGCGCCGGCCGGCGAATCCGACAACGTCGGCTACCTCGGTGGCGACTTCAAGGGCGTGCTGGACAACGCCGGCTATATCCGCGATCTCGGCTTCACGTCGGTGTGGGTCACGCCGATCGTGGACAATCCCGACGAGGCGTTCACCGGCGGCGACCCGGTGATCTGGAACGGCGCCTTCACCGATCGCGGCAAGACCGGCTATCACGGTTACTGGGGCATTAACTTCTATCGGCTGGACGAACACCTGCCCAGCCCGGGCCTGGATTTCGCCGGCTTCACCCGCGCGATGAAGGGCCAGCAACTGGACGTCGTGCTGGACATCGTCGCCAACCACGGCTCGCCTGCCTACACCATGCCGACGCCGCAGGCGCAGTACGGCAAGCTGTGGGACCGCGACGGCCGGCTGGTCGCCGATCACCGGAACCTGCGACCGGAAGATCTGGATCCGGCCGGCAATCCGCTGCACGCCTTCTACAACACCGGCGGCGGCCTGGCCCAGTTGTCCGACTTCAACCAGGACAACCCGGCGGTGCTCGACTATCTGGTGGGCGCCTACGAACAATGGATCGACCAGGGTGCGGCCGCGTTCCGGGTGGACACCATCGCCTGGATGCCGCACGCGTTCTGGAAGAGCTTCGCAGACCGCATCCGTGCCAAGCGGCCCGGGTTCTTCATGTTCGGCGAGAACTTCAACTATGACGCCGCCAGCATCGCCGGGCATACCTGGCGCCGCAACGGCGGCTACAGCGTGCTCGACTTCCCGCTGAAGGCGAAACTGGCGGAAGTGTTCGAGAAGCCCGGCAGCGACTTCGCCGAACTGGGCAAGGCGCTGTACCTGGAGGATGGTCCATACGCCAATCCGTACGGTCTGATGACCTTCTACGACAACCACGACATGGCGCGCATGAATGCCGCCGACAGCGGTTTCATCGACGCGCACAACTGGCTGTTCACCGCGCGCGGCATCCCGGTGATCTACTACGGCTCGGAAACCGGCTTCATGCGCGGGCGCGCCGAACACGCCGGCAATCGCAACTACTTCGGCCAGGAACGCATCGACGCCGCACCGGCGCATCCCATCCATGCCGCGCTGAAACGCATCGCCGGCCTGCGCCGCGATTCGGTCGCCCTGCAACGCGGCCTGCAATTGAACGTATCGCTCAAGGGCGATGAAGCCGTGTTCTACCGCGTCTACGACCATGGCGGCCAGCGCCAGACCGCGCTGGTGATGCTGAACAAGGCAGACCGGCCGGCGACGATGAAGGTGGGCGATCATCTGCAATCCGGCGAATGGCGCGACGCGTTCACCGGCGATCGCCAGCGGGTCGGCGACGAACTGCGCGCCGAAGTGCCCGCCCACGGCGTCCGCGTGTTCTTCCACGATGGTGCCATCACCCGCGCCGACACCCGCAAGCGCCTGCGCGAACTGATGCAGCGCAAGACGCCGAAGGCGGATTGAAGGCGGCCTGGCGCGCGCCAGGCCGGCGCGCGATCAGGCGCCGGTGGATCCCCGCGGGATCACCCGCGCCGGGATCGACTGGCTTTCCACCGCTTCGCCATTGATCAGCCGGAGCAGGCTGTCCACCAGGATCTGCCCCGCCCGCTTGGTGTCCTGCTGGACGGTCGATAGCCCCGGGGTGACGAAGGCGGCCAGCGGGATGTCGTCGAAGCCGGCCACCGCCACGTCCTCCGGAATTCGCCGGCCATGTTCGTGCAGCGCCTTCATCGCGCCGATCGCAATCAGGTCGCTGGCGGCGAAGATGGCGTCGAAACGGACCTTGCGCCTCAACAGTTCCTGCACGGCCTCGTAGCCGGACTGTTCGCTGGTCACCGCGTCCACCTGCAACGACGGCTGCGCGGGACTGCCGGCGGCCTGCAACGCCTGCGCGTAGCCGCGATAGCGTTCGAAGAACTCGGGGTAGTGGTTGGAGGCATGGCCAAGGAAGGCGATGTCGCGCCGGCCCTGCCCGACCAGGTGCACGGTGATGTCGTGGCCGCCCTGGAAGTTGTCGCAGCCGATCGAGACGCCGGGCTGGCCGGGCAGCACCGCGCCCCAGCGGACGAAATGGGTGCCCTGCTGGACCAGCTGTTCCAGCCGCGACTGCGCCTCCAGGTAGTCGCCGTAGCCCAGCAGGATCAGGCCATCGGCCTTGTTGCTGTCCTCGTAGTCGGCCTGCCAGTTGGTCGACAGCTGCTGGAACGAAATCAGCAGGTCGTAGGACTGCAGCGCACAGGCGCGGGTGATCGAACCCAGCATCGACAGGAAGAACGGATTGATCTGCGAGTCGTCGGGCGTCGGATCCTCGAAGAACAGCAGCGCGATGGTGCCGGAATGCTGGCGGCGCAGGTTGGAGGCGTTCTTGTCGACCTTGTAGTTCAGCTCCGCGGCGATCGCCTGGATGCGCTTGCGGGTTTCCTCGTTGACCATCGGGCTGCCGCGCAGCGCGCGCGACACCGTCGGCTGCGACACGCCCGCCAGATGGGCGATGTCCAGGGAGGTGGCCTTGCCTTTGATGGGAGCAATCACGATGAACGGCGCGCGGTCGGCATACGCCGCATCATGCCACGCGGCCGCGCCGGCGGCAGCGGCCGGCCCGCGGGTAACCGTTTGCAGCCGCGTCGAAGCTCAGGCTTCGGCCGGAATGCGGGTGGCGCCGTGCAGTTGCACGCCTTCGGCGTCGCGCACGCTGACCGACACCTCGACACCGTGGCGGACGCTCTCGGTCACCGTGCAGAAGTTCTCGAACTGGGCCAGCAGGCGCTCCAGCGACTGGAACGCCGGCGCGGCTTCGGCCAGCTGGATGTCGACCTGCACGTGACCGACCCGCAGCCGGCCCTGCTCGTTGCGCACCAGTTCGGTGGTCGCGGTGGTCACCAGCGGGCCGGGCTGATTCTTGAACTTGCGCAGCGCGAACAGCAGGCTGGCCGACAGGCAGTTGGCGATCGCGGTGGTCAGCATCAGCACCGGGCTGGGGCCGCTCCCCTGCCCCAGCGGCTCGGATTCGTCGGTAATCAGATCCGGAATCGCGGTGCCTTCGAAATGGACCCGGAACTGGAAATCCTGCTCCTGGTGCAGGGTGACGATCAGACGCGGGTTCTCGTTCATCGAAAAGGCTCCGGAAGGAAATCAGGGTTGGGCGCGCGCGGCGGTGGTGCCGGCGGTGCCGCCTTCGCAGGCCGCGCCGAGCAACTGAGAATGGCGCAACCAGTCCTGGTCGGGATAGTAGGCAAATACGAACGAACCGTTGCGGATGGTATCGATCAGCGGCCGCGCCACCGCGGTCCGCACCGCCGGGCAGCCCAGGCTGCGGCCGAGCCGGCCCTGCTGGCGGATGAGCGTCTCGCTGACGTAGGGCGCGCCGTGGATGACGATGGCGCGTTCGCGCGCGCGGTCGTTGATGCCCGGCTCCAGCCCTTCCAGCCGCAGCGAATAGCCGTTGCCGCCCACATAGGCTTCCTGGGTGCGGAACGCGCCCAGGCTGGACATGTAGCTGCCGTTTTCATTGGAAAAACGGCTGGCCAGGTTTTCGCCCGTGTTGCGGCCATGCGCCACCCATTCCTCGAACAGCAGGCGTTGCCGCGCCAGGTCGAACACCCATAGGCGCGGCTGGGTGGAGGGACGCGAATAGTCGATCACGCTCAGGGTCGGCGGCGGCGCGGCGCCGCGCAGCGCGCACGACATCGCCTGGGTGGCCAGTGCCAGCACCTTGCGATCCAGCTTGGGCGCGCTGCGCGCGAGCTGGTCGGCCAGACCGGCGCCCGGCGCGGTCTGCGCATGGCCCGGCAGCGCGGCGGCCAGCAGGCCGGCAAGCGGGATGAGGCGCCAAACCGGGCGCGAAATCAGGCAAATCGGCGGAAGACGGAACGGCATGGCACGACCACATTGACGAATAGAGATGCGAGCGCCGTTCCGCTGGCCATCGCTTCAGGGCTGGATGGGGCCGCCGGGTTCGGATTCCAAGACGGGCTCGACCGGCTGTTCGGCCGGCGTTGCGCGCACGCCCGGCAGATCCGAGATCAGCACGGTGGTGCCGGGTTGCAGGATGCCGTACAGCCGGCGCGAGAACGCTTCGGGCACCCAGTACGACCGGCCCAGCGCTTCCAGGGTGGGCATCGGCGCACCCTCCTCGCCCAGTACCCGATGGGCGATCCAGCGATGCTGGCGCTGCTGCGGATCCAGCAGGCTGGGAATGTCCTCCATCCCGGTGGTCATCACGAACAGCACGGTGCCGTTCAACTCCACGTCGCCTACCCGCTGCAACGGCGCCGAACCGATCAGCACGCCATCGCGCAGCACCGACACGCGGCGATCGTACAGGCTCACCAGGATGCTGACCGGTCCCTGCGGCGCGGCCGCCTCGTCCCAATACACCTCGAACTCGCCGGAAGGCGCAGTCACCGCCTGGCCGGTGCGGGTGACCGGCGCCAGCACGGCCGGATGCACCACGCTGGCCGGAGACGCCTTGGCATTGGCCACCACCACGGTGTCGCCGCGCCGGGTGATGCCGAACAGCTGCTCGGCGAATGCCTGCGGCAGGCGCACGCAGCCGTGCGAGGCCGGATAGCCGGGCAGATGGCCGCCATGCAGGGCGATGCCGTCCCAGGTCAGCCGCTGCATGTAGGGCATGGGCGCGTTGTTGTAGAGATTGGAGCGGTGGTCCTTGTTCTTCTGCAGGATGGTGAACACCCCGGTCGGGGTGTCCTTGCCGCTCTTGCCGGAACTGATCGTGGACACGCCGATCGCGATGCCGTTGCGATACACGTAGGCCAACTGCTCGTCCAGGCTGACTACCAGCACGACCGGACCTTCCGGGGCGACCTGCGGCGCCCAGATGTATTCGCCCGGCTTCAGCCGGCTGGCGTCCTGGGCGGTCTGCGCGTTGGCCTCGGGAGAGGAGACGAAGGGAATGAGGCCGAGGGCGACGCCCAGGGCCAATGCGATCGCGAAGGGTTCTTTCATGCCGCTCAGGATAGGGCCGCCAGCCGATCGCGCAAGGCGTCGTAGTCCGGCGGCATCGGATCGGCGTGGGCCGGGCGCGCCAGCAGATCCGCCAGCGCGTGCGGGACGTCGACCGGCCGGCCGATCAGCGGCTCGACGATGCTTTCGAACTTGGCCGGATGCGCGGTCGCGGCGACCGCCCAGTGTCCGCCCTCGCCCGCCGCGCGCAATTGCTCCAGCACGTTCACCGCCGTGGCGGTGTGCGGGCAGAACACTTCGCCGAAGTCGGCGTGGCGGCGTGCGATGGTTTCGCGGATTGCCGTATCGCCAACGCTGCGCGCAGTGAATGCAGCGCGCAATGCCGCATCATCGCCGCGATACAGCCAGCGCAGGCGTTCGAAGTTGCTGGGCGCGCCGACATCCATCGCGTTGGCGATCGTCGCCACGCTCGCCTGCGGCGAGTAGTCGCCGCCGCCGAAGTAATCCGGCAGCACCCGGTTGGCGTTGGTCGCCAGCACGATCCGGCCCAGCGGCACGCCCAGCGCGCGCGCCAGGATCGCGGCCAGCGCGTTGCCGAGGTTGCCGGTCGGAACCACCAGGTTGAGCGGTTCGCCGGTGGCGGCCCGATGGCGCAGCGCCGCGTCGGCGTAGTAGCTCATCTGCGGCAGCAGCCGGCCCAGGCTGATGCTGTTGGCCGAACTCAGCGGCACCCGCGCCTGCAACGCGCCGTCGTTGAGTGTGCGCTTCACCAGCGCCTGGCAATCATCGAACGCGCCGGCCACCCGCAGCGCGCCGACGTTGTCGCCAAAGCACCCCAGCTGGTGCGCCTGCCGTGGCGAGACCCGTCCGTCCGGATACAGCACCACCACCCGCAGGCCGGGCTGGCGATGGAAGGCGGCGGCGACCGCGGCGCCGGTGTCGCCCGAGGTCGCCACCAGGATGGTCAGCGGCTGCGCGTCGTCGCGTCGCAGCCGGGTCAGGCAGGCGGCCAGGAAGCGCGCGCCGAAATCCTTGAACGCGGCGGTCGGGCCATGGAACAGCTCCAGCACGTGATCGCCCGGTGTGGCCAGCGGCTTCAGCGGCGCCGGAAAATCAAACGCCTCGCGGCAGATCGCCGGCAGCTCCGGGGCGAGCGCGTCGCCCTCGAAGAACGGCGCCAGCAACCCGCTGGCGGTATCGGCCAGGCTCGCGCCGGCATCCAGCGTGCGTGACGCCGGGAGTCGCGCGGGCACATACAGGCCGCCATCGGGCGCCAGGCCGGCGGCAATCGCCGCGCTCAGGCTGGCGGGTTCGGAAGCATCGCGGGTGGAGATGAAGTTCATCGGTTTTCCGTCGGGGAGAGGTGGCCGGCGCTTGCGCGCGGCGCGGACTTTTCTTGTGATGTTCCGGCGATGCGCGGGCGACGGCCGAATCCGGCCATGCCGCCCGCGGACGAAGCGCGGCCTACAGCAGCCGCGCCGCCGGCGCCGCGATCGGCGACACCCACGCCTGGCTGTCGAAACCCGCCGCCGCGAACGCCGCCTGGATGTCCGGCGCCGCCGCTTCCGCTTGGGCGCGGGTTTCGAACCAGGCGAACACGCTGGGCCCGGCACCGGAAATGCTGGCGCCCATCGCACCGGCCGCCAGCGCCGCCGCCTTGGCCGCGTCGAAACCGCCGATCAGCGGTGCGCGGCGCGGTTCGATCAGCACGTCATTCAGTCCTTCGCGCACCAGCGCCGCGTCGCCGCGCTGGCATCCGGCCAGCAGCAGCGCCAGATGTGCGCTCTGGGCAACGAAGTCCTTCAGTTCGTAGGCGCCTGCCAGCGCGGCGCGGGCGCGCCGGGTTTCCAGCACCGCGTCCGGATGCACCAGCACGCAATGCCAGGCCTCGGGCACCGGAATCTGCACCAGCCGATCCGCGGTCGACAGCACCAGTCCGCCCAGCAGCATCGGCCCGAGGTTGTCGCCATGGCGTCCGCCGCTGGCCACCGCTTCGCCGACCAGTGCATGCGGATACAGCGCCTCGCGCGACAGCGGCCGTGGCAGCAGCGCGTTGGCGGCGACCAGCGCGGCCACGCAGGAAGCCGCCGAACCGCCCATGCCGGAACCCAGCGGGATGCCCTTCTCGATTTCGATTTCGAAACCGAAGCCGGGGCGTTCCGCCTCCAGCAGCGAAATCAGCGCAGCGCCCGCGGTATTGCCGGGCGCATCGCGCGGCAGATCCACGGTGGCGCCACGGATGTCGGCGATGCGCACTTCCGGCGCGGCGATGCGCCGCACGTGCACGGTATCGCCCGCGCCTTCGATGACGTGGCCGAGAATGTCGAATCCCACTCCCACGTTGCCCACCGACGCCGGCGCGAATGCGCTCGCGGTATCGGTCATTGCCGTTGTTCCCACCTGTTCCTCCTTCACAGCCTGGCTCCCTGTCCGGCCGCCACCCGCAGCAGATCGGCGAACACGCCGGCCGCGGTCACTTCCGGACCGGCGCCCGGCCCTTGCACGATGAGCGGATTGTCGCAGTAACGCCGGGTGGTGAACTGCACGATGTTGTCGGTCAGGCGCAGGTTGGCGAACGCATGCGCCGCCGGCAGCGCGACCAGCCCGACCCGCGCCCGGCCCTCGCCGTCCAGCCGGGCGACATAGCGCAGCACCTGGCCGGCGGCCTTCGCTTCGGCCAGGCGCTCGGCGAACGCGGCGTCCACCTCCGACAGCCGCGCCATGAAATCGTCCACGCTGGCATTGCGCAGCGCTTCCGGCACCAGGCTCTCGATCGCCACGTCCTCCAGCGCCAGCGAGCGTCCGGCCTCGCGCGCCAGGATCACCAGCTTGCGGCCGACATCGGTGCCGGACAGATCATCGCGCGGATCCGGCTCGGTGTAGCCCAGCGCGCGCGCCTCGGTGACCAGTTGCGAGAACGGCACGCTGCCGTCGTATTTGTTGAACAGCCACGCCAGGGTGCCGGAGAAGATGCCCTCGACCGACACCACCGCGTCGCCGGTGTCGAGCAGATCGCGCAGGGTCGAGATCACCGGCAAGCCGGCGCCGACCGTGGCCTCGTAGCGGAAGCGCGCGCCGCTGGCGGCGGTGGCTTCGCGGATGGCTTCGTAGCGCGACAGCGGACCGGCGCCGGCCTGCTTGTTCGGGGTGACCACGTGGATGCCGGCGGCCAGCCAGTCGGCATAGCGTTCGGCCACTTCCGGGCTGGCGCTGCAATCCACGATCACCGCGTGCGGCAGGTGCGCCGACAGCAGGTGGGCGGTGAAGCGGTCCAGATCCGCCGGCTGCGTGCCGGCGTCGAAACGCTCGCGCCAATCGGCACCGATGCCGCGCTCGTCCAGCAGCATCTTGCGGCTGGAGGCAATCGCGCGCAGGCGCAGATCCAGGTTGGCCTTGCCCAGCAATTGCGGCTGCGCCGCGCGCAATTGTTCGATCAGGGTGGCGCCGACATTGCCCGGCCCGATCACGCCGACCGAGAAGGTCTGCGGCGACAGCCAGAACCCGGCGTGCGCGGCGCGCAGCGCTTTGGTCGCGTCGGCGCTGTCGATGGCCACGGAGATGTTGCGTTCGGACGAGCCCTGGGCGATCGCCAGGATGTTGACCCGCGCCCGTCCCAGCGCCTCGAACAGGCGCGCGGCCACGCCGGGCTGGCCGGCCATGCCGTCACCGACGGCGGCCAGCACGCTGACGCCGTCGGTGCGCTGCACGCGCTGGACCTGGCCGATGGTCAGCTCGTGCGCGAAGGCATTGAGCAGCGCGTTCTGCGCCCGCTGCGCCTCGGCGCTCCTGACCACGCAGCAGATCGAATGTTCGGAGGAACCCTGCGAAATCATCACCACCGACACCCGCGCATCACGCAGCGCGGCGAATACCCGCTCGGCGGTGCCCGGCACGCCGATCAGACCGGTGCCTTCCAGGTTCAGCACTGCCAGATCCGGACTCAGGGTCAGGCCCTTGACCGGGCCATGGGCGTCGCTGACGGCGGTGATGCGGGTGCCGGGATGTTCGGGATGGAAGGTATTGCGGATGACGATCGGCAGGCCGCGCTCGATCGCCGGCGACATCGTCTGCGGATGCACGACCTTGGCGCCGAAATAGGCCAGTTCGCAGGCTTCGTCGTAACTGAGCGTGCTGAGCTGCACCGCCTCCGGCACCACCCGCGGGTCCGCCGACAGCACGCCGTCCACGTCGGTCCAGATATGCAGTTCGTCGGCGTTGAACAGGGCCGCGAAGATCGCCCCGCTGTAGTCGCTGCCGTTGCGGCCCAGCGTGGTGATGCGGCCGGAACGGTCGCGGGCGACGAAGCCGGTGACCACCAGCCGCCGCTGCGGATGCCCGGCGCGCCAGTCCGACAGCCGTTGCGCGCTCTGCAGCCAGTCCACGTCCACGCCCAGGTCGCCGCGATCCACCACCAGCACCTCGCGCGCATCCAGCACCGCGCAGTCTTCGCCGCGCGCGATCAGGTATTCGCCCAGCAGGTGCGCGGAAAACACTTCGCCCAGTCCCTGCACCCGATCCAGCACCTCGCGCGGCAACTCGCCGATCACCGCCAGCGCACCCAGTATCTCGGCCAGTTCGTCGAAGCGCGCGTCCATCCATTCCAGGGTCGGGCCGGCATCCTCGGCCAGCAACGCCACCGCCGCGCCGCGGTGGCGGGCGCGCAGTTCATGCCAGCGATCGCGCCATTCGGCGAGGTTGCCCGAGGCCAGTTCGGCCAGGGCGATCAGCGCGTCGGTGACCCCCTTCATCGCCGAGACGACGGTGATCTGCTGGTGTTCCCCGCGCGCCAGCAGCAGTTGGGCGACATGGCGATAGCGTTCGGCGTCGGCCACGGAGGTGCCGCCGAACTTGTGGACGACGGTGGGCGACTGCGACGTACTGGATGGGATCTGGGGCGGAGCGGCAACACTGGACGACATCGACGGAACCTCGGTTGAGGCCCGGTACACGCATCAGGCTTTGGGCTCCCCCGCATCCTGATCCGGGTGCGGGGCCGTGGTTTGCGTACTTACGCGAACACAACCAGCCGCACCCTGCTAATCGGGGTGGTGGTAATGGTGGTGGTAGTGGTGGCGGCCGAAACGGTCCCGGTGCACGCGAAACACGCCGCCGGCGGCGGGGCCGGGCGTGCGGAATCGACGGTGGACGGGGCGTTCGGGCGCATTCCCGTAGGGGACACGAAGTGCGGGCGGGCTGTCAAGTGTTGCATTGCATCACGTGCGGAAAAAGTCTCCTTGAAAGTTGCTTTCGCAACCTTTCGGGCGCTGGCGCGGGAAGAATCCGGGTGCCCTCGCCGCCCGATGTCATCCGTTTCTCCTTGGCTCCCGGGTCCATGCGGCGGGCATCACGATCGCCCCTGTCACGTGTTCATGCGAGAATGCGGCCGATGGCCCCGTAGCTCAGCTGGATAGAGCGTCCCCCTCCTAAGGGGAAGGTCGTGCGTTCGAATCGCGCCGGGGCCGCCATTTCCGCTTGTCGGTCCAGCCTTGCACGACCTCCGTGGCGCCCAGGCTCTGGTGCTTTGCCCGTGCGGTTCCCATTCCGACGGTCCCGATTCCCAATCGCCGGCAGTGCCCTTCGTGGCGCGAAGCCGACGCACGCCTTCCCCGGAAGGTCCCGGCACGCGCGCTTCCCGTTGGATTCGTTGCCGGCGCTGCTCCTCACCGCACTGTTCCACGTCGTCGAATCGACGAAATGCAAGCAGCCACACGGGGTGCTTCTCGGCGAATCGAACAAGCCGCTCAGCACATCCACGGAAGGCCCGGATCCGGGCGGTCCGGCGGGATCGCTCTGCTAAAATCGGCGACCCGCCGGCGCAGGTCGCGCCGCGCCTTTTCCGAATCTTTTCTGGAGCGCTCCATGCCCGCAGACATCCTCAAGGCACTCGGCCGTTGGCAAGACCAACTCCGGCACCTACCTGGGCCGTGGCGAATGGTCGACGACCACCGACGCCGGCCTGTTGCAGTCGATCAATCCGACCACCAACGAGGTGATTGCCGAGGTCCATGCCAGCAGCCA
>OFCZ01000050.1_pt1 | contig 22798 bp, 20 predicted proteins | sample 1521011 | NCBI WGS metagenome assembly OFCZ01 (sample SAMEA2532532, study PRJEB24079) | metagenome | biome: bacteria; feature: seaside; material: soil | place: India | collected 2012-02-01 | depth 0.1 m | reverse complement strand
AGCGGCTGATGGTCAGCAAGGCGGCCATGCGCGAAGGCATCCTGTACGACATGCTGGGCCGCGGCAGCGACAACGATCCGCGTGACATGTCGGCGGCGGCGCTGACCCAGCGTTACGGCATCGACGAAATCCAGGCCGCGCGGGTGGAGGCCACCGCGCTGCGCCTGCACGAGCAGGTCGCCGGTGCCTGGAAGCTGGACGATGACGACGCCCGCATGCTCGGCTGGGCCGCGCGCCTGCACGAGATCGGCCTGGTCATCGCCCACAGCCAGTACCACGCGCACGGCGCCTACGTGCTGGAGAATTCGGACATCGCCGGCTTCTCCCGGCAGGAACAGCAGGTCCTGGCAGCGCTGGTGCGCACGCACCGCCGCAACATTCCCAAGACCGCGTTCGACGCCCTGCCCGACCGCCTGCTGCTGTCGGCCAAGCGCAAGGCCGCGCTGCTGCGGCTGGCGGTGCTGCTGCATCGCGCGCACGAGGCCGCGCCGATTCCCCGCCTCGAGCTCACCGCCGAGGGCGACGAACTCCGGCTGGTGGTGGACCGCCGCTGGATCGAAGCCCGGCCGCTGCTGAAGTCGGACCTGGTCGGCGAGCCCGAGGACATGCAGGGCCTGGGCATCACCTTCAAGCCCTTCGTCGCCTGAGCCGGGGCGCCCGGCCGCTGCAAACCGCAAACACCCGCGCTAGACTCCGCCCGGGAAACCGTCGAGGCCATGCCGGGCGGCGCCGGATCGGACAGGGGACCGATCCCGCCTCGCCATAACCGCCCTGCGCCCGTGTCCATCGATCGTTTCCCGCCCTTGCCTTCAGGAGGAAGTCATGCGGAACGACGCTCCCTGGAATGCCATCCTGGCCCAAGGCGGGCCCGGTGCGCTGGCCATCGGCCACAACGTCGATCGCGTGCTCGACGCGGTGCGTACCCATCTGGGCATGGACGTGGCCTTCATTTCCGAGTTCGGTGGCCACTACCGGACCTTCCGCCACGTGGCGGGCTCGATTGAACCGATGCCGATCCGTCCCGGCGACAGCAGCCCGCTCGATGAAGGCTACTGCCTGCGCGTGGTCGAGGGCCGCATCCCGCAGTTGATACCGGATACCGCCGCGGTGCCGGCGCTGGCCGCGATTCCGGAGACCGCGCTGGTTCCCATCGGCGCGCACATCAGCGTCCCCATCCGCCTGCGCGACGGCCGCGTCTACGGCACCTTCTGCTGTTTCAGCCTGCGCCCGCACCTGTCGCTGGGCGAACGCGACCTGCACATGATGCGCGCCTTCGCGGATCTGCTTGCCTACCAGATCGACGGCGATCTGGACGCCGTGCGCCTGCACCAGGAAAAGGTCGAGCGGATCACCTCGGTGCTCGAGATGGGCCAGCCCAGCATCGTCTACCAGCCGATCTACCATCTGGCCGGGGAGCGCATCATCGGCATCGAATGCCTGTCCCGGTTCGACATCAACCCGCCACGGCCACCGGACCTGTGGTTCAACGAGGCGCGCGAAATCGGCCTGGGCGTGCGGATGGAACTCAACGCGATCCTCACCGCGCTCGACGGCCTGCGCCACGTCCCCGGCGACTTCTACGTATCGGTCAACGTCTCGCCGCAGACGCTCATCAGCGGCGAGATCGCCGGTTACCTGGACGAACTGCCGCCGCACCGGCTGGTGCTGGAAATCACCGAGCACGATTACGTGGAAGACTACGCGGTGTTGCGCGAGCGGCTGGCGCCGCTGCGCCGGCAGGGTGTGCGCGTCGCGGTCGACGATGCCGGTGCCGGCTATGCGAGCATGCGCCACGTGCTGGCCACCAGCCCGGACATCATCAAGCTGGACATGACCCTGACCCGCAGCATCGACACCGATTCGCCACGCCGCGCACTGGCCGCGGCGCTGATCGCCTTCGCCCGCGAAACCCACAGCGGCATCGTCGCCGAAGGCGTGGAGACGGCGGAAGAACTGGCCGCGTTGCGCGCCCTGGGCGTGCCGGACGCCCAGGGCTATTTCCTGTCGCGGCCGCTGTCATTGCCGGCGCTGCTGGCGTTGCTGGATCCACCGGGCAAGCGGGTCCACTGACGCCGCCGTACCCATATCCCGCCGGAGCGGCGCGCCGCTCTGGCATGATCCGGCGTCCTGACCGGAACCCATCCCATGCGGCGCCAACCGATTCCCCACACCGACCTGCGCGCCTCGCGCATCGCCTGCGGCTGCATGCAGTTGAGCCGCGCCTGGGACGACACCGATCCCACCGCGGAAGAACGACGGCAGGCCGCGCAGCTCATCGAGACCGCGCTGGAACAGGGCATCAACCTGTTCGACCATGCCGACATCTATGCGCGCGGCAAGTCGGAGCGGTTGTTCGGCGACTGGCTGGCGGCCTCGCCCTCGCGCCGCGACGAACTGATCCTGCAATCCAAGTGCGGCATCCGCTTCGCCCATGACCCGCAACCGGATTCGCCGGGTCGCTACGATTTCAGCCATGCGCACCTGGTCGCATCCGTCGAGGGCAGCCTGCGCCGGCTGCGCACCGACTACCTGGACCTGTTGTTGCTGCACCGGCCGGATCCGTTGGGCGTACCGGAAGAAGTCGCCCGTGCCTTCGACGATCTGCATCGCAGCGGCAAGGTGCGGCATTTCGGCGTCAGCAACCACACGGCCAGCCAGATTGCGTTGCTGCGCGCGCATGTCGATCGGCCGCTGGTCGCCAACCAGGTCGAAATCAGCCTGCTGCACCATCACCTGATCAACGAAGGCGTGATCGCCGCCACCCACGGCACCGCCTACACCGCCTCGGCCGGCACGCTGGACGAATGCAGGCGCCAGGGCATCCTGTTGCAGGCGTGGTCGCCACTGGCCGGCGGCCGGATCTCGCACCCGGAAACCGCCGAGGCCGCACTGCGTCCGACCGCCGAAGCCGTCGCCCTGATCGCCGCCCGCCACGGCGTTTCGCCCGAAGCCATCCTGCTGGCCTGGCTGCTGCGCCACCCCGCCGGCATCCAGCCGGTCATCGGCACCACCCGTCCCGATCGCCTGGCCGCGGCCTGCGCCGCCGACGGCATCGAACTGAGCCGCGAGGAGTGGTATGCGCTGTTCACCGCGGCGCGGGGCGGGCCGGTGCCTTGAGGGCGGGATTCGGGATTCGGGATTCGGGATTCGGGATTCGGGATTCGGGATTGGGGATTGGGGATTGGGGATTGGGGATTGGCGGGAGCTTCCGCTTCTGCCTCCCCCTTTGAAAAAGGGGGATTGAGGGGGATTTGCTCTTTGCGCCAGAAGCAAGCGCTTCCCAACAGCCGAATGGCGGGTCAAAAGGGGGATTGAGGGAAATTTGCTCTGTGCGCCAAAAGCAAGCGCTTCTCAACAGCCGAATGGCTGGTCAATCCCCCGTCACCTGCTTTCGCAGGTGCCAGCCCCCTTTTTCAAAGGGGGCATTTGCTTTCGGGTCCATGCTTCCGAAGGCATCCTTTCCCCCATCCCGCCCTCTGTCACGCGAACGCCATGTAACTGCAATACGGGTTTCATGGCCGGTCTCCACCATGCGCAAAACGTGGAGTTGCGCATGCGGTACGCCATCGTCACCGAAACCTATCCGCCCGAGGTCAACGGCGTTGCCCTGACCGTGCAGGGGCTGGAACAGGGTCTGCGCGCGCGCGGGCACCGGGTCTCGCTGGTCCGGCCGCGCCAGGAAGGCGACCCGCGCGAACTCGACGACACCACCCTGGTGCGCGGTGCGGCACTGCCCCGCTACCCCGGACTGAAATTCGGCCTGCCGGCGGCGCGCCGCCTGGCACGGCTGTGGAGCGAATCGGCACCGGATGCGATCTACGTGGCCACGGAAGGCCCGCTGGGCTGGTCGGCGCTGCGCGCGGCGCGGCGGCTGGGCATTCCGGTCGCGACCGGCTTCCACACCCGCTTCGACGAATACATGCGCGATTACGGCGCGGCGTTCCTGCAACAGACCGCGATGCGCTGGATGCGGCGTTTCCACAACGGCGCCGACGCCACCCTGGTGCCGACCCGCGAGCTGCAGGAATTCCTGACCGCGCAGGGCTTCGCGCGGGTGGTGCGGCTGGCGCGCGCGGTCGATACCTCGCAGTTCTCGCCGGTGCATCGGGATCATGGCCTGCGCGCGGAATGGGGCGCGGGCGCGGACACGCCGGTGGCGATCTACGTGGGTCGCATCGCCGCCGAAAAGAACCTGACCCTGGCCGTGCAGGCGTTCCGCGCGATCCAGCGCGAACGCCCCGACGCGCGTTTCGTCTGGGTCGGCGACGGCCCGGCGCGCGAGCGGCTGGCGGCGGCCAATCCCGATTTCGTGTTCTGCGGGGTGCAGCGCGGCCCGGCGCTGTCGCGGCATTTCGCCAGCGGCGACCTGTTCCTGTTCCCCAGCCACAGCGAAACCTTCGGCAACGTGACCCTGGAAGCGATGGCCAGTGGCGTGCCGACCGTGGCCTTCGATTACGGCGCCGCGCGCGAGCACCTGCGCAGCGGCGTGCATGGCTTCGCGGTGCGCGACGACGATGCGTTCGTGGCCGCGGCCGCGCAGCTGGGATCCGACGACGCGCTGCGTCGGCGCTTGGGCGACGCCGCCAGCGAGGCCGTGCGCGTGCTGCGCCCGGAACAGGTCGCCACCGATTTCGACAACCTGCTGGCCGGACTGGCCGGACAAAGGAGGCCGCATGAGAACGTCGCTACCGCGTAACGCGCTCCAGGGCCGCGACGCAGGCTGGTGCCTGCGCGCCAACCGCTGGGGCGAATGGCAGGGCGTGCGCCGCTTCTTCGCGGTGATCAGCCGCCTGGGCGACGGCGTGTTCTGGTACGTGCTGATGGGCGCGCTGATCGTCGTGGACGGACTGGACGGCCTGGCCGCGTCCGCGCACCTGGCCGCCACCGGCGTGATCGCACTGACCCTGTACAAGCTGCTCAAGCGCTGGACCCGGCGCCCGCGCCCGTTCGCCTCGGACGTGCGGATCCGCGCCTGGATCGCGCCGCTGGACGAATTCAGCTTCCCCTCCGGCCATACCCTGCATGCGGTCGCCTTCACCGTGGTCGCGCTGGCCCACTACCCCGCGCTGGCGGTGCTGCTGATTCCGTTCGCCGCTTGCGTGGCGGTGTCGCGCGTGGTGCTGGGCCTGCACTATCCCAGCGACGTGCTGGCGGCCACCGTGATCGGTTCGGCGTTGGCCGGGTTGTCGCTGTGGCTGGTGCCGGGCGTGTCGCTGTTCGCCTGAGCGGACCGGACACCGCTGGAAAAAAGAAGGCCGGATTCCTGCGAATCCGGCCTTCTTCACATCAGGGGATGCTGCTCAGTTTTCCAGCAGCGGCTTGCGCGGCAGTTTCTGCTCGCGCATCGCGGCGTGGTAGGCGAACGAGGCCAGGATCGCGGCCGCCTGCTTCAGGTCTTCCGGCGCCGCGTGATCGTAGGTATCCAGATCGCTGTGGTGGACGTTGCTGAAATAGTCCAGGCCGTCCTGCACGAACTGGAAGCCCGGCAGGCCGACGCGATCGAACGAAACGTGGTCGGTGCTGCCGGTGTTGCGCACGGTGACGATGGTGGCGCCGACGTCGTTGAACGGCTTCAGCCAGGCTTCGAAGATCGGCATCGCCGCCTGGTTTTCCTGCGCGTAGATGCCGCGGATCTTGCCGGAGCCGTTGTCCAGGTTGAAGTAGGCCGAGAACTTGTCGTAGTCGCGCTTGCGCTGCAACGGGCCGGTGCGCTCCTGGAAGTAGCGCGGCAGCTTCTTCTGTTCCGGATCGGTGGCTTCCGGATAGTCGGCGAAGTGCTTGGCGACATAGGCCGCCGAACCGATCAGGCCCTGCTCCTCGCCGCTCCACAGCGCCACCCGGATGGTGCGGCGCGGCTTGGCGCCCACCGCCTTGAGGATGCGCATGGCCTCCATCATCACCGCCACACCGGCGGCGTTGTCGGCCGCGCCGGTGCCGGCGTGCCAGGAATCCATGTGCGCGCCGATCATCACGATCTCGTCGGCCTTGCCGCTGCCCGGGATCTCGGCAATGGTGTTGTAGCCGGGATCATTGGTTTCGCTGGTGAACTGCGCGTCCACATTGATGCGCAGGCGCACGTCCTGCTTGCGCTCGATCGCGCGCAGCAGCGGGTTGTAGTGCTCGGCCGCCACCGCCAGTTCCGGAATGCCGGCCGGCTCGCCGGCGCGGCGCGAACCGCCACCGCCGACCCGGATGATGCCGTTGTCCCAGCCGCTGATGCTCAGCGCGGCCAGCGCGCCTTCCTCGGTCAGGAAACGGTTGGTCGCCTGCACCAGATCCTGGCGCTGCCGGTACTCGGCCAGGCGCTTGCCGCGATCGGCCGGGTTGGTGTCCTTGGGCACGCTGAAGGACAGCAGTTCGGTCAGGCCGGCTTCGTCGTAGCGGCGCGAATCCGGCTCGGTGCCGGGCTTGTACTCGCGGGCTTCGCTGAGCAGGACGATCTTGCCCTTCAGCTTGCCCTTGTACTTGTCCAGGTCCGCCTTGGTCTTGAGGGTGACGACCACCGCCTCGCCTTCGACCGGGCCCTGCGTGCCCGGCGTCCAGGCCTTGGGCACCGCGCGCAGCGAGGTCACCCGCGGCGCCAGCAGCTCAACGCTCGCCGAGCGATAGGTCCAGCCGCGGCCGAAGTCGTCGAACGCCTCGTCATGGACGTTGGACAGTCCCCATTCGGTGAACTTGCCGCGCGACCAGGCATTGGCCTGCGCCATGCCGGGCGAGTTGGTCAGGCGCGGCCCGATTTCCTCGGTCAGGTGGCCGAAGGTCGCCATCACCTGCGACCGGTGGAATGCCTCCTGGCGGATGCGGTTGACCATGTCCAGGTCCACCGGTTCATTCGCCTGCGCCATTCCGGCCAGGCCCAGGCACAACGCCATCACGCTCCGCTTCAACACGCCCCTGCTCTCCCCGGGTCCGTCCCCGAATGTGCATAAAGGATCGAGTCTGCCCCGGCCAAAGGTCATGGTCCCCCTGCCATCAGTCATGGTCGGGCGGAGAGCCGGCGAGAGTCGGGCTCAGCGGAACGGTTCGCGGCGGGCGCGCTGCAGTGCGGGAATGCCCTGTCCGGTCCAGTCGCGATCGTTGGCGACCTGCGCCTGGCCGCGGCTGGCATCCAGCGCGTCGAAATCGAGATCGGCGATGGCCCAGACCTCGTCGCCACGGGTCTGCGCCAGCACGCCGTCGGCGGGGAAACCGCGATCCATCGGCGCGAACAGGGCCGCCTCGCCGGTATTCACGTCCAGCGCCGGACTCCATTCGGCGATGCCGGCGGTAACCGCCTGGGCCACGAAGAAACGGTTTTCCAGCGCGCGCGCCAGGCAGCCGACCCGCACCCGGGTGGCGCCGGCCTCGGTATCGGTGCAACTGGGTACCACCAGCAGGCGTGCGCCGGCTTCGTGCTGCGCGCGCACCGGCAGCGGGAACTCGCTGTCGTAGCAGACCGCGACGCCGGCACGGACACCCTCGACATCGAACACATTCAGCGCGTCGCCGCCCTCGATCACGCCGGTCGCCTTCTCGAAACCGGTGAGTTGCAGCTTGTCCTGCCAGCCGTGGCGGCCATCGGGCGCGAACCAGTAGCTGCGATTGCGGTAGCGTCGTTCGCCCACCGCGAGCAGGAACGAGCCGGCCACCACGTGCATGCGCAGTTCCGTCGCCAGCTTCGGAAACAGCCCCATCCAGTCCGCATGCAGCGCCTGGGTCGCCGCCAGCGAGGCTTCCAGATCGCCGCGCACCTCCGCCGCGAAGGTCGCGGCCAGTTCCAGCGACAGGTACTCGGGCAGTACCGCCACCTTCGCGCCCTGCGCTGCCGCATCGCCCAGCAATCGCGCCAGTCGTTCGGCGAACGCGGCGAAATCGCGCGGTGCCTGGATCGGGTACTTGGCCACGGCCACCTTCATGGCGCGGCCTCCAGCGGACGCAGCCAGAACGTCAGCGCATGCGGGATTTCGCCGCGATCGATTTCGTTCCACGCCAGTTGCATGGTCATCCCGTCCCTGCGCCGGTAGCCGCGCTTGTGCCAGAACGCGTCGTTGCCGCGATGTTCCACCGGCCGGCGCGGATCCTCCGGCTCGCGATCCACCGCGCAGAACGCGGTCCAGCGGAAACCGCCCAGCGCGCGCGCATGCGCCTCGCGCCGGTCGAAGAAGGCATGGCCGATGCCACGGCCGCGATGCTCCGGCAAGAGCACCGATTCGCCGAAATAGAACACCTCGTCCGGCGGGATCTCCGATGCCAGGAACGGCTGGCGGAAAGCTTCGCCGTCGTCCAGCAGCGGCAGTCCGGTGGACGCGCCGATCACCTGCTCCCCTTCCAGCGCCAGCACAAACACGCTGCGCGGCGACCCCGCATAGGCAGACAGGTAATCGCGTTCGTAGTCGAAATCGCCTTCGTACAGATAGGGCCAGTCACGGAACACGGCCACGCGCAGGCGCGCCACGTCGGCCAGCCACGGCCCGATGTCCGGTCCGCGGAACACGCGGATGTCGAAGCGGGAATCCATCCGCGAACTTTACCGCAGCGTCGACCTGACCACGCACGATCACGTCATGGGCTTGTCGCCGGTCCCGCCCGGCGGCGGCTCGACATCCGCGCCGGCAACCCAGCGCCCCATCGCCACCGCCGCGCCCGCGAGCAGGCCGCCCACGATCAGCATCGCCTGCGTGGCCATCACCATCAGCACCCCGAATCCCTCGCCGGGTCCGCCGTCGTGACCCGGCTGCGATGATGCATGGCAATGCTGCAACCACAGCAGCGACAACAGCAGTTGCGGCAGCAGGAACAGCACTCCGTACAGGCGCCAGGAAATCACCGCCGCCATGACGTAGCACAGCAGGATCAGCACCGTCCCCACCAGCATCACCGGCATCGGTCGGCGTCTCCCGTCGACGGCCATCGGCGATCGTCCCAGGCATAGACCACGATGCCGGAGTCGGGCAGCAGCCATAGGCGGGCACGTCCATCCCGCGAGCACGCCGTGTAGCACGGGACGCGCGGCGGCTCTCCCGCCGCCTGCCAGGGTCCCCAGACGATGGGGACGGCATGCCGCGAAAGACCTTCCCTGGCCTCCGTCGCGTCCTGCAGGAACCTCATCGGGCGGCTGCGCAGCGCGTTGCGCGTCTCCGTCGCCAGCCGGAACCCCAGCCAGCCCCGGTGCACGTGCTGCAGCGGCAGCAGCAGCGTGGCCAGCGAACGCTCGCTGGTGCCGGCGGGCCGGCCCTCATCGCCGTCGAGGGCGATGACGGCCTCGGTGTGCAGGCAGGCGGGCAACACCCGGCGGGCGCGGCGATGCAGGGTCGGTTGATCCAGCACGGCGGGCCTCAGCGCTGGCTCGCGCCCAGTTCGTACCAGTCCACCTTGCGGGTGACCCACATGATGACCGCCAGGATACCGAACAGCAGCAACGTGCCCATCAGCAACGCATTGGTCTCCGACAGCAACAGCATGTACAGCACGCCGTACAGCGCGGTCAGCATCGCCGCGAAGCCGGCCGCGCGCAGCCAGCTGCGCAGCACCCCGGACAGGTAGAAGAATTGCAGGCCGATGCAGGCCGCCGCCGAGATCAGGTAGGCCTTCCAGAACATGATGTGCTCGGACAGGCTGAGCAGCAGGAGGAAGAAGATCGCCAGCGCCAGCCCGACCAGCAGGTACTGCAGCGGGTGAATCGGCAAGCGCTTGATCAGTTCGAACAGGGCGAAACCGACGAAGGTCAGCACGACGAACAGGATGCCGTACTTGCTGGCGCGATCGGCCTGGGTGTAGATGTCCACCGGATCGACCAGATGGATGTCGGCGCTGTCGATGCGGGTCAGCGACGGGCCTTCGGAAGACGCGTCGATGGCGACCTGGCCGGTCAGCGGCATGCGCCGGGTGAATTCGCCTTCGGTGCCGGCCAGTTGGGTCTGCGCGTTGCTGGCCAGCGAGGAGATCTCCCAGTTGGCGGTGAAGCCGTCGGCCTCGACGGTGCGCTGGGTCGGCAGGAAGCGACCGCCGAACAGCGGATGCGGCCACGCCGAATGGATATCGATGCGGTTGCTGTCGGCGATCGGGCTGATGCCCAGCGACTCGGTGCCGGCCAGGCCGAAATCCAGTTGCACGTCGCTGGCCGGCAGCGGCGCGCCGCCTTCGCCGCCCAGCACCGCGTGGACGCCACTCATGCGCGCGGACATCGCGCCGGTGCCGCCCTCGAAAGCGAGCGTGCGTCCGTCGACCTTGACGACCGGCGTGCCGACCAGGCCGCGCACGTCGCTCAGTCCCATCACCAGGACGGGCTTGCCATAGGTGCGGCCGTCCACCGGCTCCAGCGCCAGCGCCTCGAAGTGCGCGCTCATCCGCGCCGACCACTGGTAGGTGCGCACGTCGTACAGGCCGATGCGGCGCAGCGCAGGCTTCAGGCCGCCGCCGGCCTGCAACGTCCTCGGCGTCTGCAGCACGTAGCCATGCACGGTCTCCTGGCGGATTTCCGGCTTGCCTTCGGCGTTGACCACCGTGGTGTTGCTGGTCTTCTGCCACGGCACGACGCGCAGCGGTCCGATGACCTGCTGCGGGCCGGCCATGCTCTCGGCGATGCGCTCCACCGCCTGCGCCTGGTAACGCTCGCGATCGCTGATCACGCCGCGCACCATCAGCAGCGGAATCATCAACAGCAGCACCAGACCGCCCACGGTCAGGAACCGCAACAACAGCTTCAACGACTTCATGTCTTCGCCCATCCGGGTGTGGAGATGGACCAAGCCTGATGTCAGCCGGTGGGCGGGCGTGGAAGCGGATTTGAAGTCTGTGTGAAGTGGGTGCCGGTACCTCTCCCCTTTGTGGGAGCGACGTAAGTCGCGATTCGACCAAGCAGGGTTTCGCGACTTACGTCGCTCCCACAAGATGGGGATTCGATCAGGCCGCGGGCAGGGTCAGCACGGCTTCGGCGCCGCCGTCGGGGTGGTTGCGCAGGAGGATGTCGCCGCCGTGCAGGCGCGCGACTTCGCGCACGAACGGCAGGCCCAGGCCGGAACTGCGCAGGCCGCTGCCCGGACGGGCCAGCGAATAAAAGCGCTCGAAGATGCGTTCGTGCGCGTAGTCGGGGATGCCCGGCCCATGATCGCGCACGCTCAGCTGGACGCGATCGTCGGTGGCTTCGGCGGCCAGCACCACCTCCGCGCCGGGCGGCGAGAATGCGATGGCGTTGTCGAGCAGGTTGTTGAGCGCCTGCCGGAGCAGGAAGGGATCGCCGCTCAGGCGCATGCCGGGCGCGCCGCGCACGCGCAGGTCCAGGCCGGCGGCGCGCATCTCGGCGGCCTCGCGCACGGCTTCCAGCAATTCGTCCGCCGTCACCGTCTGGCGCTTCTGCAACCAGCCATGCTGTTCCACCTCGGCCAGCGCCAGCAGCTTGTCGATGGTCTCGGTCAGGCGCTGTTCCTGGGTCTGGATGTTGCGGGCGAAGCGCTGCCGTTCGGCTTCCGGCAGCGGTTCCTGCAACAGCTCGGCCGCGCCCCGGATCGCCGCCAGCGGACTCTTCATCTCGTGGGTCAGCGACTGCACGTACTGCTCGACGTAGGCCTTGCCCTCCAGCTTGCGCCGCATCGCCTCCAGCGCGCGCCCCAGATCGCCGATCTCGTCGCGGCGCGGCCTGGGTGGCGGCACCGGCTCGCCGGCGGCCACCGCCTGGGCGTAGCGGTTCAATCGGCGGATGCCGCTCACCAGCCACCAGGTGATCAACACGCCGATCAGCGCGGACAGGCCGATCAGCCAGGCGCCGCGGCGCATGATGCTGCGCTGGCTGGCGGTGATGAAGGGATCGATGGTGTGGTTGGGCTGCGCCACGGTCAGCACGCCGATCAACCGGTCGCCGTCGCGGATGGGCGCGGCCACGTGCATCACCGTGCGCTCCGGATCGTCGGCCGTCTCCGGACTGGAGCGGGCCCCGTATTCGCCGCGCAGGGTCAGGTAAACGTCGTTCCAGCGCGAGTTGTCGCGGCCGACGTCGCGGCCCTGCGAGTCGTAGACCACGATCCCGCGCGCATCCGTGACGGTCACCCGGTACTCGATATGGCGCTTGGGGAAACTCCAGATGCGGGCACGCAGATCACGTCCCGCGGCTTCGGCCACCTTGGCCGCGAACTCGCCATCGGCGATGCGGCCGGCCTTCAGATCGTCGGCGGCCATCACCCCCAGCAGGTTGGCGGTATCGACCAGGGTGGATTCCATCGCCTGGCGCACGCCCGGCTTGACCTCGTTGACGAACACCCGCATCACGAAGAACGCGGCCAGCCCGACAATCAGGAAGAAGGCGAGGAACAGGCGGGCGCCCAGGCGCATGATCAGAGCTCGATGGCGTAGCCGAGGCCGCGATGGGTGCGGATCGGATCCGGATCCGCGCCGGCCGCGCGCAGCTTGCCGCGCAGCGTCTTGATGTGGGTGTCGACGGTGCGATCCATGCTCTCGGCATCGCTGTCCCAGCCACGATCCATCAATTGCGCGCGGCTGAGGATGGCGCCGGGCCGTTGCAGCAGCGCCGCCAGCAGGGCGTATTCGTAGCGGGTCAGATCCAGCGGGCGGTCCTGGTAATGGATCCGGTGCCCGTCGCGGTCGATGGCGAAACCGCCCTGGCGGATCCAGCCCGCATCCGGCGTGGCCGGCGCGGCCGGATGCAGCCGGCGCAGCCGCGCGCGCACCCGCGCGACCAGTTCGCGCGGCGAGAACGGCTTGGCGACATAGTCGTCCGCGCCCAGTTCGAGCCCCAGCACACGGTCGATCTCGTCGTTGCGCGCGGTCAGGAAGATCACTGGTACGTCGCTGAAGGCGCGCAGTTCGCGGCAGACGTCGAAGCCGCTGGCGTCGGGCAGGCCGACGTCCAGCACCACCACGTCCACGCCGCCGGCGCGCACCCGCGGCACGACCTCGCGGGCGAGCTGGCAATGCTCGGTTTCCAGTCCTTCGCTGCGCAGCGCGTACAGCACGGTGTCGGCGATGGCGGCTTCGTCTTCGGCAATCAGGATCAGCGGCATGCGGCACAGGATAGTCGGCCCCCGCGCATGCCGCCACGCGCGCTGCCTCAGCCTGTCGCCGTCCGGACCGGGGACGCACCGGCGTCCCCGGCCATGTCCGCGATCAGGCGCGGCACCAGCGCATCCAGTTCGGCCTCGGCCGCCGCCAGCGAACCGGCCAGGCGCGCATCGGCGAATTCGTCGTACTCCACCGCGATGCGGTCCACCCGATCGATGCCCAGGTATGCCAGCGGCACGGCAATGCCATCCTCGACATGGTTCAGATGCGCCAGGCGTCCGCCCGGCTCATAACCGAAATCGCCGCGCGCGCCCAGCAGGACCAGTCGCCGGCCCTGTCCGGCCAGCATCGGCCAGTACGGCTCCCCGGCCCGGCCGCGGTCGAAGCCGAACGTGCGCCCGACCCGCACCACGTTGTCGATCCATGCCTTGAGCGGGGCCGGCATGCCGAAGTTGTACATCGGCGCGGCGATCACGATCAGCTCGCTGGCAATCAGCTCGTCCACGAGGGCATCGCTCTCGCGCAGGGTCTCGCGCATCCGCTGGTCGCGCTGTTCCGGCCGGGTGAACGCCGCGCGCACCCAGTCGCCGGTGACCGGCGCGGGCGGATGCAGGCCCACGTCGCGATGCACCACCCGGTCGTGCGGACGCCGCGCCTTCCAGCGATGGAGGAATCCGGCGCTGAGACGACGGGTGTGCGAGCCATGCGCCTGCTGGTCCGAGCGGCCTGCGCGGGCGCTGGAGTCGATGCACAGGAGGTTCATTTTTACTCATCTTTGTCAGCGCACCGGAACAGGTGCATGATGGGTATTTTCCCGAGACTTAAGCCTCGAAGAAAACGATATTTGCGAATCCATACAGATGAATGAAATTCATCCAATTACCCGCCTGCCATCGCTGAATGCACTGCGCGTGTTCGAAGCGGCCGCGCGGCATTCGAGCTTCCGGCGGGCCGCCGAGGAACTCGCACTCACCCCCACCGCCGTCAGCCACCAGGTCCGCCTGCTGGAGGATCGCCTTGGCCTGCCGCTGTTCACCCGCCAGGCCCGGCGGGTGGCGCTCACCGAGGCCGGCCAGCGGCTGTATCCGGTGCTGCGCGACAGCTTCGACAGCATCGGCCAGACCCTGGCGGCGCTGCGCGCGCCCTCGCCGCGCCTGGCGGTCACGGTTTCGGCCACCCGCGGCTTCGCGGCGCAGTGGCTGCTGCCGCGGCTGCCGGCGTTCGCCGAGGCGCATCCGGACATCGATCTGCATCTGCATGCCTCCGACGCGCCGGTGGATCTGCTCGCGGGCCAGGCCGACCTGGCCCTGCGCTACGGCCGGACGCCGCCGCCCGCTCTGCACGCGGAAATCCTGCTGCGCTGCCGTTTCGCGCCAGTGTGCAGTCCGCGCCTGGAACTGCGGGATCCGGCACGGCTGGCCTCGTTCCCGCGCCTGCGCTTCGAATGGCGGCAGCGCGATCGCGCCACGCCCGATTGGCCGCTGTGGTTCCGCAAGGCCGGCCTGGCCGCGGGCGATGCGCCGGAGCGGATGTTCTCCGACGAGTCGCACGCCATCATGGCCGCGATCTCGGGCCAGGGCGTGCTGCTGGCGAGCCTGGCGCTGGTGGCCGGCGAACTGCGCGACGGTACCCTGGTGCAGCCTTTCGGCCCGGTGCTGGAAGGCCATCCGGTCCGGTTGCTGTGGCCGCCGCGCCACGCGGGCAACGATGCGGTGACGCGCGTGCGCAGCTGGCTGCGGGAACAGGCCGGGGAGTCCCCGGACACCATCACTGGCACCGGCACGGGCACCGCCGCTTTCCCGGCGACCGGTTGAATCCCGGCATACTTCACCGATGAACTATCGCCACGCCTTCCACGCCGGCAACCACGCCGACGTCCTCAAGCACGTCCTGCTGCTGGCCCTGCTGGATGCACTGAAGCGCAAGGACACGCCGTTCTTCGTGCTGGATACGCATGCCGGCCGCGGGCGTTACCTGCTGGGCGCCAGCGAGAGCCGCAAGACCGCCGAGGCCGATGGCGGCATCGTCCGCCTGTTCGACAGCGCCCGCCTGCCGGCACCGGTGGAGGATTACCTGCGCGCGGTGCAGGCCGACAATCCGGTGGGCGCGCTGGTGGCCTATCCGGGGTCGCCGCTGCTGGCGGCGCAGGCGATGCGCGCGCAGGACCGGCTGGCCGCCTGCGAGCTGCAACCCGAGGAAGCGGCCGAACTGAAGGCATTGTTCGCCCACGACCCGCGGGTCGCGGTGCATGCGCGCGACGGCTACGCGGCGATGCGCGCCCTGCTGCCGCCGCGGCTCGGAGAAACCCGCTTCGCGCGCGGGCTGGTGCTGATCGATCCACCCTACGAAGCGCAGGACGCGGAGTACCCGCAGATCCTCGATGCCGTGCGCGAGGGCCTGCAACGCTGGCCCGCCGCGACCTATGCTGTGTGGTACCCGATCAAGCAGCGGCGCAGCCTGCTGCCGTTCTTCCGCAAGGTGGCCGCGCTGCCGGCCAAGTCGGCGCTGGTGGCCGAATTGCAGGTCCGCCCGGACGATTCGCCGCTGCGGCTCAACGGCAGCGGCATGCTGGTGATCAATCCGCCCTGGCAGTTCGACGCCGCCATCGCGCCGGTGCTGCCCGCCCTGCAGACCGCGCTGGGCGAAGCCGGCGCCAGCAGCCGGCTGGAGTGGATCAAGCGCGAAACCGCCGCCGCGCCCGGCAAGCGTCCAGGCTAGGCGCGCCGGTCGCCACGATCCCGCCGGGAGGCTGTGCGAGAATCGCCGCTCCCTTCCTTGCGCATTCCTCCATGGCCGGATCCAGCCTGTTCGCCCTCATCGACGACATCGCCACCCTGCTGGACGACGTCTCGGCGATGACCAAGGTCGCCACCAAGAAGACCGCCGGCGTACTCGGTGACGATCTGGCGCTCAACGCCCAGCAGGTCTCCGGCATCAAGGCCGATCGCGAATTGCCGGTGGTGTGGGCGGTGGCCAAGGGATCGATGGTCAACAAGGCGATCCTGGTGCCGGCCGCGCTGGCGATCAGCGCGCTGGAAACCTGGCTGCACGGGCGCGGCATCAACATCCCGCTGATCACCCCGCTGCTGATGCTCGGCGGCGCCTTCCTCTGCTACGAGGGCGTGGAGAAACTGGCGCACAAGTTCCTGCACGGCAAGGGCGAGGACGAACAGGAGCACGCCGAACGCGTGCGCGCGGTGCAGGACGAACAGGTCGACATGGTCGCCTTCGAGCAGCAGCGCATCCGCGGCGCGGTCCGCACCGACTTCATCCTGTCGGCGGAGATCATCGTCATCTCGCTCGGCACCCTGGCCGGGCGCACCTTCACCGAACAACTGCTCACCCTGGTCGCCATCGCCCTGATCATGACCGTGGGCGTGTACGGACTGGTCGGCGGCATCGTCAAGCTCGACGACGCCGGCCTGGCGCTGAACCGCGACGAGCGCGAGGGTGGCTGGCCGCGCTTCAAGCGCGCCCTGGGCCGCGGCATCCTGCACAGCGCGCCCTACCTGATGAAATTCCTGTCCATCGCCGGCACCGCCGCGATGTTCCTGGTCGGCGGCGGCATCCTGGTGCACGGCATCGGCGCCCTCCACCACTTCATCGAGCCGTACGCGCAGGGCGCGCTCGGCGGGCTGCTGTCGATGCTGTTCAACGCCGGTGTCGGCATCGTCGCCGGCGCCCTGATCGTGGCGGTCACGATGCTGATCGGGCGGCTGCGCGGGAAACGCCACGCTGCCTGAACCGCTGTTCAGGCGCCTCGCCCGCCTGGGGGATTTCGTGCGAGCATGATCACATGACCGCGCCGAAACGACTGCCCCCCTGGCATGAACACTTCCGCCTGCCCAGCGGGCGCGAGTTGCTGATCCGCCCGATTCGACCCGAGGACGCCGGCCCCATCCAGGGCGCCTTCACCCTGCTCGGACCGGACGAAATCCGCCAGCGCTTCCTGTACGCCCTGCGCGAACTGACCCCGGAAATGGCCCAGCGCCTGAGCCAGCCGGATCCGCAGACCGAGTTCGCCCTGGTCGCCGCCGAATCCCTGCCGCCGGGCGAAGCCCTGGTCGGCGCGGTGGCGCGCGCGTCAGTGGTCAACCGCACCCGCGAGGCCGAGTTCGCCATCCTGGTCAGCCATTTCATCGCCGGCCAGGGCCTGGGCCGCCACCTGATGCGCCGGCTGGTGAAATGGGCGCGTTCGAAGAAGCTGGACCGGCTCTACGGCGACGTCCTCGACAGCAACCTGCCGATGCTGCAACTGGCCCAGTCGCTGGGCTTCAAGCAGGTCCGCGAGGCCGATGCCGCACCCGGCCTGGTGCGGGTGGTGCTGGACCTCAACGAAGTCACCTGATCCGGAAGCCCCCGCGCGCGGGCCACTTTCCGACCGGCGGACGGCCGTCCGCCACCGACATCGCCGTCATCATGACTGTCTGGGGAGGCCTGCGGCAGGCATTGCCGCGTGCGGTCGGAGGGCTCCCCGATGGGCATCGACGAAACCCGGCTCAACACCTTCCTCGGCAAGGCAGTCGAGGACCTCGGCGCGGCGATCAGCGCCACCCTGATCCTGGCCGGTGACCGGCTGGGCCTGTACAAGGCGCTGGCGGAGGGGCCGCTCACGCCCGCGGCGCTGGCCGAACGCACCGGCACCCACGAACGCTACCTGCGCGAATGGCTGGCCAACCAGGCCGCCGGCGGCTACGTCACCTACGATCCGGGCAGCGGCGAGTACCGGCTGGAACCCGAACAGGCGCTGTGCCTGGCCGACCCGGCCAGCCCGGTGGATCTGGCGGGCGCGTACTACATCATCGAGGCGGTCTTCCACGCGCTGGATCGCACCGTGGACAACTTCCGCACCGGCGCGGGTCTCGAATGGGGCGATCACCATGCCTGCCTGTTCCATGGCACCGAGCGGTTCTTCCGCGCCGGCTACAACGCCCACCTGCTCGGCGAATGGCTGCCGGCGCTGGACGGCGTGGTCGCCAAGCTCACCGCCGGCGCGCAGGTCGCCGATGTCGGCTGCGGTCACGGCGCCAGCACCCTGCTGATGGCGCGCGCCTATCCGCGCTCGCGCTTCATCGGCTACGACTACCATCCCGAGTCGATCCGGGTGGCCGGCGAACGCGCGCGCGAGGCCGGGCTGGAGAATGCACGCTTCGAGGTCGCCGACGCCACCGGTTATGGCGAACGCGACTTCGATCTGATCGCTTTCTTCGACTGCCTGCACGACATGGCCGACCCGGTCGGCGCGGCGCGCCATGCCCGCCAGGCGCTGAAGCCGGATGGACATTGCCTGCTGGTGGAACCGTTCGCCGGCGACAACGTCGAGGACAACCTCAATCCGGTCGGCCGGGTCTACTACGGCGCTTCCTCGCAGATCTGCGTGCCGGTGTCGCTGGCCCGCCATGGTCCGGCGCTGGGCGCGCAGGCCGGCGAGGCGCGCTTGCGCGCGGTGATGGAAGCCGGCGGCTTCGGCCGCTTCCGGCGCGCGGCGCAGACCCCGTTCAACCTGGTGTTCGAAGCACGCCCCTGAACCACGGGAGATTCCCATGCCGCGCTATGTGATCGAACGTGACCTCCCCGGCGCCGGCCTGTTGCCGGCGGAGGAGTTGCGCGCCCTCTCGCGCAAGTCCTGCGAGGTGCTGGAGGAACTGGGACCGCAGGTGCAGTGGCTGCAGAGCTACGTCACCGCCGACAAGGTGTACTGCATCTACGTGGCCCCCAACGAAGACCTGATCCGCGAACACGCGCGGATGGGCGGTTTCCCCGCCAACCGCATCGCCGAAGTGCACGCGCTGATCGACCCGGTCACCGCCGAATGACGGCAATGACGACGGTGCCGGCGCCGGCGCCGGCATTTACCCGGGCGGCAGCGGCGGCACGGTAAACTGGCGGTCCCTTGCGCTGGTGGCGGACGACGCCTCCGGCGCTGCCGCTGTTTTGTGCGCCGATGACCATCGATCCGAATTCCGCCTCCTCCACGCCCGTTCCTCCCCTGCCCCGCGGCGCCCAGTCGCGCGCCTGGTGGCGCGCACCGGCCTCGCCATCCGCCCTGGCCTGGTTCCTGGCCCGCGCGGCGCTCGCCCACGACGGCCCGCTCGTCGCCATCGCCCGCGACAACCACCAGGCGCACCAACTGGAAGGCGACCTGCGCACGCTGCTGGGCGAACAGGGACGCCCGGATCTGCCGGTGCTGCCTTTTCCGGACTGGGAAACGCTGTCCTACGATCGCTTCAGCCCGCATCCGGACATCGTTTCCCAGCGCCTGGCCGCGCTGCACCGCCTGCCCACGCTGAAGCGCGGCATCGTGGTGGTGCCGGTGCAGACGCTGATGCAGCGCCTGCCGCCACTGCGCCACGTGGTCGGCGGCAGCTTCGACTACCGGGTCGGGCAGGTGCTGGACTTCGACGCCGAGAAGCGCCGGCTGGAAACGGCCAGCTACCGGCATGTGCCGCAGGTGCTGGATCCGGGTGACTTCGCCGTGCGCGGCGGCCTGCTCGATGTGTATCCGATGGGTGCCGACGCGCCGCTGCGCATCGAGTTGCTGGACGACACCATCGATTCGATCCGCCAGTTCGATCCGGAAAGCCAGCGCTCGCTGGAAAGGACCGACGCGGTGCGGTTGCTGCCCGGCCGCGAGGTGCCGCTGGACGACGCCTCGCTGGCGCGGGCGATGAACCTGCTGCGCGATCGTTTCGATGTCGACACCCGCCGCAGCGCGCTCTACCAGGATCTGAAGTCCGGGCTGGCGCCGGCCGGCGTGGAGTACTACCTGCCGCTGTTCTTCGAGCAGACCGCCACCCTGTTCGACTATCTGGGCGAACGCGCCCTGCCGCTGCTGGCCGACGGCGCCAGCGCCGCCGCCGATGCGTTCTGGACGCAGACGCAGGCCCGCTACGAGCAGCGCCGCCACGACATCGAGCGCCCGCTGCTGCCGCCGGAGGAGTTGTACCTGCCGCCGGACAGCCTGCGCGAACGCCTCAACCAGTCCTCGCGCATCGAAGTCTGCGCAACGGATCACCCGCGCCACGCCGACGCCGCGCCGCTGGGCGACCAGCCTTCGCCGACGCTGCCGCTGGCGCAGAAGGATCAGGCGCCGGGCCAGGCGCTGCGCTCGTTCCTGGATCACTACCCGGGCCGGGTACTGATCGCCGCCGACTCGGCCGGCCGCCGCGAGGCGCTGCTGGAAGTGCTGCAATCGGCCGAACTGAAACCGGCGGTGCTGCACGATCTGCCCGCCTTCCTCGCCGACGGCACCCGCTTCGGCATCGCGGTCGCGCCGCTGGAAGACGGCTTCGCCCTGGACGCGCCCGCGGTCGCGGTGCTCACCGAGCGCCAGCTGTTCCCCGAACGCGCCACCCAGCCCTATCGCCGCAAGCGCACCGGCCGCGAGCCGGAAAGCATCATCCGCGACCTGGGCGAACTGAGCGAAGGCGCGCCGATCGTCCACGAGGATCACGGCGTCGGCCGCTATCGCGGGCTGGTGGTGCTGGAAGCCGGCGGCCTGCCCGGCGAATACCTGGAAATCGAATACGCCAAGGGCGATCGGCTGTACGTGCCGGTCGCGCAGTTGCACCTGATCAGCCGCTACTCCGGCGCCTCGGTGGAAACCGCGCCGCTGCACTCGCTGGGTGGCGAGGCGTGGACCAAGGCCAAGAAGAAGGCCGCCGAGAAGGTCCGCGACGTGGCCGCCGAACTGCTGGAAATCCAGGCCCGCCGGCAGGCCCGCGCCGGGCTGGCGCTGCCGGTGGATCGGGCGATGTACGAACCGTTCGCGGCCGCCTTCCCGTTCGAGGAAACCCCGGACCAGCACGCCTCCATCGAGGCGGTGCTGCGCGATCTGGGCAGCAGCCAGCCGATGGATCGGGTGGTCTGCGGCGACGTCGGTTTCGGCAAGACCGAAGTGGCGGTGCGCGCGGCCTTCGCCGCCGCCAGCGCCGGCAAGCAGGTGGCGGTGCTGGTGCCGACCACGCTGCTGGCCGAGCAGCATTACCGCAACTTCCGCGATCGCTTCGCCGACTGGCCGCTGCGGGTGGAGGTGCTGTCGCGCTTCAAGACCGCCAAGGAGATCAAGGCCGAGCTGGAGAAGCTGGCCGAGGGCAAGCTGGACGTGATCGTCGGTACCCACAGGCTGTTGCAGCCGGACGTGAAGTTCAAGGATCTGGGCCTGGTCATCGTCGATGAGGAACAGCGTTTCGGCGTGCGCCAGAAGGAGGCGCTGAAGGCGTTGCGCGCCAATGTCCATCTGCTGACCCTGACCGCCACGCCGATTCCGCGCACGCTCAACATGGCGATGGCCGGACTGCGCGACCTGTCGATCATCGCCACCCCGCCGGCCAACCGCATGGCGGTGCAGACCTTCATCACGCCGTGGGATGGCACCCTGCTGCGCGAAGCCTTCCAGCGCGAACTTTCGCGCGGCGGCCAGGTGTACTTCCTGCACAACGACGTGGAAACCATCGGCCGCATGCAGCGCGATCTGCAAGAACTGGTACCGGAAGCGCGCATCGGCGTGGCCCACGGACAGATGCCCGAGCGCGAGTTGGAACAGGTGATGCTCGGCTTCCAGAAGCAGCGCTTCAACGTGCTGCTGTGCACGACGATCATCGAATCGGGCATCGATATCCCCAACGCCAACACCATCGTCATCCATCGCGCCGACCGCTTCGGCCTGGCCCAGCTGCACCAGTTGCGTGGCCGCGTCGGCCGTTCGCACCACCGCAGCTATGCCTATCTGGTGGTGCCGGACAAGCGCAGCATGACCGCCGACGCCGAGCGCCGGCTGGACGCGATCGCGGCGATGGACGAACTGGGCGCCGGCTTCCTGCTGGCCACCCACGATCTGGAAATCCGCGGCGCCGGCGAACTGCTGGGCGAAGACCAGAGTGGACAGATGGCCGAGATCGGCTTCAGCCTGTACACCGAACTGCTGGAGCGCGCGGTGCGCTCGATCCGCCAGGGCAAGCTGCCGGATGCGGATCTGGGCCAGGAAGCACGCGGCGCCGAGGTCGAACTGCATGTGCCCGCGCTGATTCCGGACGACTACCTGCCCGATGTGCATACCCGCCTGACCCTGTACAAGCGCATCAGCAGCGCGCGCGACCGCGACGAACTGCGCGATCTGCAGGTGGAGATGGTCGATCGCTTCGGCCTGCTGCCGGATCCGGTGAAGTACCTGTTCGCCGCCGCCGAACTGAAGCTCGACGCCACCGCGCTGGGCATCCGCAAGCTCGACCTGGGCGAGGCCGGCGGCCGCATCGTGTTCGAACCCAAGCCGAACATCGACCCGATGTCGGTCATCCAGCTGATCCAGAAACAGCCGCGCATCTACAGCATGGACGGCCCGGACAAACTTCGCATCAAGCTGCCGATGATGGAGGCCGCCGATCGATTCAGCGCCGCCAAGGGCCTGTTGACCACCCTCAAGGTGGCCTGACGGCATCAACCAACCTTGTGGCACCTTGCGGGAGCTTGTGGGAGCGACGTGAGTCGCGATTGCTGTAGGCGGTACGGCTGAAAAGCATCGCGACTTACGTCGCTCCCACATTTTGGGGAATGGCTGGCGCTACAACTGCGATTCGATTGGCAACCATTCCAGCAGCGTGATGGTGCCACGGCGCCACAGGCCGACGCCTTGCCGATTTGTGGGAGCGACGTAAGTCGCGATTGCCATAGGCGGTATGGCTGGAAGGCATCGCGACTTACGTCGCTCCCACCGTTGGGAAATTGGGGGAATGGCTGGCGCTACAACTGCGATTCGATTGGCAGCCATTCCAGCAGTTTGACGGTGCCACGGCGCCACAGGCCGACGCCT
>OFCZ01000048.1_pt1 | contig 26152 bp, 32 predicted proteins | sample 1521011 | NCBI WGS metagenome assembly OFCZ01 (sample SAMEA2532532, study PRJEB24079) | metagenome | biome: bacteria; feature: seaside; material: soil | place: India | collected 2012-02-01 | depth 0.1 m | reverse complement strand
GCGGGCCGGACGCCGCGTTCCTGGACGGGGTGGTGGGCCGGTTGTACCGCAGCGTGCTGAGCGGGGACGACCGCGGCATGTCGGCGGCCATCGACGACTACCTGCGCAGTCCGGTCAGCCTCGGGTTTCGCGAGGCAGTGGCGCAGGCGCAGGAACGGCTGGAGCGGCAGGAAGCGATGTCTACGCCGGCCCGCCAGGACCGCGCGCAGGCCGAACAACCGGCCCAACACGTCCATGAGCCGCCGGTCATGCGGCGGTAGGAGCAAGAGCATTGGCACTGGAAGATACTCAACGACTTGTCATCGAGCTGGCGGCTCTCACCCGATTGCTCGAGCAGCGCAGCCGGTCGGCCGTGCATCAGGTGGAACAGGCGGCAAGGGCCATGGACGAAGGCACGCGCCAGTTGGTCGCCCAGACCGGGGGACTGACGCGGGAGATGGCGCAGGCCTTGCAGCGACAGGCGGGAGACATGTTCGGGCAGGGTCTTGGCAGCAGCGTGGAGCAGCTCAGGCAGCAGTTGGGCTCCGCCGCCAATGCGGCAACATCGGCGGCCAGCACATTGGAAGGCGAGCGCAAGGCACTGCAACACGAGCGCCGCACCTGGTTATGGCTTGGGTGCGGTGCCCTGCTGATAGGAACCGCGCTCGCGGTATTGGGTTCGGGTTATGCGGTGATGCAAAGTCGCAAGGAAGTGCAGCAGAACCGGGTCGAAGCGGAACTCCTGCGGGCCTACAACCGGGCAGACGTGACCCTGTGCGGCGAACGTCTCTGTGCAAACGTGGACGACAAGGCGACTCGTGTCGGTGAACGCAGGCAGTATCGGGTGGTCAAGAACCGGTAAGCGGAACCCGGGCTTCTCCACGGACAACGCCCCGGATGATGGGACTGAACGGTCGCCATGTGGAATGTGAGTTACGTGACGGTTTTCACTGCCGATTCAGTCCATTCTTTCAAGACTCGCCGCACCTGCTACATCTCTGCAAATGGAGTGCCCATGAACACCCTCCGCCATTCCAAACCGTTGCTGGCGCTGTGCGCCGGCCTGTTGCTCGCCACCGCCTCGGCCGCGAATGCGCAGGTGGTCGGCTACAACTTCCGCACCGGCGATGCCTGGGTGGATACGCGCCTGATCGAGATCAACGACTACGGTTCCCGCTACCGCGAGCCTTTCATCGACGAGATGACCGGCTACTACGGCGCACCGCGCTCGCTGGTGACCGATCTGTTCGGCCGGCGCTGGTCGGCGGGCGACATCTACTACGCCTGCGCGATCGCGCACATCCTGCGCCTGCCCTGCATCGACGTGGTGCATGAGTACGAGCGCAATCCCGGCCAGGGCTGGGGCGCCATCGCCAAGCGCATGGGCATCAAGCCGGGTTCGCCGCAGTTCCATGCGCTGAAGAACGGCTTCTCGCGCACCTATGACCGCTGGGGCTACCCGATCACCGTGGATCGCAACGTGCATGTCGACTGGTCCAAGCATGGTCCGGGCAAGGGCAAGCCGGCGAACGCCGGCAACGGCAACGCGGGCGGCAAGAGCTCGCGTCCGACGCAGGGCAACGGCCAGGCAGCTTCCGACAAGGGCAAGGGACGCGGCGGCGAGCAGGGTTCTCCGGCGCAGAGCGGCGGCGGCAAGGGCAAGGGCCACGGTCAGGGACAAGGACAGGGTGGCAAGGACAAGGGCAACGGCCAGGGCAAGAAGTAAGCCGGACCGATCCAGCGCAACCAAGGAGGCGGCCATTCGGCCGCCTCTTTGTTTATGCGAACGCGCTTCAGCTGACGTCGAATCCCGGTGGCACCGGCGCGGTCCACGACGAGCGCTCCACCCGTTCCACCCGCGCCTGCGGCGGACCGTGATGCAACCAGCCCGCCAAGGTTTCGATGGCCTCCGGCTCGCCGGCCGCGATCACTTCCACGCGTCCATCCGGCAGGTTCCGCGCCATGCCCGACAGCCCCAGCCGACGCGCCTGCTCGCGGGTGGAGGCACGGAAGAACACGCCCTGCACCTTGCCTTGGATCAGGAAACGGACCGCGTCCATCAACCCGGCTCGCCCGCCGATTGCGCCATCAGGGCTTCCAGATCGCGCGCGGTGACGGGGCCGGCGAACGCCTTGGCCACCTTGCCTTCGGGCGAGATCAGGTACGTGGTGGGCAATCCGCGCGGGGTCGCGAAGTCGGCCGGCGGCGCCATCACGTCGAGGATCGCGATCGGATAGACCACCGGGTGTTCCTTCAGGAACGCCTGCATGTCGGCGGCGGTGATGTCCTCGTAGGCCAGGCCGATGACCTGCACGTCCTCGCGCATCGCGTCCAGCGCCGACAGCTCCGGCATCTCCTTCAGGCAGGGCGCGCACCAGGTGGCCCAGAAGTTGACCACCACCCACTTGCCGCGCTGCGCGGACAGGTCGAACCGTCCGCCATCGACGGTATCGACCGCCAGGGCCGGCAGGTCCGCGGTGGTTTCCCGGATCTGCATGCCGTTGCCGGCATCGGCCGCTGGCGCTTGCGCGGCCGGCTTCGGTTCGTCGCCCGCGGGCGCGGGGGCGGTCGGCGTCGAAGGTTTGCAGCCGGCCAGTGCCAGCGTGGCCGCCAGCAGGATTGTCAGCACCACTCTCATCGATTGTCCTCGTTGGAATCCAGATAGATGTCGCTGACCCGGCGCTTGAGCAGTTCGCGCAGCGGCACCCGCAGTTCGTCCAGGGCGCGGCGCGCGGCGATGCCGAGCGAGTCGTCGCGGTACGGCAGGTGCGCCTCGGCGATCGGGATGCGCAGTTGGCACGCCTCGTAGAGTTCGGCCAGGGTCATGTCGTCCAGATCCCGCGCCAGCAGCCATTCGCCTTCCTCCGCCCGCCGCAGCAGGTTGATGTCGGCCAACTGGCCAAGCATCTGCTGGATCAGCGAATCGGTCAGCATCGGCTCCAGCGCCAGGATCTGGTCACTGTGCAGGCCCTGGCCCTGCTCACGGGCTTCGTTGAAGCGGCCCAGCATGCGCAGCAGGCCATAGATCTCGTAGCCCAGCGGCAGCCGCATCGATACCGGCTGGTAACGGAACGCCGCCATCGCCGACGCCAGCGACGCGCCCATCAGGATCGCGACCCAGCACAGGTAGATCCACATCAGCAGGATCGGCACCGCCGCGAAGGTGCTGTAGATCTTCTGGTAGGTGTTGAAGCTGCCCAGGTACAGGCCCAGTCCCCACTTCACCAGTTCCAGCAGCGAGGTGGCGAGCAGCGCGCCCGCCATCGCGTAGCGCAGCTTGATGGTCCGGTGCGGCACCACCCGGTAGATCATGGTGATGGCGGCGAACTCGATCAGCAGCGGCGCCAGGGTCAGCACGAAGGTACGCAGGACCTGGCCTTCGCTGGTGGAGAACAGCGGCAGGGCGAAGAACCGCGCCGACATCGCCAGCGAAGCGGCCGCGATCAGCGCGCCCAGGGTCAGCACCGTCCAGTACACCAGGAAGCGGCCGAACTTGGGTCGCGAGGACGCCACCCGCCAGATCCGGTTGAAGGTGGCTTCGACGCTGTTGAGGGTGATCAGCAGCGAGATGACCAGCACGATCACGCCGACCGCGGTCAGCTGCCCGGCGCTGGCCGAGAACTGGCGGATGTAGATTTCGGCCGAACGCGCGGCGTTGGGCACGAAGTTGGAGAAGATGTAGTCGCTGAGCTGGTCGCTCCAGCGATCGAACACCGGGAAGGCCGACAGCACCCCGAACACCACCATCGCCAGCGGCACCAGCGCGAACAGGGTGGTGTAGGCCAGCGACGCCGCCGCTTGGAACAGCCGATCGTCGAGGAAGCGCTTGGCCAGGAAGCGGAAGAAGGTACCGGCGCGCGCGCGGTCGCGCAGGCGGTCGGTCCAGCGATTGACGGAATCCAGTGGCTCCATGACGCGGGAAGGGTAACCGATGCGTCCGCGACGCGACATCGCCGCGTTCCTCGGGGGATACTAGGCGGCCCTGACGCGAACGGACCGATGCATGGCCGAGATCCTGGTGCTCTACTACAGCCGCGGCGGATCGGTGGCCCGCCTGGCGCGGCAGATCGCGCGCGGCATCGGCGAGGTCGAGGGCATGGCCGCTCGCCTGCGGACGGTGCCCCCGGTCGCGCCGGTCACCCAGCAGGCGGCCCCGCCGGTGCCGGAAGACGGCGCGCCCTACGTGGAAGCGCGCGACCTGGCCGAATGCGCCGGCCTCATCCTCGGCAGCCCCACCCGCTTCGGCAACATGGCCGCGCCGCTCAAGCATTTCATCGACGGTCTGGGCGCGGAATGGGCCAGCGGCACGCTGGTCGACAAGCCGGCCGCGGTATTCACTTCCACTGCGACCCAGCACGGCGGCCAGGAATCGACCCTGCTGTCGATGCAGTTGCCGCTGCTTCACCACGGCTGCGTGCTGGTCGGGATTCCGTTCACCGAGACCCTGCTGAGCACCACCCGCACCGGCGGTTCACCCTACGGCGCCAGCCACGTGGCCGGTGGCAGCGACGACCCCGTGCTCAGCGACGATGAAGCCGCGCTGGCGCGCGCGCTCGGCCGTCGCGTGGCCGACGTCACACGCCGGCTGGAGGGCCGGCGATGACGCGCCCGCGCATCCCGTCGGCGCTGATGCTGCTGGCGCTGGCGGCGCTGTACGCGCTGTGGTTCCGCGGCGATCGCCACTATCCGGCGGTGCTGCTGGTGTTCTGTCTGCCGCCGTTCCTGCTGGCGCTGGGGCATTTCCTGCGCCGACCGCGGGCGCCTTTCTGGGCGGGCGTGTTCGCCCTGTTCTGGTTCGCCCATGCGGTGATGGTCGCGTGGTCGCGGCCGGCCGAGGCTGGCTATGCATGGGGTGGCATCGTGTTGTCGGTGGGCATCGTGCTGACCACCAGTTGGCCAGCGCTGCGCGCCCGCTTCGGCCGCAAGACCACGCCGTGATCACGCGCAACGGACAAGGTGGCCTTCTGCGTTTGCCGGCGCTGTTTCTGCTGTCGCTGTGCGCGGCCTCGCCCGCGTTAGCCGATGAAAACGGCGGCGGATGCCGACCTCGCGAACAGGTGGTCACCCAGGCGGACGGCTCGCGCCTGCGCCTGGCGGTTCGATGCGATGCGGCCGGTACCGATGGAACGGTGTCGCCGGCGCGGTACGAGGTGGCGACGGCCGCAGCGGGCGGCTCGCGGTTCCAGCCGGCATTGACGCTGGGAACCGACGCCATGGAAGAACCCCTGCGCGATGTGGACCTGGTCGACATCGATCAGGACGGTTTCTTCGAGGTGGAAGCGCGCGGCATGTGCGGGGCCGGTCCGAACTGCCTGGGCGATCTCTATCGCCAGGATCCGGCGACCGGGAAACTTTTCCATTTCTTCAGCGGCGGCTACGCGGACCTGCGCGTGATCGATGGCCACCTGGTCGAATCCGGGCGCGCCAGCTGCTGCGCCTGGGAATACCATGCCTGGCCGCTGGACGGTCCACCGCGCCTGCGCGACTACGACAACATGGCGCTGATGATCACCATCGGCGCGGATATCGCGAGCGAGGACGAGAACGCACCCGCCCGCTGCACGTTCAGCCGCGGGAACGGCGATAATTGGCAGGTTGTCGCGCCCCCGGGCGCGGCGTGGCTGCCGCTGTGCGAGGTGTACGGCGACGGCTATCACCTGGTCACCCCCGAAGAAGCGCGCGCCGCGGAAGCCGCGGCCGCGCAGGAGCCCTGAGATGGAAGAACTTCTGATCGTCACCACCGGCGGCACGATCGACAAGATCTACTTCGACGACAAGTCCGACTACCAGATCGGCGATCCGCAGATCGGCCAGATCCTGAAGGAACTGGGCGTGGCGTTCCGCTTCACCGTCATCCCGATCATCCGCAAGGACTCGCTGCACATCACCGACGAGGATCGCGAACTGATCCGCGCCACCGTCGCCGCGCAGCCGGCGCGCCACGTGCTGATCACCCACGGCACCGATTCGATGGTGCAGACCGGCCACGTGCTCAAGTCCATCCCGGACAAGACCATCGTGATGACCGGCGCGCTCAATCCGGCGCGCTTCCGCGGCTCGGACGCGGAGTTCAACATCGGCTGCGCGGTCGGCGCGGTGCAGTCGCTGCCGCCGGGCGTCTACATCGCGATGAACGGCCGCATCTGGGATCCGGCCAAGGTCCGCAAGAACGTCGCCGCCAACCGTTTCGAAGCGGCCTGATCCGGGCCGCGCTGCCGGCGCGCTCCGCCGGCGGCACCGCGCCCGCCGTCCCGCGCGGCAATGAGCGGCTAGGCCGCCAGCGCGCGCTTCAGCGCGGCGTGGATGCGCGGATCCAGTGACTGCGCGGCATTGAAGCGCATGAAGCACCCCGCGCCCGGTGACTGGCTGAAGGCGTTGCCGGGCGCCAGCACCATGCCGTCCTTCAGGCAGTCGCGGGCCAGTTGCGCCGCATCGACGCCGGCCGGCAGCCGGCACCACAGGAACATGCCGGCCTGCGGGGTCAGCCACGGCGTGATGCCGACCGTTCCCAGCTTCGCGAGAGTCCGCTCGCGCGCATCGGCCAGGCGCAACCGCACGCCCTCCATGTGCCGGCGATAGCCGCTGTCGGTCAGTGCCGCCAGCAGGACGTCGGCGGCCAGCCGGCTGCCGCCGAAACCGGTGGCGAGCTTGAGATCGGCCAGCGCGTCGAGCCAATCCGGGCGCGCGGCGATGAAGCCGCAGCGCAGCGACGCGGAAAGGGTCTTGGAGAAGCTGCCGATCTGGATCACCCGCGACAGGCCGTCGAACGCGGTCAGCCGCGGCGCGGGAGCGGTTTCGAAGTCGGCGAAGATATCGTCCTCGACGATCACCAGGTTCGAGGTTTCCGCCAGCTTCAGCAGCCGGTGCGCGATCACCGGCGACAGCACCGCGCCGGTCGGGTTGTGCAGTCCCGAATTGGTGATGTAGAGCCGGGGCGCCTGCGTCTGCAACGCGGCCGCGAACGCCTCCAGATCCGGCCCGGCCGGCGTGTACGGCACGCCGACCACCTTGACCCGGTGCGCCTTCAGCAGCGCGTGGAAATTGAAGTAGCAGGGATCGTCGACCAGCACGGTGTCGCCGGGTTCGAGCAGGAAGCGCGCGATCAGATCGATGGCGTGGGTGCCCGAATCGGTCAGCATGATCTGGTCCGGCGATGCCTCCACGCCGTTGCCCGCCAACCGCCGTGCCAGCAGTTGCCGCAACGCCGGGGCGCCGAGCGGAGTGGCGTAGTCGGCCAGCGACACCGTATCGGTCCGCGCCACCGCGCGCAGCGCACGGCGCATGCCCGATTCGTACATCCACGCCGCCGGCAGCCAGCCACAGCCGGGCTTGAGCATCGCCGCGTCGGTCTCCAGCGACTGCCGCGAGATCCACATCGGATCCACTTCCCGGTCGAGCCGCGGCCCCATCCGTGCCAGCGCCAGCGGCGCGATCGGTCCGGCGACATAGAAGCCCGAACCCGGCCGCGAACCGATGACGCCCTCCGCGACCAGCCGTTCATAGGCTTCCACCACGGTGGACACCGAGACCTGCATCGCCTTCGCCTGCGCGCGCACCGAGGGCAATCGCGTGCCGGGTCCATAGGCGCGCGCGGCGATCCGTGCCCGGATGGCCGTCATCACCTGATCGATGCGGGTACTGCCCGATTGCCGGCCCATCGCTCTCCCTCCTTCCGACTGTACGGCTCAACAAGGCATAACAGTTACTTGCAACTGTACTGGATTGTATCTGGGGATGACGGTACGAGCGTGGTCCACTGGCCGCATTCTCCGAGAGGCAGGCAATGGACAAGGCGAGCAGCGGCTGGATCAACGGTTTCATCGGCGTGGTGATCTTCGCCGGCTCGCTGCCGGCTACCCGGGTGGCGGTGCTGGATCTGGATCCGGTGTTCCTGACCGCCGCTCGCGCCGCGATCGCCGGCCTGCTCGCGCTGCTGCTGCTGTGGGCGTTCCGCCAGCCGCGCCCGGATCGGGCCGACCTGCCCGCGCTGGCGGTGGTGGTGCTGGGCGTGGTGGTCGGCTATCCGCTGCTGAGCGCGCTTGCCCTGCAACACGTCTCCTCGGCGCACACGATCGTGTTCGTCGGGCTGTTGCCGTTGAGCACCGCGATTTTCGGGGTGATCCGCGGGGGCGAACGCCCGCGGCCGGTGTTCTGGCTGTTCTCGGTGCTGGGCAGCCTGTGCGTGGCCGGCTATGCGCTCATGCACGATGCGGAAGCCTCCTGGGCCGGCGATCTGCTGATGGTGGCCGCGATCCTGGTCTGCGGCCTGGGCTATGCCGAGGGCGCGCGGCTGTCCCGCCGGCTCGGCGGCTGGCAGGTGATCTGCTGGGCGCTGGCGTTGTCGCTGCCGGTGGTGTTGCCGATCACGTTCGCGTCGCGGCCGGATTCCTTTGCCCCGGTGGGAACACCGGCCTGGCTCGGGCTGGCCTACGTCTCGCTCTTCAGCATGCTGATCGGCTTCGTGTTCTGGTATCGCGGGTTGGTGCAGGGCGGCATCGCCGCGGTCGGCCAGTTGCAGCTGCTGCAACCGTTCTTCGGGCTCGCCCTGGCGGCGCTGCTGCTCGGCGAAACGGTGAGCTGGACGATGCTCGCGGTGACCCTGGGCGTGGTCGCCTGCGTGGCGGGCGCGAAGAAGTTCGCGGCCTGACAATCGTGGTGATGCCGATAAATGAAAAAGGCCGGGCAATGCCCGGCCTTTTCGTCATGGCGCTGGCGTCGCGCTTCAGTCGCGCAGTTTGACCAGCCAACCGTGGCGATCCGGAATCTTGCCGTACTGGATGTCGGTCAGTTCCTTGCGGATGGCCATGGTCACTTCACCGGCCGGCGCGCTCGCGTCGCCGACCGAGAAATCGCGCCCCTTCAGCTCGCCGATCGGCGTGATCACCGCGGCGGTGCCGCAGGCGAACACTTCGGCGATGTCGCCCGAGGCCACGCCCTGCTTCCACTCGTCGATGGTGACCTTGCGCTCCTCGATCTTGTGGCCGCGATCGCGGGCCAGTTGCAGGATGCTGGAGCGGGTCACGCCTTCCAGGATGCTGCCGGACAGTTCCGGGGTCACGATCGTGCCGTCCTTGTAAACCAGGAACACGTTCATGCCACCCAGTTCTTCCAGGTATTTGCCCTCGACCGGATCCAGGAACAGCACCTGCGAGCAGCCCTGCGCCTGCGCTTCCTGCTGCGGCAGCAGCGAGGCGGCGTAGTTGCCGCCGCACTTGGCCGCGCCGGTGCCGCCCTTGGCGGCGCGCGCGTAGTCGGTGGACAGCCAGATCGACACCGGCGCCACGCCCTTGGCGAAATACGCGCCGGCCGGGCTGGCGATGACGTAGTAGCCGGCCTTCTGCGCGGCACGCACGCCGAGGAAGGCTTCGGTGCCGATCATGAAGGGACGGAAGTACAGGCTGGTTTCCGGTGCACCCGGCACCCAGTCGGCGTCCACGGCGATCAACTGGCGCAGCGATTCGGTGAACTCGGCGACCGGCAGTTCCGGCATCGCCAGGCGGCGGGCAGAACGTTGCAGGCGCGCGCCGTTGGCATCGGGACGGAAGGTCCAGATCGAGCCGTCGGCGTGGCGATAGGCCTTGATGCCCTCGAAGATTTCCTGACCGTAGTGCAGCACGGACGCCGCCGGATCCAGCGCCAGCGGACCGTAGGGACGCACCTGCGCGTCGTGCCAGCCCTGCGCCTTGTCCCACTCGATGGCGACCATGTGGTCGGTGAAATGCAGGCCGAAACCCGGTGCGGCGAGGATCTTCTCGCGCTCGGCGGCGCTACGCGCCTGGGTGGAGCGGTCGACCCGATAGACCAGGGGGGCGGCGTTGGCGACGTTCATCACTTGCTTCCTGTATTCCACTGCGAAAAAAGAGAAAAGCGCGCGCGGGCGCTCAGAGCATGCCGGTTTCCAGCTTGGCGGCTTCCGACATCATGTGGCGGCCCCACGGCGGATCGAACACCAGTTCCACGTCCGCTTCGGCGACGGTGGGAATCATCTCCAGCTTGCTGCGCACGTCGTCGACCAGGATCTCGCCCATGCCGCAGCCTGGCGCGGTCAGGGTCATCTTCACCTCGACCTCGCGCTGGCCATCGTCGCGATGGTTGAGCCGGGCCTCGTAGACCAGTCCAAGATCGACGATGTTGAACGGGATTTCCGGATCGAAGCAGGTGCGCAGCTGTTGCCACACCATCTGCTCGACCTCGTCGTCGCTGGCGTTGTCCGGCAGGCTGAGCGGCTCGGTCGGCTCCTTGCCGATCGCATCGGCATCCTTGCCGGCGATGCGGAACAGGTTGCCTTCCACGAAGACCGTGTAGCTGCCACCCAGCGCCTGGGTGATGTAGCCGTAGGTGCCTGCCGGCAGGGTCACGCTCTCGCCCTGCGGCACCAGCACCGCGGGGCAATCACGCTCGAATTGGACGGGTTCGCTGCTGCGGGAATACATGCGATTCACATGGGGGCGCGTGGGGGCCGCGCAAGGCCGATATTGTATCGCGGTGGCCCGGGCGGGGCCGGCAGGCCTTATCCTTGGCGGCCCCCTGCCGGAGCCTTCATGCCGCCCGCCTCCCCTTCCGCGCCATCCGCCCGTTGGCTGGCCCCGATCATCCTGCTGCTGGGTGGCCTGTGCTTCAGCCTGATCTGGGTGCTGCTGGCGCTCTATCTGGGACGGCAATCCGGTTGGATGGCGCTGCTGGCCGCCGTGGACGCCGCACTGCTGCTGCGCTTCGCCGGGGTGCGTCCGGGTGGCCGCCGCGCCCTGGTGGCCGCGCTGGCGACGGTGGCGATGGTGCTGCTGGTGAACTGGTTCATCATCGCCAGCCAGCTCGGTTTCGTGCTGGGCCTGCTGCCCTGGGAATCGGCGCTGCGGCTGGGGTTCTCCCATGCCTGGACCCTGGCCCGGCTCGCCAACGGCACGCTGGATTGGGCGTGCCTGCTGGCGTCGCCCCTGTTGGCGGCCTGGCTGGCGAAGTAGCATCCGGCGAATCCTTCCCGCGGGAGCGGCGCGAATGAGCCTGGCGGGATCGGGCTGGGCACCGCGCTCCATTACGGCATCGCCATCGTGATGGTGGCCGTCTATGCGCTGGCCGCGCGCCGGTGGCCGCGGCTGACCGGGCGCCCCTGGTCTTCCGGGCTCGTCTACGGCGGGCTGCTGTATGTGGCGATGACCTGGGTGGTGGTGCCGCTGTCGGCGGCCTCGCCGTCGCCGAAGGTTCCGGCATGGATCGCGGCAAGCATCGCCATGCACCTGCTCATCGGCCTGCTGTGCGCCGTGTTCGCGCGGCGCGCCCTGCGCCGAAACGCCGCGTGATGGCGCGGCGGCTCAGTGGCCGCCGCCGTCCAGTGCTTTCAGCTCGCTGACCAGCGCGCTGGCCATCTCCGCGCCGTCGCCGTACAGCATGCGGGTGTTGTCGGCGTAGAACAGCGCATTCTCGATGCCGGCGAATCCGGTGCCCTTGCCGCGCTTGATCACGATGGTGTTCTTGCTGTTGACCACGTCGAGGATCGGCATGCCGTAGATCGGACTGGCCGGATCGGTCTTCGCCACCGGGTTGACCACGTCGTTGGCGCCAATCACCAGCGAGACGTCGGTGTTGGCGAACTCCGGATTGATGTCGTCCATGTCCGCGATCAGGTCGTAGGGCACGCCGGCCTCGGCCAGCAGCACGTTCATGTGCCCGGGCATGCGGCCGGCGACCGGATGGATGGCGAACTTCACCTTCACCCCGCGATCGATCAGCTTCTGCGCCAGTTCCCAGATCTTATGCTGCGCCTGCGCCACCGCCATGCCGTAGCCGGGCACGATCACCACGCGCTCGGCGAAGGCCATCATCGCGGCGACATCACCGGCCTCGATCGGCTTCTGCGAACCGGAAATCTCCTGCGCCTGCCCGCCGCCGCCGAAATTGGAGAACAGCACGTTGCGGATCGGCCGGTTCATCGCCTTGGCCATCAACCGGGTCAGCAGGATGCCGGCCGCACCGACCATCATGCCGGCGATGATCAGCGCCTCGTTGCCCAGCACGTAGCCTTCGAACGCCACCGCCAGGCCGGTGAAGGCGTTGTACAGCGAGATCACCACCGGCATGTCGGCGCCGCCGATCGGCAGGGTCATCAGCACGCCCAGCGCCAGCGCCACCACGAAGAACGCGATGATGTACGGGACCGACAAGGTATAGGCCGCCCAGCCACCGAGCGCCAGCATCGCGATGAACACCAGCAGGTTGAACGCCTGCTGGCCGGGGAACACCACCCGCTTGTCCAGCCGTCCGTCGAGCTTGGCCCAGGCGATGACCGAACCGGACAGCGACACCGCGCCGATCGCCGAACCGATCACCGCCAGCGCGAGGGTCGTCGCATCCGGCTGACGCGCGGCCAGCGCGGCGATCGCCGACTCGCTCCAGTGCGTGGTGTCGCGATGGACCAGGAAGGAGAAGCGCAGCAGTTCCACCGCGCCGATCGCCGCCGCCGAACCGCCGCCCATGCCGTTGTAGAGCGCGACCATCTGCGGCATGTCGGTGATCGGCACCTGCTTGCCGGACACCCAGGCCACCGCGGTGCCGATCGCCACCGCCGCGATGATCAGCGGAATGTTGTGCAGATCCGGCAGGAAGAACGTCGCCACCGTGGCGATCAGCATGCCCAGGCCGGCCCAGCGGATGCCACTGCGCGCGGTCAGCGGCGACGCCATGCGTTGCAGGCCGAGCAGGAACAGGGTCGCGGCGACCAGGTAGCTGGCCTTGACCAGGAAGGACAGCAGCTCGGGCAGGGTCCAGCTCATCACTTGCCCTCCTTGCCCGGCTGCGGCTTGCTGGACTTGAACATCTCCAGCATGCGCTCGGTCACCACGTAGCCGCCGGCGGCGTTGCCCGCGCCCAGCAGCACGGCGACGAAGCCGATGACCTTCTCCAGGGTGGTGTCGGCGTGCCCCAGCACCACCATAGCGCCGATCAACACGATGCCGTGGATGAAGTTGGAACCGGACATCAGCGGCGTATGCAGGATGACCGGCACGCGGGAAATGATCACATGCCCGGCGATGGCCGCCAGCATGAAGATGTACAAGGCCACGAAACCGTCGTTCATCCACGCACTCCCAGATTGTCGTTGCGCCGACGGGTCGCGCCGCGGCGTTTCCGCATCATAACCGCACCTGAACCCGGCGGAACCCCGTCGCGCGCCTGTCAACGCGCGCGCCGCCGGGGCGTTTCCCCTGTCGCAAGCGCCGCCGTTCCCACCACCCGCCACGAGGCAACCGCCATGATCCACCGCATCCCGCTGTGCCTGGCCGTACTGCTGTCCGCCGTCGCCACCCAAGCCTTCGCCGCCGATCCCGGTGATCGGGCCAATCACCGCCTCGACGCGCGCGGCGAGCGCATCGAACATCGCCTCGATGTCCGCGGCGACCGCATCGAGCGCCACTTCGATCGCCGCGCGGACCGTGCCGCCGCGCACGGCCATCCACGCGCCGCCGCCCGCCTGGATGCGCGCGGCGAGCGCATCGATCGCCGGCTGGACCGCCAGGGTGATCGCATCGAGGCGCGCCTGGACCGCCGCGGTGACCGGATCGAGCGCCGCTGGGACCGCCGGAGCTAAGCTGTGCTGGTGAGTACGGGCCCCGGACATGAAACCGATGTCGCGACGCCGCCGCTGGCGGCGGCGTCGGCAGTATCGCTTGATCAGTTCCTGGCCGGCCTGGGCACCCGCGCGTTCCGTTTCGCCGAAGCGGGGCTGCGCAGCCGCGACGATGCGCTGGACGCGGTGCAGGACGCGATGATGAAGATGCTCGCCTATCGCGAGCGGCCCGCCGCCGAATGGACGCCGTTGTTCTGGAGCATCCTGCGGCGGAAGATCGTCGACGTGCAGCGCCGGCAGGGCTTCCGCCTGCGCTGGCTGCGACCGGAGACCGAAGGCGAAGGCGAGGCCTCGCTGGACTGGGCCGACTCCGCGCACGGACCGTCGCAGTCGCACGAACAGCGCGAGGCGTACGCGCGACTGGTGCAGGCCCTGCGCGGCCTGCCCGCCCGCCAGCGCGAAGCCTTCACCCTGCGCGTGCTGGAAGAACTCGATGTCGCCGACACTGCCCGCGCGATGGGGTGTTCGGAAGGCTCGGTGAAGACCCATCTGTCGCGCGCGCGGGATGCGCTGCAGAAGCAACTGGAGGAATTCCGATGAACCCCGCCCACCCACACGATTTCGACACCCGCGCGCGCCAGGCGCATGCCGCGGCGCTCGCGCAGGTGTCCCCGCAGACCCTGGCGCGCCTGCGTGCTGCCCGCCATTCGTCGCCGGCGTCGCAGCGGCGCGCATGGCCCTGGCTGACCGCCACCGCGTTCAGCGCGGTGCTGGCGGTGATGATCGGCCTGCAATGGCTGCCGTCGTCCCCCGCGCCGGCGCCGGAATCCGCGGAGCCGGCGATCACGGCGGCCACGCCGGAGACGGCGCTTCCCGCCAACACCCTGCTCGACGAAAATCCCGATCTGTACCTGTGGCTGGCCTCCTCCGAGGCGCCGCCACTGGCGATGGAGTGAACCGATGAAGACCCGAACCCTGCGTTGTTCCCTGTTGTCGCTGCTGGGCCTGTCGTTGCTGTGGACCGGCCAGGCGCTGGCGCAGCAGGCGGTCCCGGCGCCCGCGCCGCTGCCGGAATGGGAGAAGCTGACGCCGCAGCAGCGTGAAACCCTGATCGCGCCGCTGCGGGATCGCTGGAACGCCGATCCCCAGGGCCGCTCGCGGATGATGGAGCACGGACGCCGCTGGCAGCAGATGACCCCCGAACAGCGCACGCAGGCACGCCGCGGCATGCGTCGTTTCGAACACATGAATCCCGAGCAGCGCGATCGCGCGCGGGCCCTGTTCCTGCGCATGCGCGAGATGCCGCCGGAGCAGCGCGAGAAGCTGCGCGAGGACTGGAAGAAGATGACCCCGGAGCAGCGCCGCGCCTGGCTGGAACAACATCGTCCCAAGGACGAGACCGCGCGCCCCTGAACCGGCGGCGACGCCTCGCCGGCGGCCTCAGGCCGCCGGTTCGGGCCAGCGGGTCTTCGCCAGCAGTTCGTCCTGCCAATCGAAGCTGATCGCCCCGTCCTTGAGGAACAGCGAGACGAAGTTCAGCACGTTGCGCGCGTACATCTCGCTGGCGTGCACCGCGCCCATGCTGGCGAGATTGAGCGGTCCGGCGACGGTGACGCCCTGGTGCTCGATCGTTTCGCCGGGCCGGGTGGCCTCGCAGTTGCCGCCGGTCTCCGCGGCCAGATCCACGATCACGCTGCCCGGCTTCATCCCCTCGACCATCGCGGTGGTGATGATCTTCGGCGCCGGCCTCCCCGGCACCGCGGCGGTGCAGACGATGACGTCCACGCCCTTGAGGTGCTCGGCCAGCCGGCGCTGCTGCTCGCGGCGCTCGTCCTCGGTCAGCTGGCGCGCGTAGCCGCCTTCGCCGGCCGCGCTCACGCCCAGGTCCAGGAAGCGGCCGCCCAGCGATTCGATCTGCTCGCGGGTCTCCGGACGCACGTCGAAACCCTCGACCTGCGCGCCCAGGCGCTTGGCGGTGGCCACGCCCTGCAGGCCGGCCACGCCAGCGCCGACGATCAGCACCTTCGACGGGCGGATGGTGCCGGCCGCGGTGGTCAGCATCGGAAAGAAGCGCGGTGCGAGCTGGGCGGCGATCAACACCGCCTTGTAGCCGGCCATGCCCGCCTGCGAGCTGAGCACGTCCATGGCCTGCGCGCGCGTCGTGCGCGGCAGGCGTTCCAGCGGAAAGGCCAGCAGGCCGCGTGACTGGATGGCCTCGGCACGCGCGGCATCCGCCTGCGGGTGCAGCATGCCGATCAGCGCCGCGCCGTTCTTCAGCCTGCCCAGCATGTCGGGCGCGGGCGGCTGCACGCACAGCACCACGTCGGCAGTGGCCAGGGTATCGCCATCGGCCGGGCGCGCGCCGGCGCCGGCATAGGCCTCGTCGAGAAAACCGGCCGAGCGTCCGGCACCGGGATCGAAACGCACCTGGGCGCCCGCGGCGACCATCTTCTTGACCGTTTCCGGGGTGGCGGCCACGCGCCGTTCGCCCGCCGCGGTTTCCTTCAGGACCAGAACCTCGACCGCCATGCGTACTCCGGTGCCGTTTGTGTCGGAGCCGATGCTAGCAAATGCGGCGCGCGGCCGGGCGGCGCGGGATCAGGGCGTGCCGCCGGGGCGGGCGGCCGGCTCCAGCCGATCGATCACGCCCTGCATGGCGCTGTCGAACGCATCTTCCTCGATGTGCCGGCGCAGCCGGCCCAGGCGCACCATTGCCGCCAGTTCTTCCGGCGAGGCCACGCAGAAGCGCACGCCACGGCGATTGACGAACAGCAGGCGCGAGGAAATCGGACTCACCCACGAAAGCTTGCCCGGCTGCACCTTGTTGTCCTTGTCGATGAAATCCAGCCACGTGCCGATGGCAAGCAGGCGGAAATGATCGGCGTCGGTATGATCGAATTCGAGCGTGTCGATCCCGCCGACGATCTGGATCGGCGTGTTCTCGTCCTCCGCCGGCTTGGGCAGGATGACCTGCGGCAGCTCCGGCAGCGATTTCTGCAGGTCCGGGCGCGATGCGGCGATCGCCTGCAGGGTGTCGTGCAGCGCATCCACGGCGCCGTGGGCGGCATCGGCGTTCATGCCGACACTGGCGAACACCTGCACCAGTCCCGGACGCCAGGCCTGCAGCCACGGCTTGCCGATGATCTGGCGCTGGGCCTCGGTCAGTTCCTCGAGGATGCCGTCGGCCAGCGCCAGCGCATCGCGCAGCGCATTGCTGTCCTCGCCCTCGCGCAGCAGCGTCATGGTGACGTGGTGCGCCCACGGCTGGCGCAGGAATTCCTCGATCGCGCCCGGCAGGTCGCGGCCGTCGACGCGGGCCGACAGTTCCGCGTTCATGCGCGTGCGCGCGGTCTCCAGGCGTTCCTGGCCGCGCTGGATCTCGGCGGCCCGGCGCTCGGCGATCTCGATGCGACGCCGATGCTGGTCCAGGAACGCGCGGAACTCTTCCTCCAGGGTCAGGAAGATCGCCAGGTTCTCGTTGAACTCGGCCACCAGCCGGTCCACCACTTCCTCGACCTTGGTCAGCAGGGTGCGCTCGGCCGCGCTCTCGCCGTTGTTGCCTTCGCAGGCTTCGGCCAGGGCGTTCAGCAGGCGGCGGGCCGGATGGGTCTTCTGCACGAACATGCGCCGGTCCAGCAGCGCCACTTTCACGAACGGCACCACCAGCCGGCCGATCAGCTCGCGCGGGCGCCCTTCCAGATCGCGCTCGTCCAGCATCACGTCGAACAGCATGCCGACCAGATCGATGGCGTCCTCGTCGACCGGCGCCAGCCGGGCGGTGGACGGGTCCACGCCCAGTTGGGTGGCGCTGCTCAGCACCTCGTTCTTCAGCCGCTGCGCCAGCGACTCGCCGGTGTCGCCAATCGCGGCGCGCAGGGTCGCGCTCGGGGTCGACTGCAACAGCGACAGCACCGACAGCATCTCCCGCTGCGACAGGTCCCGGGTCCCGAGGGCGCCGCGCGCCGACTCCTGGCCGCGCTGGCCGCGGGATTCCTGCAACAGGTGGTGCAGGGCTTCCAGCAACACGGTCTGGGTGCCGGGCGTCTGCCCGTAGCCGCCCTCTTCCTGTCCCGCGCGGCCACCGGCGGCACCATGCGTTTCGCGGAACCCCGCCATCCGGCTGACGAAACGCGCGGCCCAGGCGGGCGCATGCATTTCCTCGTCCTGGATCAGCGGTTCGCTGTCGAAGGTTTCCGGGCGCGGCGCCGGCGTGGGCGCGGGTTTCGGTCCGGCCGGCAGGTCCGGCGCCACGCCGACCCGCACCAGGCGCTGGTCGAGGGCCTCGTAGATGCGGGCCACCAGCGGCACCAGCTCGCGCTCGCACAGCTTGACCACCACCAGCCGGACTTCCAGCGCCAGATCGCAGGTGCCGAAGGCGGTATGGATCGCGGCGCCGATGTGTTCGGCACCGATCGGATTGTGTTCGCCGTCCAGCTTGACCCCGGCGAGCACCGACAGGCGGCGTTCCAGCCGGCTCAGCACCGCCTTGCAGTCGCGCGCCAGCACCGCCGCCAGATTGCGCGCGGCCAGGCGCGACTCCAGCTCCTGTTCAGTGACCAGGCTCAGTCCGGAACTGTCGCCGCGCACCAGGATCTCCTCGGCCGACAGCGGCTGGCCGGCTTCCAGCGAGCGCCAGGCTTCGAGCATGGCGTTGCGGAAGCGTCCGATGATTTCCTCGCGCCGGCGACGCAGTTCGCGCATCGCGTCGAGGAACGCCATCTGCGAGGGACCGGCGCGCTCGGCGCGATCGAACAGCGCGTCGTCGAAACGGCCCAGCGCCTGGATGAACGCATCGGCCAGCGGCGGCAACACGGCATCACGCGCCTGACCGAGCAGGCGCGGATCGTGTCCACCACGGACGGTGGCGTGAGGGCTGTTCGTCATGCGCAAGGATCCCCGCCTTGGCAGGCGAAAGTTGCAAACGACCCGTTAAGGTCAGGCGACTCACACATCGTAGGAAATCCAGTGCGAACCTGGCGTGACCAGATCGGCACTTTGGCGCGGTGCAACGGGAATGACAAGTTAAACTTGCGCGCATGTCCGCCGCCTCCCCCCTCCAGTTCCTCGACGATCGCCGCTCGGTACCCTCCCGCCAGCTCGGCGAACCTGGACCGGACCCGGCCGCCCTGCGCCGCATGCTGCAGTCAGCGGTGCGCGTGCCGGATCACGGCAAGCTGGTGCCATTCCGGTTCCTGCACATCTCCGGTCCGGCCCGGCTCGCCCTGGGCGATGCCCTGGCCGAACGCACCCTGGCGCGCGATCCGGAAGCGCCGGCCGCGGCGGTGGAGAAGGACCGCGGACGGTTTTCCCATGCGCCCGACATCGTCACCGTGATCGCCCGGATCACGCCCGGCCACAAGGTCCCCGAACAGGAGCAGTTGCTGACCGCGGGCAGCGTCTGCTTCGCCCTGCTGCAGGCCGCGCAGGCGCTGGGTTTCGGCGCGCAGTGGCTGACCGGCTGGATGGCCTACGACGAGGCCGTCGCCGCGCTGCTGGGCCTGGGCGCGAACGAGCGCATCGTCGGCTTCATCCACATCGGCACGCCGCGGATGGAAGCCCCCGAGCGGGAACGGCCGGATCCGGCCGCCCTGCTCAGCGAATGGCGCCCCGATGGCCGCTGACGCCGACTTCGCGCCGGTGCGTCCGCTCTACCTGGTCGACGCCAGCCTGTACGTGTTCCGCGCCTGGCATTCGATGCCGGACGAATTCCACGATGCCGACGGCTGGCCGACCAACGCGGTCCACGGCTTCGCCCGGTTCCTGCTGGAACTGCTGGAGAAGGAGCGTCCGCAGCACATCGCCATCGCCTTCGACGAAGCACTCGACAGCTGTTTCCGCAACCGCATCTATCCGGCCTACAAGGCCAACCGCGATCCGGCGCCGGAAGAACTGCGCCGGCAGTTCGGCCATTGCAAGGCGCTGTGCGCCGCGCTCGGGCTGAGCGTGCTGGCGCACGCCGAGTACGAGGCCGACGACCTGATCGGCAGCGCGCTGCACGGCGCGCGGCCCACCGGTTTCCGAGGGGTGATCGTCTCGGCCGACAAGGATCTGTCGCAGTTGCTGTGGGAACACGACGAGCAGTGGGATTTCGCCCGCGGCCAGCGCTGGGGCATGGCCGGGGTCAAGGCGCGCCACGGCGTGGAGGCACGGCAGATCGCCGACTACCTGGCGCTGACCGGCGACGCGGTCGACAACATTCCCGGCGTCAGCGGCATCGGCGCCAAGAGCGCGGCGGTGCTGCTGGCCCATTTCGGCAGCCTGGACACGCTGCTTTCGCGCATCGACGAGGTTCCGTTCCTGCGCCTGCGCGGCGCCGCCGGCATCGCCGCGCGCCTGCGCGAACAACGCGAACACGCGCTGCTGTGGCGCGAGCTGACCACCATCGCGCTGGACGCTCCGCTGGGCACGCAGGAAGCCGGGTTCGGCCGCGCCGCCGCCGACGGCGACGTGCTGCATGCCCTGGCCGAAGCGCTGCGGTTCGGGCCGATGACCCGGCGGCGCCTGCTGGAAGCGGCCGGTCTTCCGGTCGCCGGCTTTTCGGTCGCGTGATCGCCGCGCGGCGCTGCCGCCTACAAAACGTCATCGCCAGCCGTTAGCATCGCGGCATGGATGACGCTTCCCGACACCGCAAGACCGCCACGCCCCGCACCGTCTACGAAGGCCGCTATCTGCGGATGGTCGAACGCGGTACCTGGGAGTATTCCGAGCGCACCCACAGCGGCGGGCTGGCCGCGATCATCATCGCGGTGACGCCCGACGACCGCGTGCTGTTCGTCGAACAGTTCCGGGTTCCGTTGCAGGCCAACACCATCGAGATGCCGGCCGGGCTGGTCGGCGACATCGATGCCGGCGAGTCCATCGAGGTCTCGGCCGTCCGCGAACTGGAAGAGGAAACCGGCTGGACCGCGGCGCACGCCGAGGTGCTGCTGATCGGTCCCACCTCCTCCGGCAGCAGCAGCGAGAAGGTCGCCTTCGTGCGCGCCACCGGCCTGCGCAAGGTCGGCCCGGGCGGCGGCGATGGCGACGAGGACATCACGGTCCACGAAATCCCGCGCGCGGAAGCCGCGGCGTGGCTGACCGCGAAGCTGCGCGAAGGCTACGAACTGGACGCCAAGCTCTGGGCCGGGCTGTGGATGATCGAACACAACCTGGACGGCACCCCGCGCGGCTGACCGCGGTACTCAGGCCGGTTCGGCCAGCAGGCGCGCCAGCATCCAGCTGGCCGCCGGTCCCAGCGGCCGCCGCCGCGACCAGATGATGTCCACCGCCTGGCTGCGTGGCCAGCCGGTCACCTCGAGTTCCCGCAGCCGGCCGCCGGCATAACCATCGACCAGCCAGCGCGGCAGTTCGGCCCAGCCGAAGCCGTGCACCGCCATTTCCAGCAGCAGCAGGTAATTCGGCGCGGTCCAGCGGCCATCGCCGGCGGGCAAGGCATCGTCTCGCGCTTCCGGCTGGCCCACCGTGCTCAGGGCCAGCAGGCGCCAGCCGGCCAGATCCTCGACCCGCACCCGTGGCAATCGCGCCAGCGGATGATCCTGGCCCACGAACAGGGCGAACTCGGCCCGTTCGGCCACCGTCGCCCAGCCCAGTTCCGGCGCGTAGTGCTCGCGCGCGGCCAGCAACGCGAGGGTGGCGCGGCCCTGGTCCACCAGTTCGATCAGATCCTCGCGCTCGGCCAGCAGGCATTCGAACTCCAGATCCGGATAGCGCTGGGCCATTTCCGCCAGCAGCGCCTCGTAGCCGGCCGACTGGTAGGCGTCCGACAGTCCCAGCGTCACCCGCGCCTCGCGCCCGCCGGCCAGTTCCATCGCCACCCGCTGCAGGCGATCGGACGCGGCGAGCACCTGTTCCACCCGACCGGCCAGCACCTGCCCGGCCTCGGTCAGGCGGGGATGCCGGCCCGAGCGGTCGAACAGGGTGACGCCCAGGTCGACTTCCAGCCGGGCGATGGCCTCGCTGACCGTGGACTGGCTCTTGCCCAGCCGGCGCGCGGCGGCGCTGAACGAGCCCAGGGCCACCGCTTGGGCGAAGGCCTGCAGGGATTCCGGAGAGGGATGCATATATCGGTTTTCCCGATGGGTTCCAACTTCCATCCATCCTATCAGCCGATGAGAATGCCTGCCTGTTGTCTTGCAGGAGCTTTCCCATGAACCCGAATCACGCCGTCCCCGAAAAGAGCCTGAAGGAACGCATCCTCCATGCGCTGGCCTTCGAAGGCCTGGCGATTGCCCTGTCCGCGCCGGCCCTGGCCTGGCTGCTGGGCAAGTCGCTGCTGCATACCGGCGCCCTGACCCTGGCGGTTTCGACGCTGGCGATGCTGTGGAACATGGCCTATACCGCGGCCTTCGACCGCGCCCAGCAGCATTGGGGCTTCGAGCGGACTCCGAAGGTCCGCGTCATCCACGCGCTGCTGTTCGAACTGGGTCTGATTGTCGCGACCGTGCCGCTGGCCGCCTGGTGGCTGTCGATCGGGCTGGTGCAGGCGTTCGTGCTCGATATCGGCCTGCTGCTGTTCTTCCTGCCCTACACGCTGGGCTTCAACTGGGCCTACGACGTGCTGCGTGAGCGCTGGCTGGCGCGGGACGCGGCCCCGAACCTGGAAGCCGCCGCGCGCGGCCGGACCTGAGCCCGCCTGAAACGAAAAGCCCGCGCCATCCGGCGCGGGCTTTCTTCGATCCATCCGCCACGGACCGGATCAGGCCTTCTTGAGGAACTCGGTGCGCAGCACCAGGCCCTTGACCTTGTCGACGTTGCACTCGATGAGTTCCTCGTCGTCGGTCAGGCGGATGTTCTTGACCAGGGTGCCGCGCTTGAGCGTCACCGAGGTGCCCTTCACCTTGAGGTCCTTGATCAGCGTGACCGAGTCGCCGTTGGCGAGCACCGCGCCGTTGCTGTCCTTGACCACGATTTCTTCTTCCGACATTTCATCTCCATGAGGCGGGCCGCGGCCCACCGGCAAAACACCCCGAAGGGCAAAAAATCAGGCGAACGCGTCGGTGGCCCGCACCAGCGCGTCGATGTTCTCTTCCTCGAATGCGGAATGGCCCGAGGTCGGCGTGATCTCCAGTCGGCCCTTCGGCCACGCCTTGTGCAGTTCCCAGGCATTGGCGATCGGGCAGACCACGTCGTAGCGACCGTGCACGATGACGCCGGGGATATCGGCGATGCGTGGCGCATCGCGCAGCAGTTGGTCCTCGACCTCGAAGAAACCGCCGTTGACGAAGTAATGGTTCTCGATGCGGGCGAAGGCGAGCGCGAACTCGGCGTCCTCGTGGCCGCTGACGAAATCGGCATCCACCCGCAGGAAGCTGGTCGCGCCTTCCCACACGCTCCAGGCCCGCGCGGCCGCCAGCCGCACCGCGTGATCATCGGAGGTCAGGCGGCGGTGGTAGGCGGAGATCAGATCATGCCGCTCGACCGGCGGAATCGCCGCCAGGTAGTGTTCCCAGGCATCCGGGAACAGGCGCGAGGCGCCTTCTTGGTAGAACCACTCCAGTTCCCAGCGGCGCAGCATGAAGATGCCGCGCAGGACCAGTTCGGTGACGCGCTGCGGGTGGGTTTCGGCATAGGCCAGCGCCAGGGTCGAACCCCAGCTGCCACCGAACACCTGCCAGCGCGCGACGCCCAGCCGCTCGCGCAGCTTCTCGATGTCGGCGACCAGATCCCAGGTGGTGTTGTCGACCAGATCCGCGTGCGGCGTCGAGCGCCCGGAACCGCGTTGGTCGAACAGGATGATCCGGTACTTCGCCGGGTCGTGGAAACGGCGCATCTTCGGACTGCAGCCGCCGCCCGGACCGCCATGCAGCAGGACCACCGGCTTGCCATCCGGATTGCCGCACTGCTCGTAGTACAGCGTGTGGCGATCGTCGACCTCCAGCGTGCCGGTGTCGTAGGGTTCGATGTCCGGATAGAGCGTGCGCATGGCGATTCCCGCGGAAAACAGGCGCCCATTCTAGCCGGCGCGGCCTTTTCCCGCTGCCGCGCCCGGCGGCTCAGCCCGGCCAGCGCCCGAGGGTGACGCGATCGCGCGCTTCCAGATCGCGCTCGGTCGCGACCTCCGTGAAGCCCGCTTGCAGCAGCAGATCGCGAATCGCGCTCCCCTGCTCCCAGCCGTGTTCCAGCAGCAGCCAGCCGCCCGCGCGCAGGTGGCGCGGCGCCGCGGCGATGATGATCCGGATGGCGTCCAGGCCGTCGTCGCCGGAGGCCAGCGCGGACACCGGCTCGTGGCGCAGGTCGCCCTGCCGCAGATGCGGATCGTCACTGGCGATGTACGGCGGATTGCTGGCCACCAGATCGAAGCGCTCGCCGGCCAGCGGTTGCCACCAGTCGCCGTGGAGGAAGCGGACGTTGTCGATGTCGTGTCCGCGCGCGTTGCGGGCGGCCATCTCCAGCGCACCGGCGCTGGCGTCGGTGGCGACCACCCGCGCCTGCGGACGCTCGCTGGCCAGGGCCAGCGCGATCGCGCCGCTGCCGGTACCAAGATCGGCCACGGCCAGCGCGGCTCCGGCAGGCAGGCGCGCCAGCGCCAGCTCCACCAGCAGTTCGGTTTCCGGGCGCGGAATCAGGGTGTCGGGACCGACCGCCAGATCCAGGGTCCAGAAACCGCGCCGTCCGGTCAGATAGGCGACCGGCTCGCCGGCGACGCGGCGTTCCAGCAACGCCTCGAAGCGGGCCACCGCTTCCGCCTCCAGCGGATCCCGCGCATGCGCGAACAGCCAGGCGCGATCACGGCCGAGCACGTGTGACAGCAGGTGTTCGGCAACGTGGCGTCCATCCTCCGCGGGCAGTCGACCGACCGCCCGCGCAAGACATTGGCTCACATCCAGTTGTCCGGAACCGACCATCACTCCACCTGCGCGACCCGCATGATGCGGGCGCACAGCTTACTGCAAAGCCCTGCCGAAACCCTTGGCCCGCTGCGCATCGCGCAGTTCGGCGCACAGGCCGATGTTCTCGGCTTCCTGCTTCAGCGCGCGCGGGCCGCCCTCGACGGTCTTCATGCGCTCGCCGAAACGGGACAGCAGATCCGCGGCGTCCTGCTTGCTGCACATACCGGCGCCATAGACCGACACCAGCCGCGCGCCCGCCGGCGCCAGCGAGGCCTCCAGGGTCTTGAAGTGGGTATCCACCCACTGCCGCAACGCGGGCCGCGCCTTTTCGTCCTCCATCTGCGGCATCAGCAGCGGCGCCAGCTCGTTCCTGCGCAGCAGTCCCTTTTCCAGGATCAACGCACGTGCGCGCTCGGCCAGCGCGGGCGCGGTCATGCCGCCCAGCGCTTCCAGCAGTTCCGTGCGCAGTTGCGCGTCCTGGGTCGCGCGCAGGTGTTTTTCCAGCAGGTCGAAGGTCGCCACATCGCTGGCGCGGGCGGCGGCGGCCAGCGAGACCGCACGCAGATCGCGCGGCACCGCTTCCGGATCCAGCTTGCCGGTGCCCGCGCCGCCGTCGGGTTTCTGGCCCATCACCGCGCGGCCTCGGCGCACCAGCTCGGCGCGCAGTTCCGGGCTTTCGCCGGTGCGGTAAAGGAACCGATCAGCGTGCGGCGCAGGATGCGGACGTCGTCGCTTTCGCCCGGCTTGGGCTCCAGGCCCAGCGCTTGCAGGCGCGGCCCGTAGATCTTGCGTGCGTACGCGGCCACGGCGGCCTTCTGCGTTTCGTCGGCGGCCAGGTATTCCTGCATCCACGCCAGCTGTCCCATCGGCGCGGTCACGGTCTGTCGCACCTCGGCGGACGCCAGTTGCGGCACGCTGGCCAGATAGCCGGCCGCATCGATGCTGCCGGCCTTGAAGGCCGCGTCCAGCGAGTCGGCGTAGACGCGCTGTTCGCGTTCGTCCAGTTGGGCGAAGGCGCCGGCCAGTTGCGTGGCCGCCTTGGCGTCGAGCGCGAAGCGGTAGTAGCCATTGCCGTGCGCGTTCGGCATCACCCAGGCCGGGCAGCTCCTGGCCTGGGTCAACGGCATGCGCGTCGCGGCCTGCTCGACCAGGCTGCATTCGGAACGCACCTGATCGCCATCCTGGTATCGCACGCAGAACGGCATGCCCCAGGTCTGGCTGGCGCTGGCCGCGGATCCCAGCGGCAGGTAACGCTGCTGCTGCAGCTTGAGCGAAGGCGTCTTGCCGTCGCAATCGACTTCCACCTTCACGTAGGGCACGCCGGGTTGATCGATGAAACTCTTGAACGCGCGATCCACGCCGGCCGGATCCTTGCTCTGCGCCGCCACCGCCGCGATCAGATCGCTGCTGGTGGCGTTGCCGCGCGCATGCGCCTTCAGGTAGCTGCGGATGCCGTCGCGGAACGCGGTCTCGCCGATATACGTCTCGAACATCGACAGCACCGCGCCGCCCTTCTGGTAAGTGATGCCGTCGAAGGCCGACTGGATTTCGGTGAAGTCGTTGATCGGTTCATGCACGCGGCGGGTGCTGACCAGGCTGTCCTCGCCCATCGCCTCCAGCGCACCTTCCAGCAAACCGCGATCGGCATGGAATCCGGGCTGCAACTGGCCGGTGATCTTGGTCCCCATCCAGGTGGCGAAGGCTTCGTTGAGCCACAGATCGTCCCACCACTTCATCGTCACCAGATCACCGAACCACTGATGCGCCAGTTCGTGCGCGCTGA
>OFCZ01000047.1_pt1 | contig 26846 bp, 25 predicted proteins | sample 1521011 | NCBI WGS metagenome assembly OFCZ01 (sample SAMEA2532532, study PRJEB24079) | metagenome | biome: bacteria; feature: seaside; material: soil | place: India | collected 2012-02-01 | depth 0.1 m | reverse complement strand
TCCCCCCTTTGCAAAAGGGGGAATGAGGGGGATTTGCTTCTGGCGCGACGAGCAAGCGCTTTTCAGCAGCCGAATGGCGGGTCAAGGCGGCTTCCGGTGCCCGGGAATCGACCGGCCCGAAAAACAAACGCCCGGCACAAGGCCGGGCGTCTGCAACATCAACCGCGGATCATCACACCCTTACAGGTGCTTGATGATCTCGTCGGCGAACTCGCTGCACTTCACTTCGGTGGCGCCTTCCATCAGGCGGGCGAAGTCGTAGGTCACGCGCTTGCTGGCGATGGCCTTGTTGACGCCGTCGATGATCCTGTCGGCGGCTTCGGTCCAGCCCATGTAGCGCAGCATCATCTCGCCGGACAGGATCACCGAACCCGGGTTCACCTTGTCCAGGTCGGCATACTTGGGCGCGGTGCCGTGGGTCGCCTCGAACACCGCATGGCCGGTCACGTAGTTGATGTTGGCGCCCGGCGCGATGCCGATGCCGCCGACCTGCGCGGCCAGCGCGTCGGACAGGTAGTCACCGTTGAGGTTGAGCGTGGCGGACACGTCGTACTCGCGCGGACGCAGCAGGATCTGCTGCAGGAACGCGTCGGCGATGGCGTCCTTGATGACAAGGCCGGCACCCGGCTTGCCTTCCGGAATCACGTGCCACGGACCGCCGTCCAGCTCCACCGCGCCGAAGTAGTCGCGCGCCACCTGGTAGCCCCAGTCACGGAAGCCACCTTCGGTGAACTTCATGATGTTGCCCTTGTGCACCAGCGTGACCGACTTGCGGCCGTTGTCGATGGCGTACTGGATGGCGCTGTGGACCAGGCGCTCGGTGCCCAGGCGGCTGACCGGCTTGATGCCCAGGCCGACGTCCACGCCCACCTCGCGATGCGGGGCGCCGATGCCTTCCAGCGCCTGCTGCCATTCGTTGGCCTTTTCCTGGGTGCCGAAGCGGATCTTGCCGAACGCCTGCGGGAATTCCTTGGCCAGGAAGTCCAGCACCTTCTGCGACTCGGCGCTGCCGCCGGCCCACTCGATGCCGGCGTAGATGTCCTCGGTGTTCTCGCGGAAGATCACCATGTCGACGTCGCCCGGCTTCTTGACCGGCGAAGGCACGCCCTCGAACCAGCGTACCGGGCGCAGGCAGACGTACAGGTCCAGCATCTGGCGCAGCGCCACGTTGAGCGAGCGGATGCCGCCGCCGACCGGCGTGGTCAGCGGGCCCTTGATCGAGACCAGGTAGTCGCGGCAGGCCTGCACGGTCGAATCCGGCAGCCAGGTGCCGAACTGGTTGTTCGATTTCTCGCCGGCGAACACTTCCAGCCAATGGATCTTCTTGGCGCCGCCGTAGGCTTTTTCCACCGCCGCGTCGAGCACGCGGACGCTGGCGCGCCAGATGTCCGGACCGGTGCCGTCACCCTCGATGAAGGGGATGATCGGATGGTTGGGGACATTGAGCTTGCCGCCGGAGATGGTGATCTTCTCACCGCCGGGGGGCGGGGTGAGGACAGGTTCTGCCATGGAACTGCTCCCGGTTGAGATGGCGCGCGGCGGACCGCGCGCGGGGGTGAACAAAAAAGGGTCGAGCAAAGGGGCGTGGGTACGACGGGGTGAAACGGACCCCCATTGTCGCGGTTTATGCAGTCATGGGCAAAACCCGGATCACCATGGCCCGGCGTATGGCCCGCGACATGACGGGTACCCCAAAAAAAAGCGGGCGCGATTCGCATCGCGCCCGAGCTTGCCCACCAGGGTGGGAGAGAGGGTGGGAATTACTTGACTTCGATTTCCTGGGTCATGCCGACGGCCTGGCCATTCAAGGTCACGTCGACCTTGTACTTGCCGGCGGGCCAGGGATTGGCATTGGTGAACTCGATGTTGGTGGTGCCGGCGTCGGCCGCGGTGACATTGGCGGTCTTCTGACCGGCCACCTGGCCGTCCTGGAAGGTCAGCTTGGCGTCGATGGCCGCATCGGCGGGCGTCGCCGCATCGGTCTTCACCGACACGATGATCTTGTCCTTCGGCGTGAACGTGCTGACCGCGGCGACCGACTTGTCCGGCGCGGCGGTGTTGCCGACGGTCACGCTGGTCGCACTCACCGGAGCGGGGGCGGGTTCGGCCGGAGCGGGCGCCGGTGCCGGGGCCGGTTCGGTCGCGGCCGGCGGCGGGGTCACCGGTTCTTCCTTCTTCTTGCAGGCGGCCAGGGCCACGGTGCCGGCCAGCGCGATCATCAGGGCATAGGAAATGCGGTTCTGCTTCATGGTGTCTGTCCTTGTGTCAGCCGTTGAATGGTCGGTAGGGTGAGCGCGCGATCAGGCGATGCTGTCCTTGGGCGGCAGCTTGATCACCTGGCCGGGGAAGATCCGGTCGGGGTCCTCGATGACGTCGCGATTGGCCTCGAAGATGTGCTTCCAGGCGTTGGCACTGCCGTAATGCTCTTTGGCGATCTTGGAGAGCGTGTCGCCCTTCTCGATCGTATAACTCTGTTCGCCGATGGCCTCTTCGGTGCTGTCCACCTTGGCGGTGACACCGGAGAAATCGGCTTTCTGTTGCTCGGTGGAATCCACCTTCGCGGTGACGCCCGAAAAATCCGCTTTCTTCTCGTTGCTCATACACAACCGTCCTTCCGTGCAGGATGTTGGGACGAGCTAGCGTTGCATGCGCCCTGTTAAGAAATCATGGCATTGGTGTGAAGGCCGGCGTGGACAGCGGCAGGCGCTATTGACGCGGTTCACGTTGCGCCGGAAGCGCGGTTACGCCCGGGGTCGCGCGCCAGGGATTGATGTCCAAGCCCCCGCGGCGGGTATAGCGCGCTTCCACCGACAGCCATTGCGGCGAGCAATGCGTCATCAAATCGCAATGAATGCGTTCGACGCATTGCTCGTGGAACTCGGCGTGATCGCGGAAGCCGACCAGATAGCGCAGCAGTTCGGCACGGTCGATGCGCGGCCCCGCGTAGCGGATGACCACGGTGGCCCAGTCGGGCTGGCCAGTGACCGGGCAGTTGGACTTCAGCAGCGCCGACACCAGGGTCTCCTCGACCAGGACGGTGCTGTCGATCAGCAGTCCTTCCGGGCGCGGCGGACCGTAGTGGTCGATTTCCACGTCCAGATCGTCCAGCGATTCGCCCTCGATCGTTTCGATCATCGGCGGCAATCCGAACGCCACCGCCACGTCGGCGCCGGCGCGCGCCGACAGATCGGTGCGGATGCAATCCAGCACCGCCGTGTCGCTGTTGAAGCGGGTGGCGTTGAGCGAATTGAGGAACAGCTTGAGCGACTTGGACTCGATCAGGTTCGGCGAATCGCACGGCACGGTGAAGGTGGCGGTGGCGACCCGCGGCTTGCCGCGCGCGTCCAGCCAGCTCAGCTCATAGGCGTGCCAGCGATCGTGTCCGGTGAAGGGCAGGGCATCGTCGGCGATGCCGATCTCGGAACGCGCCTGGCGGCGCGGAATCGGGAACAGCAGGCTGGGATCGTAGTGATCCGGATAGGCGACCTCGCGCCCCAGCAGGGAATCTTCGGGCTTGCTCATGGTGTTAGTTTAGTCCCGCCCGCCTGTACGCCAGGCTGCCTCGGAGAACGCCATGGAACGCATCGGAGCACGTCACGGCATCGTCACCGCGCTGGCCTGCCTGCTGGCCGCCTGCGCACAGCCACCGGCGGCCTCCCCGCCGCCGGCCGAACCCACGCAGGCCATGCAGGCCGCCGAGACCAGCACCGAGGCGCGGGACCTGAGCGTGGGCGGATTCCTCGACCTCGCCCTGCCGTCCAACGCCAGCACCGGCTACGGCTGGGAACTGGTCGAGACCGGCGCGCCGGTGCTGCGCCGGGTCGACCCGCCTCCCGCGGCCGAGGTTCCCGCGTCGCCGCCGATGCCCGGCGCCGGCGGCATCTCGCGCTGGCGCTTCGTCGCCGAACGCGTGGGCACCGCGCAGGTGCGGCTGGTCTATCGGCGGTCGTGGGAAAAGGACGTGCCGCCGGCACGCGAAGCGCGTTATCGGGTGACGGTGACAGCGGCTACGGCAGGAACTGCATCGGACTGACTCCCCACGGGAATCCGCTCCCGGCGGGAAGGATCGACCTGGCCCGCGGTTGCCGGAATGGGCGCCGCCGCGCCATCGAGATAGTCCAGCGTCACCTGCAACAGCGCGCGGAAACCCACGTCCAATGCGCCTTCGTCGAGCACGAATTTCGGCGAGTGGTTGCTGGGCGCGGTTTCGGCGTCGATGCCGGCCGCGGTCGCCCCGACGAAGAAGAACAGGCCCGGCGCCTGGCGCGCGTACTGGGAAAAGTCTTCCGATGCCATCTGCAGCGGCGGTTCGATCACGTTGCGCGCGCCAGCCACGCGCTGGAGGGATGGCAGCATCCGCGCGGTGAGCGCGGGGTTGTTGACCGTCGCCGGATAAGCGTCGTCCTGCTCGATGTCGAGCACCGCGCGGGCGCCATGCGCGGCGGAGACGTGTTCGGTGACGTTGGCGAGATCGGCGAAGATCGCGTCGCGCATGCCGTCGTCGAAGGTGCGGAGGGTGCCCAGCGCCTGCACTTCGTCGGGAATGATGTTGTGGCGGATGCCGCCCTTCACCGCGCCGAAGGACACCACCGCGGGCAATCGCGAAATGTCGGTGCGGCGGCTGACGATGGTCTGGGCGGTGCCGATGACGTCCGCCATCGCCACGATCGGGTCGATGCCTCCCCAGGGCCGGGAACCGTGCGTCTGGCGGCCGATGACACGCAGGCTGAAGCGGTTGGAGGCGGCCATCAGCGGACCGCTGCGCACGCCGATCTGACCGACCGGGAGCGCCGAAGTCACGTGCAAACCGAAGACGGCCTCCGGCTTGAAATCGCTGAAGATGCCCTGCCGCAACATCATCGCCGCACCGCCTTCCTCGCCATCCGGGGGACCTTCCTCGGCCGGCTGGAACACCAGCAGCACCTCGCCAGGCAGATCCTTGCGCATCGCCACCAGCGCCTCGGCCACGCCCATCAGGACGCTGGTGTGCGCATCGTGGCCGCAGGCATGCATCACGCCGACGGTCTCGCCGCGATAGGTGGAGGTGGCCTTGGAGGCGAACGGCAGGCCGGTCTGCTCGGTCACCGGCAATGCGTCCATGTCCGCGCGCAGGGCCACCCGTGGCCCCGGCTTGCCACCCTTGATGATCGCCGTGACGCCGTGGTGCGCCACGCCGGTCTTCGGTTGCAGGCCCAGCTTGCGCAGGTGCGCGGCGACCTGCGCGGCGGTGCGCTCCTCGCGGTTGGACAGTTCCGGATGCTGGTGGAAGTCGCGTCGCCAGGCCACGACCTTGGCTTGCAGATCGCGCGCGGCGGCGGCGACTTCCGGGCGTTGCGCGGCGACGGACTCCTGCGCCTGGGCGGGAGGCAGCAGGGATGCGAGGAGCAGGGGAAGGACGGGCAGGACGACACGCATCATCGGACTCCGTTTCGGGGACGGGTCGATGCTAGCCGGTTCCCCCGCGCTGTGCGCATCGCGTCTATCATTGTCATGCGTGTTGCAATAACGCGTGCTTCAATCATGCGTGCTTCAACAGACGTGCTTCGAAACAAACGTGCTCCGAAACAGACGTGCTCGAAGCAGGTCGGCATTGCGAAACACGCCGCCGCCATCACTCCCCCACGGACACCTCATGCCCGAGATCGCGCTGCAGGTCCTGCTGCTGTTGTTCCTTGCTGGTCTGCTGGCCGGCTTCATCGACGCCATCGCCGGTGGCGGCGGCATGATCACCATTCCGGCGATGCTGCTGGCCGGCATTCCGCCGTTGCAGACGCTGGGCACCAACAAGCTGCAATCGCTGTTCGGATCCGCGTCGGCCAGCCTGAGCTACGCGCGCCACGGCCACGTGGACCTGCGCCTGCAATGGCCGATGGCGCTGATGGCGGCGCTGGGCGCGGTGGGCGGCGCGCTGCTGGCGACGGTGGTGCCGGGCGACTGGCTGAAGGCGGCGCTGCCGTTCCTGCTGATCGCCATCGCGGTGTACTTCGGCCTCAAGCCCAACATCGGCGACGTGGACAAGCATCGCCGCATGAGCGTGACCGCGTTCGGTTTCGGCTTCGTGCCTGTGGTGGGTTTCTATGATGGCGTGTTCGGCCCGGGCACCGGCTCGTTCCTGATGCTGGGTTTCGTCAGCCTGGCCGGCTACGGCATCCTCAAGGCCACCGCGCACACCAAGTTCCTCAATTTCGGATCCAACGTCGGAGGCCTGGCGGTGTTCGTGGTCGCCGGTTCGGTGCTGTGGAAGGTGGGACTGGCGATGGGCGCCGGCCAGTTCATCGGCGCGCAGCTGGGATCGCGTTTCGCGATGAAGCAGGGCGCGAAGATCATCAAGCCGCTGCTGGTGACCGTGTCCATCGCGCTGGCGATCCGCTTGCTGGCGGATCCGGCGCATCCGTTGCGCCAGTGGTCGGGCCTGTGATGGAAACACGCCCGCCGCGCGCCCGGCGCTGGCCGGACGCGTGGCGGGACCCGCCGATCCTCAGCGGCTGACCATCGCCATGCCGGCGGCGGTGTAGCGATCGCCGGCCACGGCTTCCAGCGGGAACGCCGCTTCGATGCCGGCCAGTTCCTCCGGCGTCAGCACCACGTCCAGCGCATCCAGGTTCTCCTCCAGGTAACGCAGGCGCTTGGTGCCCGGAATCGGCACCAGGTCATCGCCCTGCGCCAGCACCCAGGCCAGCGCGAGCTGGCCGGCGGTCACGCCCTTGTCCGCGGCCAGCGCATGCACCCGATCCACCAGCGCCAGATTGCGGGCGAAGTTGTCGCCCTGGAAGCGCGGCGAATGGCGGCGGTAGTCGTCGGCGTCGAAATCCTCCAGCGAGCGGATCGCGCCGGTCAGGAAGCCGCGTCCCAGCGGCGAATACGGTACGAAGCCGATGCCCAGCTCGCGCACCGTGTCCAGCACGCCGTTGCCCTCGGGCTCGCGCGACCACAGCGAATATTCGGTCTGCACCGCGGTGATCGGATGGGTGGCATGGGCGCGGCGGATGGTGTCGGGCGCGGCCTCGGACAGGCCGAGAAAACGCACCTTGCCCTGTTCGACCAGGCGCGACATCGCGCCCACGGTCTCCTCGATCGGCACCTGCGGATCGACCCGGTGCTGGTAGTACAGATCGATGTGATCCACACCAAGCCGCTTCAGGCTGCCCTCGCAGGCGGCCTGCACGTATTCGGGGCGGCCGTCGACGCCACGCGCGTGCGGGTCGGCCGGATCCAGGCGGATGCCGAACTTGGTGGCCAGGAACACCCGGTCGCTACGATCGGCGATGGCCTTGCCGACCAGCACCTCGTTGGTGTGCGGGCCATACATGTCGGCGGTGTCCAGCAGGGTCACGCCGCGCTCCAGCGCGCGGTGGATCACGGCGATGGATTCACCTTCATCGCCGCGGCCGCCGTAGAAGGCGCTCATGCCCATGCAGCCCAGACCAAGGGCGGAGACGGTCGGGCCATTGCGGCCCAGCGTGCGGGTTTTCATCGGGAACTCCAGGTGTTGGGGGAGGGCACGCCGGTCCGGTGATGCCGGGCTGGCGCGACCCGGGCACGATAGAACTGGCGATTGCGTCGATAAAGACGCAATATCCAAATCCTGTTTGAAGCTGGACTTCACAATGGCGTCCCATCCGTTGCCGGCCGTGCTCGCCTTCGCGCGGGTGGCCCACCACGCCAGCTTCACCCGCGCCGCGCTGGAACTGGAGGTCAGTCCCTCGGCGCTCTCGCAGACGGTGCGCGCGCTGGAACGCCAGCTCGGCGTACGCCTGTTCAATCGCACCACCCGCCGGGTCGCGCTGACCGAGCACGGCCAACGCTTCCTGCAACAGGTCGCGCCGGGCCTGCGCCAGATCGACGAGGCGTTCCGCGACATGGATTTCCTGCGCGATCGGCCGGCCGGGCACCTGCGCATCAACCTGCCCGGGGTGGTGGCCGAACGCATGATCGCGCCGCACCTGCCCGGCTTCATGGCGCGCTGGCCCGAGGTGGAGGTGGAACTGTTCGTCGATCCGGCGCTGGCGGATCTGGTCGGCGGCGGATTCGATGCCGGCATCCGCCTGGGCGAATCGCTGGCCCGGGAAATGATCGCGCTGCCGATCGGGCCGATGCAGCGGCAGGCGATTGTCGCCACTCCCGACTACTTCCGCCGCCATCCCGCGCCTGCGGAACCGGCGGACCTGGTGCACCACGCCTGCGTGCGCTACCGGCGCAGCAACGGCCGCATCATGGCGTGGGAGTTCACCCGCGAGGGTTGCGATTTCGAGGTGGAAGTGGGCGGGCGGCTGATCGTCAACGACAGCGATCTCGGCCTGGTGCTGGTGCGGCAGGGCCTGGGCATGGCGCAGGTGTTCGAGTCCCAGGTGGAAGCCGAACTGCGCAGCGGATCGCTGGTAAGGGTGCTGGAAGCGTGGCAGGCGCCGTTCGCCGGTTTCCACATCTACTATCCGGCGCGCGAACACCTGCCGCCCAAGCTGCGGGTGTTCATCGACTACCTGCGCGAAGTGCTGCCGCCGCCCTGAGCGTCGTTCCGGGTTCCGCGCGCGTCAGCGGAACACCACCGTGCGATGCCCGTTGAGCAGGATGCGGTGCTCCACGTGCCGGCGCACCGCGCGCGCCAGCACCAGTGATTCGGTATCACTGCCCAGCCGGACCAGATCGCGTGGCGTCATCGCGTGATCCACCCGCGCGATGTCCTGCTCGATGATCGGACCCTCGTCCAGATCGCGGGTCACGTAGTGCGCGGTGGCGCCGATGATCTTGACCCCGCGCCGGTGCGCCTGGTGGTACGGATGCGCGCCCTTGAAGCTGGGCAGGAAACTGTGGTGGATGTTGATCGCGCGCCCGGAAAGCGCGTCGCACAGTTCCGGCGAGAGGATCTGCATGTAGCGCGCCAGCACCACCAGGTCCACCTGGCCGGACTCGACCAGATCCAGGATCTGCCGCTCCTGCGCGGGGCGATTGCCGGCATCGACCGGCAGGTGATGGAACGGTACGCCGTAAGAGGCGGCAAGCGGCGCGAAGTCCGCATGGTTGGACGCCACCGCCGCGATTTCCACCGGCAACTGCCGGCTGTGCGCGCGGAACAGCAGATCGTTGAGGCAATGCCCCTGTTTGCTGACCAGCACCAGCAGGCGCGCCTTGCGGCGCGCGTCGTGGATTTGCCACGCCATGCCGAATGCTTCGGCCAGCGTTTCGACGCGCGCTTCCAGCGCCGGCAGGGTTGCCGCGGACGGCACGTCGAAATGCACGCGCAGGAAGAAGCGGCCGGATTCCTCGTCGCCGAACTGCTGCGCATCCAGGATGTTGCAGTCCGATTCGAACAGCAGCCCGGTGACCCGGTAGACGATGCCGGTGCGGTCGGGGCAGGACAGGGTGAGGATGTGATCGTGGCGCATGGGGCCGGGGCACGGGCGGGCGGGCCAGTGTAGGCCGCCCGCGGTGTCGGCGCACCACGCGGAAGCGGCGGGTTCGCCTCAGTCCACCGCCATGCTCTGGCCCAGTTTGCGCAGCAGGGTGGCCAAGCGGGCCTGTTCCTCGGCGTCCAGTCCGGCCACGGCCTGGCGGGCCTGCTCAAAGCGCAGCGCGATGGCGCGCTCCGCCAGTCGCAGGCCGCGCGGCGTCAGCACCGCCAGCAGCGAGCGGCCATCCCCCGGGTCCGCCTCGCGCCGGAGCAGGCCGCGCCGTTGCAGGCGGTTGAGGCAGGCGGTCATCGCGCCGGAGGTCAACAGCACCGAACGGCGAAGGTCGGTCGGGGACAGCCGGTAGGGCGCGCCGGAGCGGCGCAGCGTCGCCAGCAGGTCCAGCTCCGTGTAGCTCAGTTCCAGCGCCTTCAGGCATTCGTCGGCCTGTGCTTCCAGCAGGCGGCCCAGATGCAGGACGCGGCCCGCCACCGCCATTGCGGACGCATCCAGATCGGGCCGTTCGCGACGCCAGTCCGCCAGCAACTGGTCGATCAGGTCGGGCGCGGGAGAGGGGGGTAAATCGGTCGGTCGGGTCGTCATGAAAAATATCTTGACATAAAGATATCTGTGGGGCGAGGCTACGCACACCCCCATCATCGGGAATCCGCACATGAAGCGCACGCTCTGGTTGTCGGCTGTCGTGGTGATGTTTGGTTCCATCGTTCCCGGCGCCTTCGCGCAGGCGCACCGCGCCGGGGACATCGTGGTCACCGCGGCGACGGTCCGCGCTGCGGATGGTACGTCGGTGCCCTACGAAATCGGCACGCTGTACGTGCCGGAGAACCGACGGGTTCCCGGCAGCCGCCTGATCGGGGTGGGCTTCGCCCGCATCCGCGCACGCGTGCCCACCGACGCGCCACCGGTGTTCTGGCTGCCCGGTGGCCCAGGCCTGGCGGTGCTGGAGGCGTTCGACGGCGATACCGAGACCGCGCGCAACCGGCTCGGATCCTGGCTGAGCTACCGGGACACTGCGGACCTGGTCGTCATCGAGCAGCGCGGCTATACCGAGCGTGGCGAAAAGCTGACCGCGATGTCGCCCGCCTGGCCGCGTGATCGCGAATACACCGCGCGGGACGACATCGACGACGCGCGCCGGCGGGCCACCTCGGCCATCGCCGCGCATCCGGACAAGGATCTGGCGGGTTACACCATCGATGCCTGCGCCGACGACGTCGACGATCTGCGTCGCGCGCTGGGCTACCCGCGCATCAGCCTGTTCGGCGGCAGCTTCGGATCGCAATGGAGCTTCGCGGTGATGCGTTCGCACCCGGACATCGTCGCGCGCGCGGTGCTGTCATCGGTGGAACCGCTGGATTTCGGCTACGACATGCCATCGCCGCTGCTGGCGACGATGCAGCGCATCGCCTTCGACGCCGATCGGGATCCCGGCCTTGCGCCGTATCTGCCGCCGGGCGGATTGATGGCCGCCATCGACGCGCTGCGCGAACGCTTCGCGCGGCAGCCGATCACGGTTGATCCACAGGATGGCGGAGGAACGGTGGTGATCGGGCTTGCCGACCTGCAGGCCTCGCTGCTGGCCGAAGCCGCGACACCGGGGAGTTGGCCCGCATTCGTGCTGTCGCTGTATCACGGCCACTATGCCGAGTGGGCCCGCGAGGTGGCCCAGGGCCGGCAGGCGCAGGAATACAAACTGATTGGGCCGCTGATCGACACCAGCCTGGGCATCACGCCGTCGCAGGAGTTCCGGCTGCGCCACGATCCGGCAAGGGCTTATGTCGGCGAGGGTGGCTTCGCGCCCTACCTGGCCGCCGCATCGGCATGGCCGACGCCGGATCTGGGTGACGATTACCGCCAGCTGCGGCCGATCGATACACCGATGCTGCTGGTGCACGGCGACTGGGACACCTCAACACCCATCGACAACATGCTGGCGCAGCTGCCCTACCTGCGCAGCAGCCATGCCATCGTGGTCCATCGCGGCGGCCACGACGGCACGTTTCATCAGTTGCGCAACGAGCCGGCGGCCCGCGCGGCCGTCCACCGTTTCCTGCGCACCGGCGAGTTCGCCGGCCTGCCGACCGAGGTGACCTTGCCTTCCCCGGCCTTTGCAATGCCTGCCTTTGCCGCGCCCAACGCGGTGGCCGGCGGCCGCGTCGCGAAGGGGCAATCGCTTGACGCTGCGGTTCCGTCGCCGTAACGTGCGCGTGCCGAAGGTTTCCATCGCTTCATGCGAATGAAGCGATGGAATTAATAGGGAAGCCGGTGCGGGCCGAAAGGCCTCATTCCGGCGCTGCCCCGCAGCGGTATTTGGAAACGACCTCCGTCATCAGCACTGGCCCGCGAGGGCCGGGAAGCGACGGACAGTAGGCCGGCCCCGATCCCCGGATCGCGGCTGACGTCCACGAGCCCGAAGACCTGCCTTGGCCGGAAGACCCGACGTCTTCCGCATGACCTGGAACTTCCGAGGGGAGGTGGCCGGAACTGCCGTGGGCGCGTCGCGTCCGCGCGCAGGCCCGCGCGCCTCCCTTCGTCGTTCCGGTTCGCCCGAGGGGGCGAAGGTCGCTGGCGTCGTCCGCCATCGCCTCCGGCGATGAAGGCGGCGCGGTCCTTCGTTCCTCATCCGACCACGAATGAGGACATGCATCATGACGACTGTTGGCAATCTCGGTTTCCCGCGCATCGGCGTGCGCCGGGAACTCAAGCGGGCGCTGGAAGCCTACTGGCGCGGCGACGCCACCGGCGCCGAACTGCACGACACCGCGCGCGCGCTGCGCCTTCGCCATTGGCGCCTGCAAGCCACCGCGGGTATCGACATCGTGCCGTGCAACGACTTTTCGCTGTACGACCACGTGCTCGATACCGCCTTCCTGTTCGACGCCATTCCCGAACCCTATCGGGCGCTGGCGGACACGGACCCGCTGGCGGCGTACTTCGCCCTCGCGCGGGGACGGCAACAGGACGGCGTGGATCTGCGCGCGCTGGAAATGACCAAATGGTTCGACACCAACTATCACTACCTGGTGCCGGAACTGCATCGCGGGCAGACGTTCCGCCTGCGTGGCGACAAGCCGCTGGCCGAGTTCAACGAAGCCCGCGCGGCCGGTTTCGACGCGCGTCCGGTGCTGCTGGGGCCGGTGAGCTTCCTGCGCCTGTCCAAGACGACCGACGGCAGCGACCCGATGGCGCTGCTCGAGCGCCTGCTGCCGGCCTATGCCGGATTGCTGGCGCAACTGGCGGCCGCGGGCGCCGGATGGGTGCAGATCGACGAACCCTGCCTGGTGCTGGACGCGGATCCCGCGCTGCAGGACGCCTTCCGGCGGGCCTACGCCGCGCTGGCGGAAGTGGCGCGGCCCAGGCTGCTGCTGACCACCTACTTCGGCGATCTGGGCGAGAACCTGCCGCTGGCCATGACGCTGCCGGTCGACGGCCTGCACGTGGATCTGGTGCGCGGACTGGACCAGCTCGACGCCGTGCTGAAGACGCTGCCGGAGGGCCGGGTGCTGTCGCTCGGCCTGATCGACGGTCGCAACATCTGGCGCGCCAATCTCGACAATGCCCTGGTGCTGGCGCGCTACGCGCGCGGACACATCGGCGCGGAAAGGGTGTGGCTCGCGCCTTCCTGCTCGCTGCTGCATGTGCCGGTGGACGTGGAAGGCGAGACCGGCCTGGATCCGGAGCTGCGCGGCTGGCTGGCATTCGCCCGGCAGAAACTGGAGGAACTTCGCCTGATCGCGACCGCCCTGGACGATGCGCCGGCGGCCGAGGCGGCGTTGGCCGCCGCGCGCGAGCGCCATGAAAGCCGCCGCCGATCCGCGCGCGTGCACCGGAAGGAAGTGGCCGCACGCATGGCCGCGCTGTCGCCGGCCGATGCCCACCGCCGCTCGGCCTATGCCGAACGCCGCCGGCGCCAGGACGCGGGCCTGCGCCTGCCGCCCTATCCGACCACCACCATCGGCTCGTTTCCGCAGACGCCGGAAGTACGCCAGGCGCGATCGCTCAACCGCGCCGGCAAGTTGCCCGACGCGGACTACGACACGTTCCTGCTGGCCGAGATCGCGCGCTGCGTCCGCCTGCAGGAGGAGATCGGCATCGATGTGCTGGTGCACGGCGAGTTCGAGCGCAACGACATGGTCGAGTACTTCGGCGAACAGCTCGATGGCTTCGCCTTCACCCGCAACGGCTGGGTGCAGAGCTACGGGTCGCGCTGCGTCAAGCCTCCGATCATCTATGGCGACGTGCAGCGGCCGGTGCCCATGACGGTGCGCTGGTCCCGCCACGCGCAATCGCTGACGACGCGGCCGATGAAGGGCATGCTGACCGGACCGGTGACCGTGCTGCAATGGTCCTTCGTCCGCGACGACCAGCCGCGCGCGCGGACCTGCCGCCAGATCGCGCTGGCGCTGCGCGACGAGGTGCGCGATCTGGAAGCCGCGGGCATCGGCGTGATCCAGATCGACGAACCGGCGCTGCGCGAAGCCCTGCCGCTGCGCAGGGCCGACTGGCAGGGTTACCTGGACTGGGCGGTGGAGTGTTTCCGCATCACCGCCGCGGCGGCCGCGGACGAGACCCAGATCCATACCCACATGTGCTATTCGGAATTCAACGACATCATCGAAGCGGTGGCCGCGATGGACGCCGACGTGATTTCGATCGAGACCTCGCGTTCGCGCATGGAATTGCTGGAAGCGTTCGTGAAGTTCCGTTACCCGAACCAGATCGGCCCGGGCGTGTACGACATCCACTCGCCACGGGTGCCGGACAGCGGCGAGATGCATGCCTTGCTGGGCAGGGCGCGGGAGGTGCTGGCGCCGGATCAGATCTGGGTCAATCCCGATTGCGGCCTGAAGACCCGCGGCTGGCCGGAAACCCGGGCCGCGCTGGAGGCGATGGTGGAAGCAGCCAGGAAGATGCGCGCCGAAGCATGAGCCGGCGAATCGCGGCGGGCACCAACCGCGTGCCCGCCGCGATGCCTGCCGGGATGCTTGTCGGAACGGGACCGGTTCGCCTCAGCCCTGCACGATCGGCGGCGGCAGCGGCGGCGCCTGGGTCGGCCGGCCCAGCGGATCCAGCGCGATCATCACGAAGTGGCCGCGCGTGCACAGCTTGCGTTCGCCGCTCAGCAGATCCTCGGTGATGACCTCGACATCGACGTTCATCGAGCTGCGGCCAACCTTGACGATGCGCGCGATGACCTCGACCAGATCGCCCTTGTGGATCGGCTGGTTGAAATCCACCTGCTCCGAACGCGCGGTCACCACGGTGGTGCGCGCGTAGCGCGAGGCGACGATGAAGGCCGACATGTCCATCCATGCCAGCGCCTGACCACCGAACAGCGTGCCCAGATGGTTGGTATGGTCGGGAAAGACCATGTGCAGCAGGCGCGCCTCGGTCGGGCGCGGATCGGACAGGGGATGTTCGGACATGCGGCTGCTCCGTGATGCCAGTGCCTCCCGGACGCATCCTAGCGCAGGAAACGGACTCCGGAATGAATTCCTGTGGGAGCGACGTCAGTCGCGAATGCTTTTCGTCTGGTCGAAAAGACATCGCGACTGACGTCGCTCCCACAAGGTGGTTCATGGGGAAACGGTCAGAACGCGTGGTCGAAGCCGACTTCGCCCTGCACGCCGACCTGGTAGGCCGAGACGCGGCGTTCGAAGAAGTTGGTCAGCTCCTGCACGTCCTGCAGTTCCATGAACGGCAGCGGGTTGCGCACGTTGTACTTCTTCTCCATGCCCAGCTTGACGAAATGCTGGTCGGCGCAATGCTGCAGGTACTGGCGCATGTCGCGGGTGGAGATGCCGGCCACGCCGCCGGACAGCACGTCCTCGGCGAACTGCACCTCGCACTCGATGGCCTCGGCCAGCATGTCGTAGACCTGCTGGCGCATGGTGTCGTCGAACAGGTCCGGTTCCTCCTCGCGCACCGTGCGCACCGACTCGAACGCGAACTCCATGTGGCAGCTCTCGTCGCGGAACACCCAGTTGGTGCCCGAGGCCAGGCCCGGCAGCAGGCCGCGCGAGCGGAAGTAGTACACGTAGGCGAAGGCGGCGAAGAAGAACAGGCCCTCGATGCAGGCGGCGAAGCAGATCTGGTTGAGCAGGAACTGCCGGCGCTGCTCGCGGGTCTCGATCCGGCGCAGGTCCTGGATCGAGTCGATCCACTTGAAGCAGAACTCGGCTTTCTTGCGGATGGAAGGAATGTTCTCCACCGCCGCGAACGCCTTCACCCGCTCGGCCGGATCCGGCAGGTAGTTGTCCAGCAGGGTCAGGTAGAACTGCACGTGCAGCGCTTCCTCGTACAACTGGCGCGACAGGTACATGCGCGCTTCCGGCGCGTTGAGGTGCTGGTAGAGGTTCAGCACCAGGTTGTTGGACACGATCGAATCGCCAGTGGCGAAGAAGGCGACCAGCCGGTGGATCAGGTGGCGATCGGCCGGAGTCATCTTGTCGTGCAGATCGCTGATGTCGATCTGGAAGTTGATCTCCTCGACCGTCCAGGTGTTCTTGATCGCATCGCGATACATCTCGTAGAACTGCGGATAGCGCATCGGGCGCAGGGTCAGTTCGAATCCGGGGTCCAGCAGCATCTGGCGGGGTTGGGAGGACATGGTGCGTTCTTCCTGGGTTGCTCCTGCCCCCGCAAGCGGGGGAAGGTTCTGATGGGGGCGAACGGAGCAGGCATCTCCGTCCACGAATTTCAGCCCCTTCCCCCGCCTGCGGGGGAAGGTTGTGATGGGGGGCGAACAGAGCGGGCATCACCGTCCGCGAATTTCAGCCCCTTCCCCCGCCTGCGGGGGAAGGTTGTGATGGGGGCGAACGAAGTGGAGGCGTGTCCGTCCACGAAAAAGCGTGATGAAGCGAAACGACTTTCGGTGGGTGCAGCATCGATTCGCCATCCACGACTCCGGCCTGGCCCCCACCCTGGCCCTCCCCCGCGAGCGGGGAGGGGACTGTTCACGGGATTGGCGCGTCCGTGCGCCCGGAACCTCCTGTTCCTGTCTTTCCTGTGTGCATCCTGCGCGGGGGATGCCGGCAGGCGCGGCCTCCCGGCCACGCATGAAACCGCTACTGGCAGGCCTCGCAGGCTTCCGGGTTCTCCAGCGAGCACGACACCGCTTCCACCGCCGTGTAGGCCGGCTTCGGCGCCTCGCTGCCCACGCTGCTGACCGTGGTCTTGGCGATGCGGGTGGCCGGGCGCGAGCGCAGGTAGTAGGTGGTCTTGATGCCCTGCTTCCAGGCGTACATGTACATGGACGACAGCGCGCCGATGTTCGGGCTTTCCATGAACAGATTGAGCGAGGCCGACTGATCGATGTAGGCGCCGCGGTCGGCGGCCATGTCGATCAGCGAGCGCATCGGCAGCTCCCACGCCGTGCGGTAGACCTGGCGCAGCGGTTCCGGAATCTGCGCCACCCCCTGGATCGAACCTTCGGCCAGCTTGATGGCATCGCGCATCTCCGGCGTCCACAGGCCCAGTTGCTTCAGTTCGGCCACCAGATAGCGGTTGACCTGCAGGAAGTCGCCGGACAGAGTCTCGCGCTTGAACAGGTTGGAGATCTGCGGCTCCACGCATTCGTAGCAGCCGGCGATCGAGGCGATGGTCGCGGTCGGGGCGATCGCGATCAACAGCGAGTTGCGCAGGCCATGCTCGCGGATGCGTTCACGCAACGCGTCCCAGCGCGCGCCGTCCTGCGGCACCACGTTCCAGGCGTCGAACTGCAATTCACCGGCCGAGGCGCGGGTATCGGCGAAGGACGGATGGCGACCGCGTTCCTCGGCCAGCTCGCACGAGGTTTCCAGCGCATGAAAATAGATGGTCTCGGCGATCTTCTGCGACAACGCGCGCGCCTCGGCGCTGTCGAACGGCAGGCGCTTGCGGAAGAACACGTCCTGCAGGCCCATGCAGCCCAGACCGACCGGGCGCCAGCGCAGGTTGCCGCGCCGCGCCGATTCGATCGGGTAGAAGTTCAGATCGATCACCCGATCCAGCTGGCGCACCGCCAGCCGCACGGTTTCGGCCAGGCGTTCGAAATCGAAATCGCCGTACTCGTCGAAGTGGCGGGCCAGGTTGATCGAACCGAGGTTGCAGACCGCGGTTTCCTCGGCGGAAGTGATCTCCAGGATCTCGGTGCACAGGTTGGACAGGTGGATGACGTTGTTCGCGCGCAAGGTCTGGTTGCTGGCGCGGTTGCACTTGTCCTTGAACGTCATCCAGCCGTTGCCGGTCTCGGCCAGCGTGCGCATCATCCGCGCGTACAGCTTGCGCGCCGGCACCGACTTGGCCGCCTTGCCCTGGGTTTCGGCTTGCAGATAAGCCTGTTCGAAGGCTTCGCCGTGCAGGTCGGTGAACTCGGGCACCACCCGCGGATCGAACAGCGACCATGCCTGGTCGGCCTCCACCCGCTTCATGAACAGATCCGGCACCCAGTTGGCCAGGTTGAGGTTGTGGGTGCGGCGCGATTCGTCGCCGGTGTTGTCGCGCAGTTCCAGGAAATCCTCGATGTCGGCGTGCCAGGTTTCCAGGTACACGCAGGCCGCGCCCTTGCGCTTGCCGCCCTGGTTGACCGCCGCGACCGAGGAGTCCAGCGTCTTCAGCCACGGCACGATGCCGTTGGAATGGCCGTTGGTCGATTTGATCAGCGACCCGCGCGAACGCACCCGCGTGTAGCTGACGCCGATGCCGCCGCTGAACTTGGACAGCTGGGCGATGTCGCCGTACTTCTGGTAGATCGACTCCAGCGAATCCTGCGGCGAATCCAGCAGGAAGCACGAGGACAGTTGCTCGTGGGTGGTGCCGGAATTGAACAGGGTCGGCGAGCTGGGCAGGTAGTCGAGGTTGCCCATCCGGCGGTACAGCGCCAGCGCTTCGGACACGTCCTCGCTGAGCGCGCAGGCGATGCGCAGGAAGAACTGCTGCGGGGTCTCGATGACCTTGCGGGTGTGCGGATGGCGCAGCAGGTAGCGGTCGTACAGGGTGCGCAGGCCGAAGTAGTCGAAATGCAGATCCAGCGAGGCGTCCAGCGCGTCGTTGAGCTTGCGCGCGTTGGTCTGCACGAAGTTCAGCAGGCGATCGTTGATCAGCCCGACTTCGTGGCCGCGCGTCACCGACTGCGAGAACGCGTGGATTTCCTGCCCGGTCACTTCCTTGGCGATGTAGCCGGCCAGCAGGCGCGCGGCCAGCCGGCTGTATTCGGGTTCCTCGGCGGTCAGCAGCGCGGCGGTGCGGATGGACAGTTCGTCCAGTTCGCGCGTGCTGGCGCCGTCGTACAGGCCGGAGATGGTGCGGGTGGCCACGCGCATCGGATCGATGGCGTGCAGGCCCTCGCAGCTGCGCTGCACGGCACGGACGATCTTGTTCAGATCCACCGGCTCGCGGCTGCCGTTGCGCTTGGTCACGCTCATCGCGGTCGCGGTAGGCGGCGAGGTCAGCAGGAATGCGTCCTTCTGGGACGGGGGGACGTCGGTTTCGGCGACGGCGGTATCGGTCGGGGTCACGGGGCTTCCTCCATGCGTGATGCACGCGGCGACCTGTCCCTCGCAGGCAGCGGAAGGCCGGATGGAGCATCAGGGTGGGGAAGCGGCGTCGCAGGAACCGCGACCGTGGGAACGGATGGCCGGCCTGCTTCACCAGCCATCTCCCCCCGGAGATTCCGCGGCCGGCACCGCGCGGTGTGCAACGCGCGGCTGTCGGCAGGTCTTCGGACTCGTGGACGCGGAAGCCTCGCTTCCTCCTAGCCCGTCGCTTCCCAAGGCAGGGCGCCTCAGTGCCAATGACGGGTTCGTTTCCACCTACCGCTGCGGGGCAGTGCCGGAATTGGACCGGCTTCCCTTTTCATCCCCCGGCTTGCGACCGGAAGAACCGACGGCCACAAGATAGTGGGGGTATATGGGAGCGTCAACACCAAATATGGTGCCGGCGCTTTTGTGAAACATGACACCTTGCAGTGGCGGGCGTTCCACGCGTTGGCTACTTCACGAAGCGGATCGCCGCCAGCGCCTCCTGCAGGCGCGCCTGCGCGACGGCACCGTCGAACGGCGGTGTGCGCGGCGGGTCGTAGACCTCCGGACGGGTGCCGACCACCAGCAGATCGATCGCGTAGCAGCGCTGCTGGCGCACCGCGCGATAGGCATCCACGGTCAGGTAGTGGCTCATCGCCGCATCGCTGGCGCGGAAATGGCGGAACGGCTGGCCGTCGATGCGGACCTCGTCGCGTGGCGTGGGCAGCGCCGAGTCGGAAACGTCCAGGCAGCGGGCCACGCTCTCCGGATCATCGCTGACGCCCACGCGCAGCTCCGCCGCTGTCACGTCGTCGGAGCCATCGAGCACCAGCGCGGCCACCGCCTTGCCGTGGTTGTCGGCTTCGGCGAACGTTTTCCAGTCGTTGGTCGCCAGGTAGTCGCGGCGGAAATCGCGGCGCAGGGTGAAGCCCGGCAGCGGCAGGATCGCCACGCCCAGCGCTTCGTCCACGAATTGCGCCTGCAAGGCGATGCGCGAGGCCTGCGCGTCGGACACGGGCGTCGGCGGCGGCGTGGTCGCGGCCGTCCGCGCGGCGGGCGTGGCGTTGGCGGCATCCACGGGATGTTCCGATTGGCAGGCCGACAACAGGCTCAGCAGACAGATCGCACCCAGGCGTTGATTCATCGATCTTCCTTTCTCGTTCGCGTCAGCGCGGCCGAGTCTGGCAAAGCGAGGATGAACGTACCCAAGGCACCGCCGGGAATGGTTCAGGCTGGCGGCTTCAGCAACATGGAGAGAAATTCATGAACCGATCACGCGGCACAACCGGCGCGAATGCGGATCACGCGTCGCGCGGCGTACGCGAATCGTCACGGTCGGATTTCGGCGCGACCCACTGCGCGGCCAGGATGCCGGCTTCGTACAGCAGGCACATCGGAATCGCCAGCATCAGCTGGGAAACCACGTCCGGCGGCGTGATCACCGCGGCCAGGATGAAGATGCCGACCACCGCGTAGCCACGTCCCTGCCGCAACTGCTGCGGCGTCACCCAGCCCATCACGGCCATGATCACCAGCGCCACCGGCAGCTCGAAGCTGACCCCGAAGGCGAGGAAGATCACCAGCACGAAGTCGAGATATTTGCCCGGATCCGGTGCGATGGTGACGATGTCCGGGGTGAACATCATCAACGCGTGGAAGACGCCCGGCAGCACCAGGAAGTAGGCGAACGCGCAACCGGCGTAGAACAGCGTGATCGCCGAGACCAGCAGCGGCAGCGCCAGCCGCTTCTCGTGCTTGTAGAGGCCCGGCGCGACGAAACCCCAAGCCTGGTACAGCAGCCACGGCGCGGTCGCGAACAACGCGGCGAAGAATGCCAGCTTGATCGGCGCGAAGAAACCGGAGGTCGGATCGTTGGCGATCATCTGCGCGGCCTGGCTTTCCGGCAGCTGGCTCAGCATCGGCAGGGCCAGCTGGCTGTACAGCGTCTTCACGAACGGCAGCAGCGCCACCAGCACGATCACCACGCCCAGCAGCGCCCGCATCAGCCGCGTGCGCAGCTCCAGCAGATGGCCCATCAGGCTGCTTTCGGCCTGATCCTCAGGTGCGTCGTGGTTCATCGCTGGCGTCGTGGGGCGTGGTCGCGGCGTCGTCGGCCGGCGGGGCGGGTTCTTCCGGTTCGGTGCCCGGGGCAGAAGAGGCCGGCGCGCTTTCCACCGAGGCGCGCAGATCCTCGAATTCGCGTTCGGTCTGCGCCGCGCCCTCGCGGACCTTGCGTTCGGTCTCGCGCAGCGCTTCTTCCGTGTCTCGCAGGCTGCGCTTGAGTTCCTCGGCCGCCAGCTCGCGCTCGAATTCGTCCTTCACCGAATGCCACTGCGCGCGCGCGCGACGCACCCACAGGCCGGCGAAACGCGCCGCCTTGGGCAGCCGTTCCGGGCCCAGGACAACCAGCGCGACGATGGCAATGATCAGCAGTTCGCTGAAGCCGATATCGAACATGGCGGCAGGCCGGCCGCGCGGTCAGTTGGCGTCGCGGTCGCGCTCTTTCGATGCGCTGGAGTCGGTGTTGCGGGTCTGCGACTGATCGTCAAGCCGTTCGACCGGCTTGTCCTCGTCCTGCTGCATGCCCTTCTTGAAGCCCTTGACCGCTTCGCCCAGATCCTGGCCGACGTTGCGCAAGCGCTTGGTGCCGAAGATCAGCAGAACGACCACCAGAACGATGATCCAATGCCAGATGCTGAAACCGCCCATGGTCTTCTCGTGCGTTGAGTAATGAAAATTCAGGCGATCAGCATAGCGCAGGCACGCCCGGAGATCCCGGGCGTGGTGCGATGTTTTCGCTTTTCTTAAGGCGTGCCGTTGAGCGGTTCGGTACGGACTTCACCCTCGGCTACCGGCTGGAAACCGGACTGGGCGGGCGCGGCCGCCGGCGCCTGCCCCAGCGGAGCGGTTTCGGCGACCGGCGCAGCGGACGCGGCCGGTGCCGGGGCGGATGCCGAAGCCGCCGCGGTCACGGTCGCGGCCGGTGCGGGCACCGACTTGCCGGCACGCGCGGCGCGCGCGGCCGCGGTCACTTCCTCCAGTTGATCCCGGAAACCGACCACGGCGCCGGACGGATGGCCGGCGCGGCCTTCGAAGATCGCGCGCGGCGTGCTGCCGCCGCCGTAGACCGCGGTGTTGGCGTCGTCATCGATCTGCAACACGGCGCCATCCAGGGCGACACCGGCGAACAGGCCGCGGGCGCGCGACCACGACCAGATTTCGGCCTTGAGCTGGCCGTCGGTGGCGGCGGCGGCATTGCGGCCCACCGGACCGGCGGCCACGCCGGCATCGGCGCCCAGGGTGATCTTGCCGTTGACGATGTTGTCCAGATTGCGGTCGTTGCGGAACACCAGGACGATGTCCGAGGACTGCACGCCGGCCTGGAAGCCGATGCTGCCGCCGGTCAGCTTGACGAACACCGGCTGCGACCAGCTGCCGTCCGGGTTCTTCACCGACATCAGGCCATGACCGCGACGGCCGCCGAACACCAGGCCGGCCTTGAGGGTGTCGGGAATGACGACGATGGCGCGGCCTTCGTCCAGCAGCTTGTCGGGGATGCCTTCCTCGGGAATGCGGCGGATTTCGTCCAGCACGCGCACCGCGTTGGTGGCGCGCTCGTCCTCCTTGGGGCCGGCGAGGGCCTGGCCGGCGAACAGGGCGGTGGCCAGCAGGGTCGCGGCCGGCAGCATCAGCAGGCGGGATTGGCGGCGTTTCATGGGCGCTCCGAAGGTGGATTCGCAGAAATTTACTGCAACCGCTTGAAAATAGGTAAATGCGAATGAATCGGCGCTGAGGATTCCGGCCTTCGGCCGCCGTCCATCGATTCGACCGAAGAACGCCATTGATAAGGAGAAGCGGCTCGCAAGAGTGCGCTCTGCCACAATAGACGGATGCCCGACGCACCCGATACCGCGCTGATCGCGGTCAATCTAGGCACGCCCGAGGCGCCCACGGCTCCCGCCGTCCGGCGCTATCTGGGCGAGTTCCTGCAGGATCCCCGCGTGGTCCAGCTCAGCCGCTGGATCTGGTACCCGCTGCTGCATGGCCTGATCCTGCCGCTGCGCGGTCCGCGCGCGGCCCACAAGTACGCCCAGATCTGGCTGCCGGAAGGCTCGCCGCTGGCCGTGCACACCCGCCGCCTGGCCGAAGCGATCCAGCAGCGCCTGCCGCACTGGCGGGTGGTCGATGCCATGCGCTACGGGCAGCCGGCCCTGCCGGAGCGGCTGCGCGAACTGCGCCAGGCCGGGATCCGCCGGCTGATCGTGCTGCCGCTGTATCCGCAGTACTCCACCACCACCACCGAGTCGGTCAAGGACGTGCTGGCGCGCGAGGCCAGGGGCTTCGATCTGACCGTGATCGACGACTACTCGGTCGACGCCGGCTGGGTGCGCGCGGTCGCCGATTCGATTCGCGACTGGCGCGCGCGCAACGGCGCCGGCGAACACCTGCTGTTCTCGTTCCATGGCCTGCCGCAGCGGCTGGCGCGCGAGGGCGATCCCTACCCGCGGCGCTGCGAGGCCAGCAGCCGCGCCATCGCCGCGGCGCTGGGACTGGGCGAGGACGAATGGACGCTGACCTACCAGTCGCGCTTCGGCAAGGAGCGCTGGCTGGAACCGGCCACCGACGCCACCCTCGACGCGATGGCCGCGCGCGGCCTGCGCAAGGTCGACGTGGTCTGCCCCGGTTTCGCGGTGGACTGCCTGGAGACGCTGGAGGAAGTGGCGATCGGCTTCGTCCAGCGCTTCGCCCGGGCTGGCGGCGAACTGCGCTACATCCCCTGCCTCAACGCGTCGCCGGCGCACGCCGACGCGCTGGCGGCACTGGCGCGCCAGGTCGCCGGGGAACCGGGATGAGGCTGGAGGAGTTTTCCGCCGACATCGCGATGGGACGGATTGGCGGTCTGCGCGGCGGCGAACCGGGCGGCACGCGGGTGCTGGCGTTGCATGGCTGGCTCGACAACGCGGCCAGCTTCGTGCCGCTGGCCGCGCATCTGGCCGGCGTCGAACTGGTCATCCCGGATCTGCCCGGGCATGGCCACAGCGTGCATATCGGGCCTGGCGCCGAGTACACCAGCGGCGTGGCGGTCAACGCGGTGCTGGATCTGGCCGACGCGCTGGGCTGGGACGAGTTCTGTCTGCTCGGCCACTCGATGGGCGCGGGCATCGCCAGCCTGCTGGCCGCTTCCTCGCCGCAGCGGGTACGCCGGCTGCTGGTGATCGAAGCCCTCGGCGGCCTGTCCGAGACCGTGGACCGCACCGCCGCGCGCTGGCAGGAAGCGATCGCGGCCGCGCGCGCGCTGCCGGGCAAGCGCCTGCGCGTGTTCACCGATACGGCCACGCCGATCCGCGCGCGCATGCAGGCGAACCAACTGAGCGAGGCCAACGCGCGGTTGCTGGTCGAGCGCGGGGTCAAGCCGGTGGACGGCGGGCTGGTCTGGAGCAGCGATCAGCGCCTGACCCTGCCGACCCCGCAACGCCTGGACGAGGCGCAGATCGCCGCGCTGGTCGCCGACATCCGCTGCCCGACCCGGGTGATCTTCGCCGAACCGGCACAGCCCTATTTCCCCGAACCGCTGCGCAGCCAGCGCGCGGGCCTGCTGCCGGACGGCGAACTGATCGTCATGCCCGGCACCCATCACCTGCACATGGAAGATCCGGCCGGCGTCGCGCGCGCCATCGGCGATTTCTTCACCGCCCCCTGAGCGCGGGGTAGGAGCGCCGTTCCCGGCGCGAGCTTTTCGGGACGTGTGTGGGAAGGAGCTCGCGGCCGGAGGCCGACTCCTACCGAAGAGGGGCCTCGAAGCGCAATTGATTCCGAGCGGGGGTAGGAGCGCCGTCCCGGCGCGAGCTTTTCCGGGGTGTGTGGGAAGGGGCTCGGCGGCCGGAGGCCGCTCCTACCGAGGCGGGGCCGCGAAGGCGCAAAATGATTTCGGGCGGAAGGTAGGAGCGCCGTCCCGGCGCGAGCTTTTCGGATGTCTGTGGGAAGGAGGAGCTCGCGGCCGGAGGCCGCTCCTACCGAAGAGGGCCTCGAAAACGCAATCGATTCCGAGCGGGGTAGGAGCGCCGTCCCGGCGCGAGCTTTTCGGACGTGTGTGGGAAGGGGCTCGCGGCCGGAGGCCGCTCCTACCGAGGAGGGCCTCGAAAGCGCGATCGATTCCGGGCGGGTAGGAGCGCCGTCCCGGCGCGAGCTTTTTTCCGGGTTCCATGCCCGCCCCGAAACCATGCGGTCACGGGTGCGGACGGCACGGCGGTTATTGCGTGGCGGTTTCCGCTTCCATCACCTGCAGGCCGACCGAAATCGGTTCGCCCGCGGCGTTGGCGTTGAACGACACGGTGGCCTTGCGACCGCCTTTCTCGTAGGCCAGCAGTCCGTCGTTGGCGCTGCCCTGCATCGCCATCGTCTGCTTCCAGCCTTCCTTCTCCATCGCCGTGCGCGCATCGGCGTACAGCCTGGCGACCTCGCCCGGCGCCTTCAGCGCGACCAGCTGGGTCTTGTTCACTTCCATCACGCTTTCGACCGCGTAATTGGCCGGCAGGTAGACATCCTGGGGGAAGGTCGCGGGCAGCTTGGCGTTGTCGCCGCCGCTGATTTTCATTTCCCCCTGTTCGGTCTTGATGGTGACCGTCTCGCCGTCCTTGTCGAGATCGACCTTGTGGCCGGTCGCCTTTTCCAGCGCCGCCTCGGCCAGGGTTTCCTCGGCCGATTGCTTGCAGCCCGCCAGGGCCAGCACCACGCAGCACACCAACAGCATTCCACGCATTCCGCATTTCTCCTTGTCATCGATGATCGCCGGAACCGGCATCCGCGCCGGTCCGTCACCGGATCGAACGATAGCGGAATTCTCAGCCGGCCAGCAGCGCGCGCAGATTCGCCTTGAGGCGGCGGCCATGCTGGTGGAAGTACGCGCGCTCGTCGCGCCAGGCCGGGAAACGCGCCTCGACCTCGCGCCAGAACGCGCGCGAATGGTTGGCGTGGATGAGGTGGCAGAGTTCGTGGACCAGGACGTATTCGAACGCCGAGGGCCGGGCGACGACCAGTGACAGATCCAGGGTCATCGCACCGTCCGGGCTCAGCGAGCCCCACAGCGAGGACATCATCTTCAGCCGGATCGGCGAGGGCGCGCGCGGCAGCGCCGCCAGGTAGCGCGGCAGCCAGCGGTTGATGTCCGCGCGCGCCTCGGTTTCGTAGAACGCACGCAGGTGCCGGCGCAGTCCGGCGTCGCCGAGCCGGGCCGGCATCTGGATGCGGATGCGCCCTCCTTCGTGGCGGATGGCGGCGTAGCGCCCTTCCTGCCAGTCCACCGGCACATCCTCGCCGCGCAGCGGCAGCATGCCCGTGGAGAACGGCGCCAGCGACGGCAATTCCTCGCCGCCGAGCTGGCGCGCCAGCTGCGCCTGCAGCCAGGCGCGGTGTTCGTGCAGGAAGCGTTCGCCCGAGATCAGGCTGGCGCGCATCGGCAGGGTCAGGCGGGCGCCGCGTTCGTCCACGCTCAGCTTGAGCCGGCGCGCGCGCGGATCGCGGACCCGCTGCACCTCGATCGTGCGGCCGTCCTCCAGCGCCAGCGGGACGACGTCGCGCTCGACGCTGCGGGGCGTCTTGGCGATCAGGCGTTGCAACCGGAAGGGCATGGACGAAAGCATCGCACGGAAAGCCCCGCTGCTTGCTGTCTGGGGGAGTGTGGAACCGAAGGTCGACCGTGAACCGCGGAACCGGCTCAGCTGCACGGCGCCGCTGACAGCCCCCTTTTTGAAAAAGGGGGCGGGCACCCGCGAAGCGGGTGACGGGGGATTTGCCTTTGGCGCGAAGAGCGGACGCTTCTCAACAGCCGAATGGCTGGTCAAGGGGGAGGCAAAGCAATGGTCGATAGCCCCCTTTGCAAAAGGGGGCGGGCGACTCGCGAAGCGGGTGACGGGGGAGTTTGCTGTTGGCGCCAAGAGCA
>OFCZ01000046.1_pt1 | contig 27592 bp, 23 predicted proteins | sample 1521011 | NCBI WGS metagenome assembly OFCZ01 (sample SAMEA2532532, study PRJEB24079) | metagenome | biome: bacteria; feature: seaside; material: soil | place: India | collected 2012-02-01 | depth 0.1 m | reverse complement strand
AAATCCTCGGGAATATCGGGCGGTTCGTCGAAGGCGAGGCAGGCGGCGACCTGCTGGCTCGCGCGCTCCAGGCTGGCGGGGCCGTACGGACTGCGGAGGTATTCCATGAGGGGACTCCGTCGGGTTTGCGCCGATTTTCGATCCGGTTGGCATGACCATCCCGTGAAAGTCCGATGGCGCGGCTTTCGTTGGTTCCGGGACGCGGATTAAAGCCCGCTTAAAACGGTTGTGCCTATCTTGCGCCTCCCGCGTGCCCCCCACGCCTTCCCCCGCAGGAGTCTGCATGTCGTCCGTCCGTCCCCTGGTCTGCCTGGGTCTGCTTGTCTGTGCCGCCGCGCCCGTGTCCGCGCAGGTCGTGTCCGAATCCAACCGCGAAGCCGGACAGGCGTCGGCGTCGCGCTGGCGCGTCGGCCTGGCGGTCGCCAGCCGCGAAGGCGTCTACGCGGGCGAGGACAACCGGACGCTGGTGTTCCCCAACGTGTCGTATGAAGGCGAGCGCTTCTTCTGGCGCGGCGCGCAGGCCGGCGTGCACCTGTTCTCGCGCGGCGGCTTCGTGCTGGACGGCTATGTCGCCGGACGTTTCGACGGCGTCGATGCCGATGACTTCGGCATTCCGGAATTGGCCGGGCGCGGCATCGATCGCCGCCTGCTGGAAGACCGCGACGATGCCGCGGACGCGGGCGTGAGCGCGCGCTGGCGCGGCGCGGCCGGCGAACTGGAACTGGATGCGCGCGCCGACGTGACCAGCACCAGTGAAGGCCAGCAGGCCTCGGTGACCTACCGGTATCCGTTCAACGTCGGCGGCTGGCAGCTCACGCCCGGCGTCGGCGCGCGCTGGCTGTCGTCGGATCTGGCCGACTACTACTACGGCACCCTCGACGAGGAAATCGCCCGCGGTGTGGTGCGCTACCGTCCCGGCAGCGTCACCGTGCCCAACGCCAGCCTGACCCTGCTGCGTCCGTTCGCGGAGAAATGGCTGTTCATCGCCAGCGCCGAATACCGCCGGCTGCCGTCGGCGCTGCGCGACAGCCCGCTGGTCGATCGCGACGTCGATGGCGGCACCACCGTGATGGTGGGTTTCTCGCGCGGTTTCTGATGGCGCGGGCGTCGGCGCGAACCGGCGCGCCGGCGGGGAAGGGGACGCGCGTCGTGTCCCCTTCGTGCTTCAGGGCAGGACGCGCGCGGCGTCCTTGCTTCAGCGGCTCATCGAATAGGGGCGCGCATCGCGTCCCCATGCGCGGTTTGGTTCCGCCTGCATGGTGAAACGAAGTTCGCCGCCAGCGAGGATCTCGGCGTGCTCCAGATAGGCGCGATCCAGCGGCTTGCCGTTGAGGGTCGCGCCGCCGATGTAGGGATGCGCCTCGTCCAGGCCCTCGGCGATCACGGTGAAGCGCTTGCCATTGGGCAGGTGGAGGGTGGCGCGCGGCAGGAACGGCCGGCCGATCACGTACTGGTTGCTGGCCGGTGCGACGGGATAGAAACCCAGTGCGGTGAACACGTACCACGCCGACATCTGGCCCAGGTCGTCATTGCCGGCCAGGCCGTCCGGGCGCGGCGCGTACTGGCTGGCCATGATCGCGCCCAGCCGCGCCTGGGTGCGCCAGGGCTGGCCGGCGTGCGCGTACAGGTAGGCGACGTGATGGCTGGGTTCGTTGCCGTGCGCGTACCAGCCGATCAGCCCGGTGATGTCTTCCATGTGGGCGAAGATCTTCGGATCCACCTTGGCCTCGAACACCGCGTCCAGCCGCGCCAGCAGCTTGTCCTCGCCGCCGTGCGCCCGCGCCAGCCCGGCCACGTCCTGCGGCACGTACCAGGAGTACTGCCAGGCATTGCCCTCGGTGTAGTCGGTGCCGTAGCCGCTGGCGGACGGGTCGAAAGGTTCGCGGAACGCGCCGTCGCGCTTGCGCGCGCGCATGAAGCCGGTGGCGGGATCGAAGGCGTGCTTCCAGTTGGCCGCGCGGCGGCTGAATTCGGACGCGACGTCCTTGCGCCCCATCGCCTCGGCCACCTGCGCGATGGTCCAGTCGTCGAAGGCGTATTCGAGGGTCTTGGAGGCGGCCTCGCCTTCCTCGTCGATCGGCACGTAGCCGAGTTCGCGATACTGGGCGATGCCGTCGTAAGGCCCGTAGCTGGCGCTGGCGACCATCGCCTCCAGCGCCTCGTTGGCGTCTATAGCCGCGGATGCCCTTCATGTAGGCATCGGCGATCACCGGCACGGCGTGGTAGCCGATCATGCACCACGTCTCCTGGCCGTGGAACGCCCATACCGGCAATACGCCGTAGGGGCTGTGCCGGCGCGCGGCCAGCAGCGACTGCACGAAGTCGTTGGTGCGCTGTTCCGGCTGCACCAGCGTCAGCAACGGATGCAGTGCGCGATAGGTGTCCCACAGCGAGAAGGTCGAGTAGTGGGTGAAGCCCTTCGCCTGGTGCACCGCATTGTCCGGCCCCCGATAACTGCCGTCGCTGTCCATGAACAGGGTGGGTCCCAGCAGCGTGTGGTACAGCGCGGTATAGAAGCTGCGCCGCTGCGGTGCCGGTGCATCCACCTCGACGGCGCCCAGCGCCTGTGTCCACTGCCGGCGCGCGTCGGCGCGCACGCCGTCGAAATCCCAGCCCGGCACTTCGGCGTCGAGATTGGCGATGGCGTTGTCCTCGCTGACCGGCGAGATCGCGACCTTGACCAGCAGCGGACCCTGCGCGTCGGCGAAATCGAACGCCGCCACGATCTGGCGTCCCTCGATCTGCGCGCGCTTGCGCGGGTCCTTCTCGCCCGGCGGCGGGAATCCCTTGTAGGCGACGTCCTGCTCGGTGTCGTGCAGCTGCTGGCCCTGGATGGGCCGCGAGAAGCGCAGGGCGAAATACAGTTGCCGTCCCGGGGCCCAGCCACGGGTCTCGCGGAAGCCGGTGACGGTGCCGTCCGGTCGCAGTCGCAGCCGCGACCACAGTACCTTGCCCGGATAGTCGTACAGGCTGGTGCGCAGATCGATCAGCACGTGCGCGGGCTTGCCGCGCGGAAAGCTGTAGCGGTGCACGCCGACCCGCGCGGTGGCGGTGAGCTCGGCGCGCACGCCGTAGTCATCGAGGGTGACGGCGTAATAGCCGGGCTGCGCGGTCTCGTCGTCGTGGCGGAAACGCGAGGTGTAGCCGCTGCCGGGCTGGTCGGGATTGCCACGCTCCCATTTCACCTCGCCGCTGATCGGCATCAGCAGCACGTCGCCGAGATCCGAATGGCCGGTGCCGGAGAAGTGGGTGTGCGAGAAGCCGACGATGGTGCGGTCGTCATGCCGATAGCCGGCCGCCCAGCCGTAGGCGTCCTTGCGTGGCTGGATGCGGGTGTCGGGGCTGAGCTGGACCATCCCGAACGGAACGGTGGCGCCGGGATAGGTATGGCCTTCGCCGCCGGTGCCGATGAAGGGATCCACGTCGGCGTAGGCGCGCTCGCCCGGGTTGCCAGCCAGCAGCGGCGTCGCCATCAGCCAGAGACACATCGCGCCTGCGGCGCGCTTCCACGTCTTGCGCATGCCCGTCCCAACGTCGTCATGGAGAAGCCGGGAACGTAGCACGCCGCGCCGGCGACGCGCCGGTATCCGGTCACGCCGCGCCTTCGCGCCGCAGCAGTTCCCGCTTGCGGTCCACGCCCCAGCGATAGCCCGACAGCGCGCCGTCGCTGCGGACCACGCGGTGGCAGGGAATGGCCACCGCCAGATGGTTGGCGCCGCAGGCCTGCGCCACCGCCCGCACCGCCCGCGGCATGCCGATGCGCTGGGCGATCTCGGCGTAACTGGCGGTGCTGCCGGGCGGAATCTGCCGCAGCGCCTGCCACACCCGTTCCTGGAACGCGGTGCCGCGCACGTCCAGCGGCAGGTCCAGGCCGATGCCGGGCGCTTCGACGAAGCCGACCACCCGCGCGACCCATTCCTCGAAGCCGGCGTCGCCGCCGATCAGGTGCGCACGCGGGAACTGATCCTGCAGATCCCGCACCAGCGCTTCCGGATCTTCGCCCAGCAGGATCGCGCAGACCCCGCGTTCGCTGCGCGCGACCAGGATCGCGCCGAGCGAGCACTGGCCGATGGCGAAGCGGATGTCGGTGTTGGCGCCGCCAGCGCGCCAGTCCTTCGGACGCATGCCCAGGCGCTGGTTGGAGGTTTCGTAGAAGCGGCTGTTGGAACCGAAGCCGGCGTCGAAGATCGCGTCGGTGATGGTGGCGTCGCCTTCCAGTCCCTCGCGCATGCGGCGCGCGCGCTGCGCCTGCGCATAGGCTTTCGGGGTCACGCCGGTGATTGCCTTGAACACGCGATGGAAGTGGTAGGGACTCATGCCGGCGGTTTCGGCCAGCTGCGCCAGCGAGGGCGGCTCGTCGGTGTTCTCCAGCTGCCGGCAGGCCTGCGCCACCCGTTCCGCATGCTGGCGCGCCAGCGCCGCGCGATCGGCGGCGGCACGGCGGTTGGGCCGGTAGCCGGCGGCCTCGGCCGCTGCGGGGGTATCGAAGAACACCACGTTCTCCGGCCGCGGCAGGCGCGACGGGCTGCTGGGATGGCACCAGACGCCGGTGGTCTTCACCGCGTAGACGAAGCGGCCGTCGGCGGCCGGATCCCGCGCCCGCAGCGCGGCCCAGCGCGGGTCGTCCTGGACGGCGGAGGCGGCGGTACGCGGGCGGGAAGGGGAGGATGCGTTCATGGCGGAAAGGCTCGTCGTGGGGGACGACGCCATCTTGGTTCCCGCCAGCCTAGCCCACACTCCGCGCCTTGCGATCAAATTCGAGCGTGGAGGGAGTGTCCGTGCGTCGTTCTGCGATTCGCATACCTTGGAAAGGCATCCGCGGCCACGCACCGCCACCGCAAGCCAAAGACCCACCAAACCCGTACACCACCCCTTTCCCCGCTTGCGGGGAAGGTTGGGATGGGGGCCGCTTTCAGCGACGAAGCACGACGGCGACCTCTCGCCCCACCCCCGGCTCTCCCTCGCGAGCGGGGTTCATAAGTTCTCCGGGCGGAACGCCCGACGGCGGCTGACCGTGCGCCCGGAGATCATGAACTCGCCGTTGCCGCGGTAGTGCACGGTCTCGGGCAGGCGCGGGGAAATGGCGACATGGGCGGCCACCACCTCCCAGATGAACAGGTGATAGGCGTCGGTCTGGCGCTGTTCGTACAGCCGGCACTCGAAGTTCGCATGGCACTCGCGGATCAGCGGGGCGCCGACCTTGCCCGCGCGGCCGGCGGTGAGTCCGAAGCGCTCGAACTTGTCCACCTGCGCGCCGCTGCAGTTGCCGATGCCGACCACCGCGTCCAGCAGGTGCGAGCCGGGCAGGTTGATCACGCATTCGCGGCTGCGGCGGACCAGGCCATAGGTATGGTTGCCACGCCAGAGATAACAGGCGAACAGCGCCGGATCGAAGCCCATCATCATGTGCCAGCCCATCGTCATGATGTTGCGCTGGCCGCCGTGGGCCGAGCTCACCAGCACCACCGGCCCCGGCTCGAGGAAGCGGCGGATGTCGTCCAGCGGATAGGCGCGCTTGCGGGGAATCTTCATCGCGTGTGCCGGTGGAAGCTGTCGACGGATTCCAACATGCCGCCGTGCAGGCGCGATGAAGAGCGGTACGCAGGAGCGGTCACTCGCCCGGCAACTGCTCCAGGAACGCCTCCAGCGCCGGCGAACGGCGCCGGTTGAGCAGTTCCAGCCGGTACAGCCGGCGGCTCAGCGCGGCCTGGCCGTCCAGCGACAGCGTGCGGACCCGGCGCATCGCGATCAGATCCTCCACCACCACCGACGGCAGGATGGCGACGCCGGCACCGGCCGCCACCGCGCGCGCGATGGCCTCGTTGCTGCCGATCTCCACCTGGTGCTTCGGGGTGATGCCGTGCGCGTGCATGAGCCGCTCGGCCACGCGCCGGGTGCCGGAACCTTCCTCGCGCAGCAGCCAGGTCTGTTCGCTCAGGCTGGCGGCGGAGGCGAGCCGGCTGCCGCTGCCGGCCAGATCGTCGGGCGCGATCACCACCAGCGCCTCCTCGCGCCAGACCCGTCGTTCGATGCGCGGGTCGTCCACCGGACCTTCGACAAAGGCGGCGTCCACCGTGCAGTCGATGATGGCCTGGGCGATCTGGGCGGTGTTGGCGACCATCACCCGGGTGCGGATGTCCGGATGCCGGCGCGCGTAGGCGGCCACGTGCACCGGCAGCCAATAGCCGGCCACCGTGGTGCTGGCGCCGATGCGCAGCTCGCCCTTGCGCAGGCCGACCCGCTCGCGGACGTCCTCCAGCGCGATCCGCTCCATCGCGAAGATGCCGCGCGCGTGTTCGTACAACACCTGGCCGCCCTCGGTGAGGCGGATGCCGCGCATGCCACGGGCGCCGCCGGGGCCGCGGTCGATCAGCGGCAGTTCGAGCTGGTGTTCCAGCTCGCGCACCGCCTTGGACACCGCCGACTGGGTGATGAACATCGTCTCGGCCGCGCGCGAGAAACCCTGCTGCTCGACGACCGTGGCGAATACCCGCAGGAGATGCAGATTAATGGAATGAGGAATATTCATGCATGAGGGAATTATATGCATTGGACTCATTCAATGGCCGGGACTAAGGTGCCGTCCGTCGGCGGGTTGTCCCGCCCGCATCTCCGTTTCCCCGGGTTTTCCGATGTCCAGCCAGTCCGTGTCTTCCGTGTCCGCTTCTCCCGCGCCCCGGTCCCCGCATCGCCAGTCCGGCTGGTGGCTGGGCCTTGGCCTGGCCGCGCTGCTCGCGGCCGTCGGCCTGTGGCTGGCGGGCCTGCCGACCGTGCAGGGCTGGGGCATCAGTGCGCTGACCGCCGCGATCCTGCTGGGCATCGTCGCCGGCAACACCGTGTTCCCGCGCATCGCCGCGCGCACCGCGCCGGGCGTGGATTTCGCCAAGAGCACCCTGCTGCGGCTGGGCATCGTGCTGTACGGCTTCCGGGTGACCGTGCAGGACATCGCCCAGGTCGGCATGGCCGGGCTGGTGATCGACGTGATCGTGGTGGCCTCGGTGTTCCTGCTGGCGGTGTGGCTGGGCACGCGCCTGTTCAAGCTGGATCGCGAGACCTCGATGCTGATCGGCGCGGGCAGCGCGATCTGCGGCGCCGCCGCGGTGATGGCGGCCGAGCCGGTGGTCAAGGCGCAGCCGCACAAGGTGGCGGTGGCGGTGGCGACGGTGGTGGTGTTCGGCACCGTCGGCATGTTCCTGTACCCGGCGCTGTATCCGCACCTGGGCATCGATGCGCACGCCTATGGTGTCTACGCCGGCTCGACCATCCATGAAGTCGCGCAGGTCGTGGTCGCCGGCAAGGCGATCAGCGAATCCGCCGCGTCGGTGGCGGTGATCGAGAAGATGATCCGGGTGATGCTGCTGGCGCCGTTCCTGCTGATCCTGTCCGCGCGCCTGGGCGCGGAAGCCGGTGCCGATGCCAACGGCGCACGGCCGAAGCTGATGATTCCCTGGTTCGCGGTGATGTTCATCGTGGTCAGCCTGTTCAACTCGCTGCACCTGCTGCCCACCGCCTGGGTCGCGCTGATCGTGCAACTGGATACCGTGCTGCTGGCGACCGCGATGGCGGCGCTGGGCCTGCGCACCCATGCCGGTGCGATTCGCCAGGCCGGCGTCAAGCCGCTGCTGCTGGCGCTGAGCCTGTTTGCCTTCCTGCTCTTGGGCGGCGGCGCGATCAACTGGCTGGTGATGCGCCTGTTCGGCTGAGTTTCGTCATGGCGGCGACGCCGCGAAGGTATAAAGATTCCGGTTGCGAGGCCGATGGGTGGGATCTGGGACTGATGCCAGATGAACCATTGACGCCCTGGGGAGAGGGCCCGCAATGGAATCCACTGCCGCACCACCGCGAAGGATCGCACCCGCCTGGACAGGGCCGGGCCTGCTCGTGCTCTGGCTGGGCGCGATGGTGCCCGCGCTGGCCTGGCTCGAAACCGGCACCGTGCATGCGTCGCCGGCCTCCGATGCGAATGCACTGCTCGCCGCGTTGCGTGGACAGGTGGATCTCGCCCGCCATCGCGGCGCGGCGGTGGCCTTCCATCTGCCTGCGGCCTGTGCCTGCGACGATCGCGACGACATCCGACAGGTGCGTGCCACGTTGCGCGCGCGCGGCATCCGCTGGGTCGAACTGGCCGGCGTTGCCCATGCGGATTTGCCCCACTCCTTGATCGCCCTGGATGCCGAGGGACGGCTGCGCTACGCCGGCCCGATGCGTCCGGATGGACTGTGCGGCACGGCGACCGCGCCGCTGGCCATCCGCTACCTGTCTTTCCACCGCGAAGACGCGCCACGCGCGCTCGTCAGCGGATCCCGTTGCCCATGCCGATAAGGAGAATCGCATGTCCATCCCATCGCATTCACTTCGAAACGACGGCGGCCTCGTCGGCCGCGAACGCTACGCCTATCTGGAGGAACTGGCGGCCGATGCCGACCGCATCTTCCTGTGGCTGGCGGCCGCGCTGGGCGCCGCCACCCTGCTGCTGGCGTTGCGCAACGGCCAGTGGATGCCGGTATTCGCGGTCGCGTTGCCCAGCGTCGCGGTCGCCGCGTTGCAGGCCCGCCTGTTCCCGGGCACGCGGCTCAGCCGGATCACCCTGGCGCTGGTGCTGATGGTGCTGTCGGCGGTACTGATCCACCAGTCCGGCGGCATGGTCGAAGCGCACTTCGGCGTCATCCTGATGATCGCGTTGCTGCTGTATTACCGCGACTGGGTGCCGATCGTGGTCGCCGCCGGCGCCATCGCCGTGCACCACGTGGCGTTCTTCTTCATGCAGCAGGCCGGCTGGCCGGTGCCGGTGTTTCCGGCGGGCAGCGGTTTCGGCATCGTGCTGCTGCACGCCGCCTATGTGGTGGTCGAAACCGTGCTGCTGGTGATCATGGCCGTGCAGTTGCGGCGCCAGTTGCTGTGGCTGGGCTACGGGCCGCGCCGGTTGACGACGCTGGCGCGCGACGTGGCGGCGGACAAGCCGGTGCCCGAAGAGATCGCCCGGATGCACTTCCCGCCGGCCTCGCTGGCGACCGCGCTGGTATCGATGAGCGGGCAACTGCGGCAGCGCCTGCATCACGAGCGCACCGCCGGGCAGGAGAACCTGCGCATCCGCACCGCGCTGGACGGGGTGACCACCCATGTGATGATCACCGATGCCGATCGCAACATCGTCTACGCCAACCGGCCGCTGATGGCGATGCTGTCGCAGGTGGAGGAACAGATCCGCCGCGACGTGCCGCGCTTCGACGTGGCCACCCTGATCGGCAGCAGCATCGACCTCTTCCACAAGCATCCGGAACACCAGTCGCGCCTGCTCGCCGAACTGCGCGGTACCCACCAGGCCCAGATCCGGGTCGGCGGACGGGTCATGCGCCTGATCATCAATCCGGTGGTGGATGATACCGGCCGTCGCCTGGGCTTCGTGGTCGAGTGGTCCGACCGCACCGCCGAGGTGGAGGTGGAAGAGGAAATGACCCGCATCGTGCAGGCCGCCGCCGGCGGCGACATGAGTGGACGCATCGGCATCGCCGGCAAGCAGGGCTTCTTCCTGACCCTGTCCGAACGCATCAATGCATTGCTCGACGCGAACGCGCAGATCCTGGATCGGGTGTCCGCGCTGCTGTCGGCGCTCTCGCAGGGCGACCTGACGGTGCGGATGGACGGCGAGTTCCACGGCATGTTCGCCCGCATGCGCGACGACGCCAATGCCACCGTCGCCCAGCTCACCGACATCGTCTCCCGCATCCAGGACGCCTCCACTGCCATCAATACGGCGGCAGGGGAAATCGCCTCCGGCAACGCCGACCTGTCCCGCCGCACCGAGCAGCAGGCCGCCAACCTGGAAGAGACCGCCGCCTCGATGGAGGAACTGACCTCCACCGTGCGCCAGAACGCCGACTCGGCCCGCCAGGCCAACCAGCTCGCCATCGGTGCCGCTTCGGTGGCCTCGCAGGGCGGCCACGTCGTCGGCCAGGTCGTCACCACCATGCGCGACATCGAAGCGGCCTCGCGCAAGATTGCCGAAATCATCGCCGTCATCGACGGCATCGCCTTCCAGACCAACATCCTGGCCCTCAATGCGGCGGTGGAAGCCGCGCGCGCCGGTGAACAGGGCCGCGGCTTCGCGGTGGTGGCCTCGGAAGTGCGCACCCTGGCCCAGCGCAGCGCGAACGCCGCCAAGGAAATCAAAGGACTCATTGAGGCCTCGGTGGACCAGGTGTCCACCGGCTCGAACCTGGTCAACCAGGCCGGTGCGACCATGGGTGAAATCGTCGCCTCGGTGCAGCGGGTCACCGACATCATGGCCGAGATTGCCGCCGCCTCGCAGGAACAGTCCGCCGGCATCGAACAGGTCAACCAGACCATCACCCAGATGGACGAGACCACCCAGCAGAACGCGGCGGTAGTGGAAGAGGTGGCGGCCACCGCCGGCGATCTGCGGCAGCAGGCGCAGGGGCTGGAACAGGCGGTATCGGTGTTCCGCCTGGCCGGTTCCCCCAGCGAAGAGGTGCGTCGCTGGGTCACCGAGGCGGGCCGGCGCGTACTCGCGCCCTGATCGGCTGCGACGCTTCCGGCGTTCGCTGCATCCCGGGAAAGGTGGGTCGGACGGAAGGTCCGGCCCGCCTCTTTCTTTGTCCCTGTTTCAACCCTCCGCGCGCATGCGGCATCGAAACAGGACGTCGCCCGCCGGATGCGGAGCGCAAAAAGGATCGGAAGCGCATGAAAACCCTGCCGTTGCTTTTCGCCGCCCTGATGACCCTGTGGCAGATATCGACCGGCTCGTTGCGGTTGCCGGCCGCCGGCGATGAGGACAGGCCGGCCCGCGCCACGGCTCCGGCGCAGGCACCGGCCGGGCTCGACGACTACCTGCGGATGAAGATGCAGAACCGCCGCATCCCCGGCATGCAGGTAGTGGTGATCCGCGACGGCCGCATCGTGTTTTCCCGCAGCTACGGCAAGGCCAACCTTCAGGACGATGTGGCGGTGACGCCGGACACGGTGTTCTCGATCAACTCGGCAACCAAGACTTTCACCGGCGTGGCAATCCTGCAACTGGCGCAGGCCGGCAAGCTGTCGCTGGACGATCCGGTATCGCGCCACCTGCCGGATCTGCCGCGCGAGTGGCAGGCGGTCACGGTGCGGCAACTGCTCAACCACACTTCCGGCCTGCCCGACATCCTGGTGCCGCCGCGTGCGCAGGGCACCGGCACGCTGGTGGGCGAGGGCGGCGAGGAATCGGCCTGGGACACGGTGCGCACACTGCCGATGGCGTTCCCCACCGGCAGCGCCTATCGCTACAACCAGACCAACTATGTCCTGCTGGGCCGGATCATCGATTCGCTGGCCGGCGTTCCGTTCACCCGCTTCATCGCCGAACGCCAGTTCGCGCCGGCCGGCATGCGCCACGCCGGCTTCGGCGACTCGCGCGACGTCACGCCGCATCGCGCGCAGCCGTACCGCTATCCCGGTGGCGCCACGTCGCCAACCACCGGCGCGTTGCAGCATGCGTTCGACGAGTTCCCGGCCATGCTGCGCACCGGTGCCGGCATCAACGCCAGCGCCGAGGACATCGCGCACTGGCTGATCGCCTTGCAGGACGGTCGCCTGCTCGACCGCGAACACCTGCGCGAGTTGTGGGCGCCGGGCCGGTTCAACGACGGCCGGGTCACGTCGTGGGCCTCGGGCTGGCCATTGCTCGATCGCGAGGATCATCCGGCGGTGGCGGGCATCGGCGGCCGCCGCTCGGCGTTCTTCGTCTACCCGCGGGACGGGCTGGCGGTGGTGGCGCTGACCAATCTGGCCGGCGCCAACCCGGAGGAATTCATCGACGAGATCGCCGGGTTCTACCTGCCGGATTTCAGCGTGGCCAACGGCGGCGGGCTGCCGCGCAACGTCAAGGCGCTGCGGCGTGGCCTGATCGCGCGCGGCTGGGATCAGGGCGTCGCCATCGTCGCCGGGCTCAAGCGGCAGAATCCTGACTTCGAACTGCGCGAGAGCGACCTCAACGCCTGGGGGCTACCGGCTGGTGACCGACGGCCAGCACGGGGAGGGCATCGAGGTGCTGAAGCTCAATACCGTGCTGTATCCGAAAAGCGGCAACACCTTCGACTCGCTGGCCGAAGCCTATGCGATCAGCGGCGACCGCGAGGCGGCGATCCGCAACTACCGCCTTTCGCTGGAACGCGATCCCGCCAACCGCAACGCGGTGGAGCAACTGCGCGCGCTGGGCGCGCCGCCGCCGGCCGGGACGCGCGCCACGCACTGAACCCGCTTGCCCGGCGGTGCGGACTGATATCCAATCGGTCCCTTGACCATGGGGAGCGATGCAGATGCGCGAAGGTGCTGCCGGCAGGATGGGCCGGCGTGGTTTCCTGGTGACCGCTTCGGCCTGCGCGGCGCTGGCGGCACTGCGATCATCGCCATTGCGCGCGGCGGACGCGGCCCGCTACGACCATCCGTGGATTCCTTCCGAGGCCTTCCTTGCCGATCTGCCCGAATGGATGCGTGCGTTCGGCGTGCCCGGCGTGGGCATCGCGGTGGTCGAGGACGGCGAGCTCGCCTGGCACCGCGCGTTCGGCGTGGCCGATGTGGACAGCGGCGCGGCGGTGGACGCGGACAGCGTGTTCGAGTGCGCGTCGCTGAGCAAACCGGTATTCGCCTACGTGGCCCTGCAACTGGTCGATGCGAACGTGCTGCAACTCGATCAGACCCTGGCGCACTACCATCGCCCCGACTACCTCGCCAAGGACGATCCGCGCCTGGACCGGATCACCGTCCGCGACGTCCTGCGCCACAGCAGCGGCCTGCCGAACTGGCGAGAACATCCGGATCGCGAACCCTTGCGCACGCTGGCCGAACCCGGCACGGGCGTGAACTATTCGGGCGAAGCCTTCTTCTGGCTGCAACGCGTGGCCGAGACGGTGACCGGCGAAAGCCTGGACCGGCTGGCGCGGCGCCACCTGTTCGAACCGGCCGGCATGCGCGACAGCACCTATACCTGGAACGCGCACGCGGCGCGGCATTCGGTGATGGGCCAGCCCGCGCCGGGCACGACACCGGTCGTGCAGACCTTCCGCCGCCAATGGGCGCTGCTGCAAACCATCGCAGAAGCGCAGGACAAGCCGCTGCCGGAATGGGTCTGGGACGATGCGGTGCGCGCGCTGCCGCGGGCGCAGGCCGTCGCGCCTGCGGGCATGTTCGTCTGGCCAGGCGACCTGCTCGCCAACGCCGCCGCCAGCCTGCGCGGGCCGGTGCAGGACTATGCGCGTTTCATCGCCCATGTGATGCGCCCGGATGCGGGGCCGCGCGCAATCCGCGAAACCACGCGGCAGGCGATGCTGGCGCCGCAGATGCCGCTGCGCGCCGGCTGGCTGGACAAGGGCCTGGGCTGGAACCTGGAGCGCATCGACGGCGATGCCCGCTGGTTCTTCCATGGCGGCGCCAACGCGGGACGCTACAAGACCTTCACCGTCGGAGATCCGCGGCGGCGACGCGGACTGGTGGTGATGACGAATGGCGGTGGTGGCACCGGCGTCTACCAGCGCATCGTGCGCGCGGCCACCGGTCGGGACATGCTCGCCTTCGATCTGTGATCGCCGGAGCGATGCATCGGAACCGCGCCCGATCATCGCGCTGACGCGGTTCCGTCATCCAGGCCGCGTACTCTGCCGCCCGCTCAGGGGCAGTCTCACGATGAAATCACGCGGTTACCGGATCCTTCCCATTCTGTTGGCGCTCGGCGCCTGCCAACCCGCGCCGCCCGTGGCCGCGCCCGATGCCCAGGCACCGGCGACCGCGGCCGTGACCGCGCCGCCGGCGGTGTCGCCGGACGGCGTCATCGACAACAGCGAACTGCTGCGCCTGGCCGGCCAGGCCCTGCAGGCGAACCGCCTGTATGCGCCGGCCGGCGACAACGCGGTGGAGTTCTACCTGGCCGCGCGCATGCGGCGTCCCGATGACGCCGCCATCCAGGCCGCGCTGACCGAAATCCAGCCGTACCTGCTGATCGCCACCGAACAGGCGTTGGAGCGTCGCGATGGCGCCGAGGCGGCGCGCCTGTTCGAACTGTTGCGCCGGCTGGATCCGCAGGCGCCGGCCCTGCCGCGCCTGCAGGCCGGATTGACGGCACTGCCGGCGACGCCGGAACCGATTGGATCCACGCAAGCCGCCGCGGATGCGGGCGCCCGCCGCCCGCCGCCGGACGCCGCGCCTGCCGCCATGCCGGTCGCGTCCGTGCCGGCGCCCACGCCTCGCCCCGTGGCATCGGAAATCGCCAACGCCGCGATGGCTTCGCCGCCGCCCGCGCCCACGTCCACGCTTCCCCCACCGGAAACCGCCCGTGCGGTGGCGGCGCCCCAGGTTCCCACGCCACCCGCGCCCGCGCGCACGGCCGCGGCCTCTTCCTCGCCGCGACTGCTGCAGGACGCGCAACCGCGCTATCCGTTGCCGGCGCTGCGCAATCGGGTGGAAGGCGAGGTGGACCTGGCGTTCGTGATCCGTCCCGACGGCAGCGTCGGCGACGTGCGCCTGACCGCGGCGCGGCCGCAGGGCGTGTTCGACGCGGCCGCCGTCGCGGTGGCCTCGCGCTGGCGTTTCGAGGCGACCGGACGCACGCAGGCGTGGCAGCGCACCGTGCGGTTCCGCCTGCCGCCACAATAGCCCGGCTGGCACGCGTCGTTCGCTGCGGCGACAATGGCGGCATGAACGACACCGTCACCGAACTGTTGGAAACCGTTGAACAGGAAACCGGCGCCGCGCCGGCCTGGTCCGTGCTGTGGCTGCACGGCCTGGGCGCCGATGGCCATGACTTCGCGCCGATCGTGCCGGAACTGGTACGTCCGGACTGGCCCGCGCTGCGCTTCGTGTTCCCGCATGCGCCGGTGCGCGCGGTGACCATCAACAACGGCGTGCGCATGCGCGCCTGGTACGACATCGTCGGCATGGACTTCGCCACCCGTGCCGAGGCCGACGGCATCGAAGCCTCGATCGTCCAGGTCGAGGCCCTGATCGCGCGCGAACTGGCCCGCGGCATCGCCCCGGAACGCCTGCTGCTGGCGGGTTTCTCGCAGGGCGGGGCGATCGCCCTGTCGGCCGCGCTGCGCCGCAGCCAGCCGCTGGCCGGCGTGATTGCCCTGTCCACCTACCTGCCCGGTATCGACCAGGCTCGCCGCCATCTCGACACGGCCGCGACGCGCCAACCGGTATTCATGGCGCACGGCATCGGTGATCCGGTGATCCCGCTCATCCATGCCGAACGCAGCGCGCAGGCCCTGCAGGCCATGGGATTCGCCGTGGACTGGCACCGCTATCCGATGGCCCACCAGGTCTGCGCCGAGGAAATTCGCGATCTCGGTGACTGGATGTCGCGCGTTTTTGCGTTGTAGGGATAAATTGCCGCGAGAAATCGCGATTCTTCGCCAAGGATGACGTCCGCAACGACGGGGGCTACCATCGGCGAGGACGTCTCTGGCGTTCGAACGTGAGGAAGCCCGTGCCGTGAAGGTGGTCATAGCCGACGACGAACCGCTTGCCCGCGAGCGCCTGCGCGCGCTGCTGGCCGAACAGCCCGGCGTGGAAGTGGTGGCCGAGGCCGAGAACGGCGTCGGCGCCTTGCAGGCCTGCGCCGAGCACAAGCCGGACGTGGTGCTGCTGGACATCGCCATGCCCGGCGTCGACGGACTGGAAACCGCGCGCCACCTGGCCGCCTTCGACCCGCGCCCGGCGGTGGTGTTCTGCACCGCCTACGACGCGCACGCACTGTCCGCTTTCGAGGCCGCGGCGATCGACTACCTGATGAAGCCGATCCGGGCCGAACGCCTGGCGGCGGCGCTGGAACGCGCGCGCATGTTCATCGCCGGCCGCGCCAACGGCGGCGGCGCGCAGGATCCCGGTCCGGCGCGCCAGGTCCGCACCCACCTGTGCGCGCGGATGCGCGGCAGCCTGCGGCTGATTCCGATCGAGGAAGTGCACTACCTCCAGGCCGAGGAGAAGTACGTGGTGGTCCACCACGCCCGCGGCGAGGATCTCATCGAGGAATCGCTGAAGTCGCTGGAGGAGGAGTTCAACGGCCGCTTCGTGCGCATCCACCGCAATTGCCTGGTGGCGCGGCACGAACTGGTCGAACTCAAGCGTGCCGGCGACGGCCACGTCCAGGCCATCCTGCGCCACGGCAAGGCCCCGCTGGAAGTCAGCCGCCGCTGCGTGGCCGGCCTGCGCGAGACGGTCAAGCATCTCTGAAACCGCCATCCCGGCGCCAGTCGCCCGAGGGTGCCCGTCGGCGCGGTGTGCGGGATAATGCGCCGATGAAACTCCGCATCGCCACCCGCAAGAGCCCGCTCGCCCTCTGGCAGAGCGAACACGTCGCCGAGCGCCTGCGCGCCGCCCACCGGGAGCTGGAGGTGGAACTGGTGCCGATGAGCACCCGTGGCGACGAGGTGCTGGATCGCTCGCTGGCGGCGATTGGCGGCAAGGGCCTGTTCCTCAAGGAGCTGGAACTGGCGATGCTGCGCGGCGAAGCCGACTGCGCGGTGCATTCGCTCAAGGACGTGCCGATGGAACTGGAGCCACCGTTCGCGCTGGCCGCGATCCTGGCGCGTGCCGACGCCGCCGATGCCTTCGTTTCCAATCGCTACGCGGATCTGGACGCGTTGCCGCAGGGCGCGATCGTGGGCACGTCCTCGCTGCGCCGGCAGGCGCAGCTGCGCGCGCGCCGGCCGGATCTGCAATTGCGGGATCTGCGCGGCAACGTCAACACCCGCCTGGCGAAACTGGATGCGGGCGAGTACGACGCGATCGTGCTGGCCTGCGCCGGCCTGCAACGGCTGGGCTTCGACGCGCGCATCCGCGCGCGCCTGCTGCCACCGGCATGGTTGCCGGCGCCGGCGCAGGGCGCGGTCGCGGTGGAATGCCGCGACGACGACGCGGCAACGATGGCGCTGTTCGCCGCGCTGGACGACGCCGACACCCGTTGCTGCGTGGAGGCCGAGCGGGCGATGAACCGCGCGCTGCATGGCAGCTGCCATGTGCCGGTGGCGGCCTTCGCGAGGCTCTCGGCCGACGGCGCCGAACTGCACCTGCATGGCCTGGTGGGATCGGCGGAAGATGGCCGCGCGGTGCGTGCCGACAGCATCGGCGCGTCGCGGTCTCCGGAAGAACTGGGCAAGAAGGTTGCCGCGCAATTGCTGGCGGGTGGCGCCGGCGATCTGCTGGATGCCGCGCTGGCCTGAAAAGCAAATCCCCCTCAATCCCCCTTTTTCAAAGGGGGAGGTAAAGAAGCGGTCAGCTCCTTCGATAAGGGTATGGCCAGAAACGAGTCAGCCCCCTTGGAAAAAGGGGGCGGGCACCCGCGCAGCGGGTGACGGGGGATTTACGCGCTGGAGTGGGGAAAGCAAATCCCCCGCTCGCCTTTTTTACTTCCCAACAGCCGAACGACGACTCGGAAGCAGATGCAAAGGCAGCTATCGGTCGCGCCGAACTGACCGGACACGGAAAAGAAACAGACGCCGCCAACACCGCGATCAGCGGAGCAAGCTCCGCTCTACTTGAACTTGTAGACCACGTTCATGGTGGTCAGGGTGTCGGTGCGCTTGAGGTTCTCGGCGGCGTCGCTGTTGTGGCGCGCCTGCCAGCCGGCTTTCAGCGCCAGGTGCGAGTTCATCGTCACCGACAGGCCCAGATCGTTCTGGGCGAAGGTGTTGTATTCGCCCGACTCCACCAACAGCTTGTTGATCAGTTCGGTGTTCTCGCTCAGCGAAACCCGCAGGTCCACCAGACCGCGGCCGATCATGCTGGACTCGTTGCGCTCTTCCAGGGTGTCGTAGGCGCGGCGGAAACCCGGGCCGACCTGCAGATCCAGTTGCGCGCGATCGTTGTCGACCACGCGGTTGCCGTAGCTGACGCTGACCGAGGTCTGCCGGCTGAAGGTGCCGAAATCGTCTTCCTCGTGGCGCAGCGAGGTGTTGACCGTGCCGCGCGAATCGGTGCGGTAGGCGCCGTTGCCGGTAAGGGTGTAGCGGTTGGCGGTGGTGCGGCGATCGCGCTTGATCGTTCCGTCGGGCTGGGTCGACTTGTATTCGGAACTGGCGCGCAGGCCGGACAGGCTGCCGCTGTACTTCCAGGCGCCGCCATCGGCGTAGTTCAGGTCCAGGCGCGCGTTGAGGCTTTCGGTGGTGCTGTTGCCATGGGCCGAGGCGAAACCGAGTTCGCCGCCGCCGCTCCAGGGAGAACTGGGCTGCAGCGGCTCGGCGGGCGCTTCGGCGACCGGGCGCGGCGGCGGCACCGGCAGCGGCGGACCCTTGTGGCTGACCGCGAGGGATTCCTTCTGGGTCACCGCGCCGCCGGCCTTGGACTTCGCGCTGGCGCCTTCGCTGCCGGTTTTCAGGTTGTTGTCCTGGGCATGCGCAAGCGGCGCGCCGGCCAGGCACAGCAGGGAAAGGGACAGAGCGAGCAGGGTCGGACGGGGCATGAGGGCCTCGGGGGCGGAGGACGCGCTTCCGGCGTCATCGCCGTGTGAACGTCGAAAACGGTTACATGGTAACGATCCAAACATCCCGGCTCAAGGCAAGTGATTGTTTGGATTCAGATTCGTGGTCGATTCTGCCATGCTTTCATTCACATTTGTGGCGTCATCGCGGCACCGGATCAGGTGCGTTTCACGTTTTCGCACATCGATGTGACGGACGGGGCTCGGCGCATGCAGCGGAACGCCTATTCATCCGGTTCCAAGCCAGCCGCTCGCGCCCCGGGTCGCTGAGAAATGGACTTTCGGTGCTTCCAGACTGGCGCCACCGGCACGCATGACCGGCGAAGCCGGCCCTGCCTTCGGCTTGCGGATGCGGCGCAATCGCGCCGCGACTAGGGCGCGTCGATGCGGATGGTCGGATCGTTGAAGCGCGAGTACGCCAGGGTCATCGTGTAGGGACCGCCGTCGGGGGTTTCGCCGCTGTGCTGCAATTGCAGTGGACGTCCCTCGCGATCGATCCAGTACTGGAACTCGCCGGGCTCGGGTTGCGTATGCCGCACGCGATACCGCCGTGCGCGCTGGCCGGACAGATCCTCCTCGCCCAGGAACTCGGCCGACAGGCCGCTGCGGTTCTCGCGGATCTTCATCGGGTCGCGCCATTGGCTGACGGTGCCTTCGGGAATCGGCACCTTGGTCTGCTGGCCGTGCATTTCCATGTACATGGTGTCGCCGATGATCACCTGGGTACCGACCGGCATGATCATGCGGTAGCGATCCGGCGCGACGAAGTCCATCTCGTTCTGCATCGGCTGGCTGCCCTCCACGGTCATCACCGCGTGGAAGCTGCGCGCCGCCAGGAACTTCTCCATCGACGCGGTGACCTCGCCCAGCGCATCGGCCGGAGCCTGCGCCGCCGTGGGCCGGGCGGTATCGACGGCACTGGCCGGTGCGGCGGTTGCGGCCGGTTCTGCGGACTGCCGGGAACAGGCGCCGCCAGCGAGGGTGACCACGAGCAGCAGGGGAAGGAGGCCGGGCGGACGGGACGGCGGCGCGGGGCGAGGGGGCATGGCGAGCTCCAGAGGGGGCGGGAACGAATCGGCCGCTTGGGTCCGTGCGCTGGGGGAGTCCGGGCGGCGGGTACACGCGCCTGACCCCTGGCATCGCACGGGCCCAAGCGGCCGGGACCCTATCGATGCCAACGCGAACCGGGCGTCGAAATCGGCCACGGCTCGGCCATAATCATGGCATGGACAAGATCGAACGCATCACCGCCCTGCACCGCATCCTCAAGGCTTCGCGCTACCCGGTCACGGTCAAGCGCCTGCAGGAGGAACTCGGCTGTTCGCGCGCCACCGTCTACCGCGATCTGGCCTACCTGCGCGACGCGCTGATGGCGCCCATCGAGGGCGACGGCGAGGCCGGCTTCCGCTACGAGGCGGCCGAAGGCGAGCGGTTCGAATTGCCCGGCCTGTGGCTGAGCTCGGAAGAGCTCTATGCCTTGCTGGCCGCCCAGCAATTGCTGGTGCGAACCGGCGGCGGCGTGCTGTCCGGCGCGCTGGCGCCGTTGCAGAAGCGCATCGAGGGACTGCTCGCCGATCACGCGGGCGTGTCCCAGTGGCCGGTGGATCGGGTGCGGGTGATTCCGCATCGCGGGCGACGGCTGGACGAAGCCAGCTTCCGCACCGTCGCCTCGGCGGTGCTGGAGCGCAAGCAGCTCGCGTTCGAATATCGCGCCCGCTCCACCGACGAGCGCACCCGCCGCATCGTGTCGCCGCAGCGCATCACCCACTACCGCGACAACTGGTACCTGGATGCGTGGGACCACGAGCGCAAGGCGCTGCGCAGTTTCGCGGTGGATCGCATCGGCGGCGCGCGCCTGCAGGAGGACGCGGCGCAGGATCTGGCCAACGAAGATCTCAACCAGCACCTGGCGTCCAGCTACGGCATTTTCTCCGGCGAACCCAAGGGTTGGGCGACGATTCTGTTCAGCCCGAAGGCCGCGCGCTGGGTCGCCGACGAGCAATGGCATTCCAAGCAGCAGGGCCGCCATCTGCCCGACGGCCGATACGAGTTGAAGGTGCCCTACAGTGTTTCCCGCGAACTGCTGATGGACATCCTGCATTACGGCGCGGACGCGGAGATCATCGAACCGTCGGTGCTGCGCGAGCAGGCGAAGTCCCTGCTGGAACTGGCGCTGTCCAATTACGAGAAGCGTTGAGCGGCCGCCCGGTCGCGCAGCGGAGCGGGCTCCGCATCTATGGGTATCCGCAAATATCCCTTACCGGGAAAGATGTCGAACTACCGAGGCCCCTTTGACCCGCCATTCGGCGGTTGAGGAGCGCTTGCTCCTGGCGCTGAAAGCAAATCCCCCTCGGTCCCCTTTTACAAAGGGGGAGGCGAAGCGTAGCTTGATTTCCGATTTCCGATTTCCGATTTCCGATTTCCGATTTCCGATTTCCGATTTCCGATTTCCGATTTCCGATTTCCGAATCCCGAATCCCGAATCCCGAATCCCGAATCCCGAATCCCGAATCCCGAATCCCGAATCCCGAATCCCGGCTCTCAACGGCCGCAGGGCCGGTCATCCCGAATCCCGAATCAAGGCTCCTTCGGCTCCGCGAATCCCGGCTTGCCCACCTGCGAAGGCAGCTGCGGTTCGCGGACCAGCTGGCGTGCGTTGACGCCGTGGTCGCGCATCTTGCGGATGAGCTGCAGATAGAGCGCGTCGTCGATGTCGGGGGTGCGCGAGAAGATCCAGCCCAGATCGCGCTCGGGGTAACTGATCAGCGCCCATGAATAGTCCGGCGCGACTTCCAGGATGCGGAACTTGGCCGGCACCACGCCGACGAACCACAGGGTCCAGTCGCGGTTGCCGCTGCCGCCCTTCACCGAGGCGCGCGCCTCGCGGACTTGTTCAGGTTCGCCGAAACCCTCGCGATGGAGATAGCGCACGCCGATGCGGTCACCGTCGCGGGCGGTGTATTCGTAGCGGCCGGTCACGTGGCCGCGCTCGGCGAAGTAGGGAATGTGCGCGGTCACGTACCAGGTCCCCATGAACCGCGCCAGGTCGATGCTTGAAGCCTGCACCGTGTCCGGCCCCGCCGGCCGGGGCTCGCCCTGGGTGGCACAGGCAGTCACCGCGGCAATCAGGGCGCACGTCAGGACGGCGCGAAGACGGCACAGCGATGAGGACATGCGAAAACTCCTGGGTGGTGGCTCGTTGCACCCGTCGTCGCGACGGCGGGCATCGCGAATATCGCACATCGGCATGAAGGCGAGAATCTCTGAACGGAGACATCGCGTCGCAATCCGTGAGAAGGCGGTGGGCGAGGCTGGAGTCCTGTCCATCGGAGCCCCGCCATGCGCGATTTTGTCCATTCCGTTTCCCCCGAAGCCACCGCCGCCCGCGGTCCGGATCCGCAACTCGAGCGCGTCCTGCGCCGCGCGGTGGTGACCGGCCTGGCGTTGGTCCTGCTGTTCCCGCTGGCGCGCGGGCAGATTCCGTGGCTGGGCTGGGCGCCGTTGTGGCTGGTGGGAATGCCGCTGGCCGCCTGGTGGGCGCTGCACCGCTTCCGCCTGCCGCAGTGGCCGGCGCGGCGTGCCGCCAGCGGGCGCCGGCACCGCCACGCGCAGGCCCGGCGGCGCGTGCGGACCGCGCGCAAGGCGCAGTGGGCGGCCTGAGCGCCCCCGCCAAGACCCTGCGCCGCACTGACGTTCGACAGGGGAGGCGGGCCACGGACTTGTGCTAGCGTGAAGGAATTGTCTTCGCAATCCGGAGTTTCCTTCATGTCCAAGCTTGTCCATGCCTGCCTGGCGGCAGGCCTCGCCGCCGCTGCCGTCAGCGGCCACGCCCAGGAGCAGAACACCGTGGCCAACGACCCCTACGCATGGCTGGAAGAGGTGGAGGGCCAGAAACAGCTGGACTGGGTGCGGGCGCAGAACGCGAAGGCGGAGGCTGAAATCGCTTCCACGCCGGAGTTCAAGCAACTGGAGGCCAGCATCCTGGCCATCCTGGATTCGGATGCCAAGATTCCGGGCGTGCAGAAGATCGGCGCGTACTACTACAACTTCTGGAAGGACAAGCAGCACGAGCGCGGCCTGTGGCGCCGGACCACGCTGGAGGAATACCGCAAGCCGCAGCCGCAGTGGGAAACCGTGCTGGACCTGGACGCGCTGAACAAGGCCGAGGGCAAGAACTGGGTCTGGCACGGCGCCGATTGCCGCAAACCGGACTACACCCGCTGCCTGATCGCGCTCTCGCGCGGCGGCGCCGACGCCGACGAGACCCGCGAATTCGACCTGACCACCAAGACCTTCCTCAAGGACGGCTTCTACCGTCCCGAAGCCAAGGGCGGCCTGGGCTGGAAGGATGCCGACACCGTCTATGTCTTCACCGATTTCGGTGACGGCAGCATGACCACCTCCGGCTATCCGCGCATCGTCAAGGAATGGAAGCGTGGCACCCCGTTGTCGGCCGCCACCGTCGTCTACGAAGGCAAGCCGGACGATATGTATATCGCCGCGTTCCATGACGACACCCCGGGCTTCCAGCGTGACTTCGTCAGCCGCACGCTGGCCTTCTACAACGACGAACTGTTCCTGCGCGGCGCCGACGGCAAGCTGGTCAAGATCGACGTGCCCAATTCGGTCAACAAGGGCGCCTTCCGCGAATGGCTGACCCTGGAACTGCGCGAGCCGTGGACCGTCGGCGGAAAGACCTACAAGGCCGGCTCGCTGCTGGTCGCGAAGTTCGACGACTTCATGGCCGGCAAGCGCGAGTTCGATGTGTTGTTCGAACCGACCGATCGCACCTCGCTGGCCAGCTTCACCTTCACCCGCCACCACCTGGTGCTCAACGTCCTGGAAGACGTCAAGAACAAGCTCAGCGTGCTGACCCCGGGCGCCGGTGGCTGGAAGAAGAGCGAATTCGTCGGCGCACCCGCATTCGGCACCCTCGGCGTCAGCGCGGTCGATTCGGATGAGAGCGACGCGGTCTGGCTGACCGCCACCGACTACCTCACCCCGACCACCCTGTCGCTGGCCGACATCGGCAAGCAGCCGGAACAGCTGAAGACGATGCCGACCTTCTTCGATGCCTCGAAGGACGTCATCGAGCAGCACTTCGCCACCTCCAAGGACGGCACCAAGGTGCCTTACTTCGTGGTGCGCCCGAAGGATCTGAAGCTGGACGGCGACACCCCGACCCTGCTGTACGGCTACGGCGGCTTCGAGGTCTCGCTGACCCCGGCCTACTCCGGCGCGGTCGGCAAGGGCTGGCTGGAGAAGGGCGGCGTGTACGTGGTCGCCAACATCCGCGGCGGCGGCGAGTACGGCCCGCGCTGGCACCAGGCCGCGCTGAAGGCCAACCGCCACAAGGCGTACGAGGACTTCGCCGCGGTCGCGCAGGATCTGGTCGCGCGCAAGATCACCACCGCCAGCCGCCTGGGCACCCAGGGCGGCAGCAACGGCGGTCTGCTGATGGGCAACATGCTGACCCAGTACCCGGAACTGTTCGGCGCGGTCGTCGTGCAGGTGCCGCTGCTGGACATGAAGCGCTACAGCCACCTGCTGGCCGGCGCGTCGTGGATGGCCGAGTACGGCAACCCCGACACCGCCGACTGGGACTACATCAAGACCTTCTCGCCGTACCACCTGTTCGATCCGGCCAAGACCTATCCGGCGACGCTGTTCACCACCTCCACCCGCGATGACCGCGTGCATCCCGGCCATGCGCGCAAGATGATGGCCAAGATGCTGGAAGCCAACAAGGACGTGCGCTACTACGAGAACATCGAAGGCGGCCACGGCGGCGCGGCCAACAACGCCCAGGCCGCGCACATGAGCGCGCTGGCCTACACCTTCCTGTGGCAGCAGCTGAACAAGTGACCGCAAGTGCGTGAATGCCTTCCCCGTTCGCGGGGACGGCTGGAAAGATCCCTTCCCCCGCGAGCGGGGGAAGGTGCCCGAAGGGCGGATGGGGGCAGGCCCGCCAACCCCGACCTCCCGACCATTGCATCCCGCTGGAACGGACCCCATCCATGAAACCGACTTCCCTCCTGTTCGCGACCGTACTGATGACCGCTCCCTTTGCTTCCGCCGCCGCCGATCTCACGCCACCTGATGCCGCCAGGAAGCCGCACGTGGTCAAGGCGCCGTTCGGCGCCGAGCGCAGTGACGAGTACTACTGGCTGCGCGACGACGATCGCAAGAATCCCGAAATGCTGGCCTACCTCAAAGCCGAGAACGCCTACGCCGACGCGCTGATGGCGCCGCTCAAGCCGCTGCAGGACGCCCTCTACAAGGAAATCGTCGGCCGCATCAAGCAGGACGACAGCAGCGTGCCGTACCGTGAGCGCGGCTACTGGTACTACAGCCGTTTCGAGACCGGCAAGGACTATCCCGTCCACGCCCGCCGCAAGGGCGACATGGAAGCGGCCGAGGAAGTGCTGCTGGACGTCAACGCGCTGGCCGAAGGCAAGGGCTACTACAGCGTCGGCGACTACGAGGTCACCCAGGACAACACCATCCTGGCCTATGCCGAGGACGCGGTCGGCCGTCGCCAGTACGTCATCAAGTTCAAGAACCTGGCCACCGGCGAGTTGTACCCGGATCAGATCACCGGCGTCTCGCCCAACCTGGTCTGGGCCGACGACAACAAGACCCTGTTCTATGTCGAGAACGATCCCGAGACCCTGCTGACCGTGCGGGTGAAGAAGCACGTGCTCGGCACGCCGGTCTCCCAGGACGTGCTGGTCTACGAGGAGAAGGACGACAGCTTCTACATGGGCATCGGCCGCACCCGCGACGACAAGTTCATCTGCATCGGCGTGGAAAGCACCGTGTCCTCCGAATCGCGCTGCGCGCCGGCCGCCGACCCGGCCGAGTTCACCGTGCTCGCCCCGCGCGAACGCGACGTCGAATACAGCGCCGACCACCTGGACGGCCGCTGGGTCATCCGCACCAACTGGAAGGCGCAGAACTTCAAGATCATGACCGCGCCCGACGGCGCCACTTCCCGCGAGCAGTGGAAGGAATGGGTGCCGCACAGCGACAAGGTCTACATCGAAGGCTTCGAACTGTTCGACGGCTTCACCGCCATCAGCGAGCGCTCCGAGGGCCTGGAGCGGATCCGCCTGCTGCGCGCCGATGGCAAGGAGGAGTACGTGAAGGCCGACGAGCCGGCCTACTCGATGGGCCTGGACGTCAACTCCGAGCACGACACCGACTGGCTGCGTTACAGCTATACGTCGATGACCACGCCGGCCACGACCTATGAGCTGAACACGAAGACCGGCGAGCGCCGCCAGCTCAAGCAGCAGCCGGTGATCGGCTACGACGCCTCGAAGTACACCACCGAGCGCGTGTGGGTCGAGGCCCGCGACGGCACCAAGGTGCCGGTATCGCTGGTCTACAGGAACGGCTTCAAGAAGGATGGCACCGCCGCCCTGTTGCAGTACGGATACGGCAGCTATGGCGCCTCGATGGATCCGGGCTTCAGCGGTCCGGTGGTCAGCCTGCTGGATCGCGGCATGGTCTATGCCATCGCCCACATCCGCGGCGGCCAGGAAATGGGCCGCGCGTGGTACGACAACGGCAAGCTGCTGCACAAGAAGAACACCTTCAACGACTTCGTCGACGTCACCGACGCGCTGGTCAAGCAGGGCTACGCGGCCAAGGACCGCGTCGCCGCGATGGGCGGCAGCGCCGGTGGCCTGCTGATGGGCGCGATCACCAACCTGGCACCGGAAAAATACCGCGCGATCGTCTCGCAGGTGCCGTTCGTGGACGTGGTGACGACCATGCTGGATCCGACCATCCCGCTGACCACCAACGAGTACGACGAGTGGGGTAATCCGGAGAAGAAGGAGTTCTACGACTACATCGTCACCTACTCGCCGTACGACAACCTCAAGTCGCACGCCTACCCGGCGATCTTCGTCGGCACCGGCCTGTGGGACTCGCAGGTGCAGTACTGGGAGCCGGCCAAGTACGTCGCCCGCCTGCGCGACGTCAACACCGGCAAGCTGCCGGTGCTGTTCCGCACCAACATGGAAGCCGGCCACGGCGGCAAGTCGGGCCGCTTCCGCCGCTACCAGGAAATGTCGGAGTACTACGCGTTCGTGCTGGATCAACTCGGGGCGAATGCCGCCGCGAAGTAAACTGGCGAAAGGTATGCAAACACAAAATAGCCGGGCAATGCCCGGCTATTTTGTGTCCCATGCGGTCTGTTGATTCGTGGATGTCCTGGTTGCAGGTTTCCTTGCTGGATTCAATCACGCGGCTGTTTCGATTTGAGATAAAGACAAGCAGCCGCAAGAAGAATCACGATCGCAAGGATGAAGTAGCCGACCTGAAATCCCGATAGAAGATAGATGGCCGCAACGATGGCCAACGGGAGTGCATTCCAGCAGAGACGGGATTGTGCCTTCATCTTTTCCTGGCCATGGATGGGCGGTTATCGTTGCATGTACTGGATTGAGCCAAGTGCGCAAACAGCACCAGTTCCGCCGGCCCACGCGGCACCGGCCCATCCCACGGTCCTGAAGATGGCACCCGCAACAGCCCATCCTGCTCCCCATGACGCGGTAGGGTTGGTGTACTCCATGCATCGTCCGAAGTACTCTCCTGCAGTTCTTGCGCCTATCGGAGGTTGCCGCTGGGCCCCGCCAGAGACCGCTTCGATTTCTACGCAACTGAGTTCACGCATGACGTTTCTCCTACTATCAAGTTTCATCCTGGCCAAGGGCCGGATGCGTCAGGTCATCCTGACGAAGGTATGACAAGTGCGATAAAGCGGTAGCGCCATAGGAAACATCCGAAAGAAGAAGTCCTGCGTCATTGGCAGCGTGGGCATCGTGTGTCTGGCCAAGGGGCCGAATCGGTGGAATGTTGCTGACCATCGGCCGCAGTGAATACGCCTTGCGCCCGACGCCGACATGCGGCAAATGGAAGCCGGCCATGGCGGCAAGTCGGGCCGCTTCCGCCGCTACCAGGAAATGTCGGAGTACTACGCGTTCGTACTGGATCAGCTGGGTGCCGATACGACGGCCAAGTAATCCGCCTGCACGTCATCGCGATGCTTGCAGAAGAGCCGGGCCATGCCCGGCTCTTTTTTTGGGCCTGGCTCATGGAATGATTTTCCTTATCGAG
>OFCZ01000041.1_pt1 | contig 37513 bp, 32 predicted proteins | sample 1521011 | NCBI WGS metagenome assembly OFCZ01 (sample SAMEA2532532, study PRJEB24079) | metagenome | biome: bacteria; feature: seaside; material: soil | place: India | collected 2012-02-01 | depth 0.1 m | reverse complement strand
CCAACCACCGGCCGCACCGGCGTCACCGCCGCGGCTGCCGCGATTGTGATCGGCGCGTCCGCCGTTGCCGCCGTCGCCGGCCACCGCATCGCCGATCGATGCGCCGCCGTTGCTGACATCGCCGGCGCTGGCGCTGCCGTTGTTGGCGTCGCCACCGCTGCCGCCGTTGCCACCGGCGCCGCCGTTGCCGCCACGGCCGCCGTTGCCTTCGCCGCCATAGCCGTCACCGCCGTAACCGGCGCCACCGCGTCCGCCGCTTCCACCGTTGGCGTCGCCCCAGTTCTTGGCAACGTTGCCGATGTCATACACGGTCACGCCGCTGACGGAGCCGATGAGTTTGGTTTCGGCCACCGCTTTGCTGTGGTTGAACGCGTTGGAGAAAGTGGCGGTCGCGGTCCCGCCATTGTTGGCGGCGGCTGTGCCGTAGCCATCGGCGTATGCCACGCCGTCGTTGTTGCGGTTGTCGCCGTCGTGGGTACTGCTGTCGGTGGCATCCAAATCCACCGCGACGAGCGTGTCAGCCCCAGGTCCGTTTTCCGTGTTGGTTGCCTGTGCGAAAGCCTGTCCCGTGAGACCAAGTCCGAGTAACACTGCAGATGCAATGAGAGTCTTACGCGTGCACATGATTTATCTCCTGAGTCGTTCTGGCGCCCAGGGGAGGCGCTAAAAAACGACGTTGGTCACGCTCACATAGGAAACGTTAGTCAGCCGGGGGGTGTTTGTTAGAGTCTCGTTAACCGCTGTGCCGCTCGTCTGCCGCCGAAAGCGGCCCCCGGCGCGCCGACAATCGGTTGCCGGATCAAGCCGATAGACGCCGTTCTTGGGTGTCTTCCGAAGTCTTCGACGGACCCCGGCGCCGATGCTAGGCTGTGCGCCCCCCGGAGATGGCATGCCTCCCCGAACCGCCGGCCTGCCGGCTGATGATGCCTACCGAAACCCGTAATCAGGGCGGTGGACATGCGCCATCGCTCCCTCACTGGAGAAGTTGGCGATGCATTCCTTCCTGGCCGTTGCAGTGGGCGCCACGCTGGGCGCGTGGGCACGTTGGGGCCTGAGCGTCTGGCTCAATCCGCAGCATGCGCAGATGCCGCTCGGCACGCTCGCCGCCAACCTGATCGGCGGCTACGCGATCGGCGTGGCGATGGGCTGGCTGGCCCACCATCCCGCGCTCGCGCCGGAATGGCGCCTGTTCGTGATCACCGGCCTGCTCGGTGGACTGACCACCTTCTCCAGTTTTTCCGCCGAAGCCATGCAGTTGATCCTGCGCCTGCAATACGGTTGGGCCTTCGCCCTCATCGCCGTGCACGTGCTGGGTTCGTTGCTGATGACCGGCCTGGGATTGATGACGGTGCGGGTGCTGCGCGGCGTGACGGGTTGATTCCCTGCATCCAGGCAACGCATTTCCACCCCACCTACTTGCGGGGTTTGCCTGCCCTCGCCTCGCGCCTTGCCTCGCGCAGGCGATCGAGTTTTTCCTTGAGCTTGATTTCCAGCCCGCGCTCGACCGGTTCGTAGTACACGCGCTCGCCCATCGCATCGGGAAACGCGGTCTGGTCCAGCGCAATGCCGCCTTCGGCATCATGGTCGTACTGGTAGCCGCCGCCGTAGCCGAGCTGCTTCATCAGTTTGGTCGGGGCGTTGCGCAGGTGCAGCGGCACCTCCTGGGTGCCGTGTTCGCGCACGTCCTGCTTCGCCATCCCGAACGCCTTGTAGCCGGCGTTCGACTTGGCGGTACTGGCCAGGTAAATCGCCACCTGCGCCAGCGCCAGATCGCCTTCCGGACTGCCCAGCCGCTCGTAGGTATCCCAGGCATCCACCGACATCTGCAGGGCGCGCGGATCCGCCAGGCCGATGTCCTCCACCGCCATCCGGGTCAACCGCCGCGCCAGATAGACCGGATCGCAGCCGCCGTCGAGCATCCGCGCCAGCCAGTACAGCGCGCCGTCCGGATTGGAACTGCGGATGGATTTGTGCAGCGCCGAGATCTGGTCGTAGAACTGCTCGCCGCCCTTGTCGAAGCGGCGCGTGCGATCGGCCAGCACCTGCCGCAGCGTCTGCGGAGTGATGATGTTGTCCTCGCCCGCCGCGAGTTCGGCGGCGATCTCCAGCAGGGTCAGCGCGCGCCGCACGTCGCCATCGGCGGCCCCGGCGATTTCACCCAACGCCTCGTCGCTGGCCTGCAAGTCCTGTCCGCCCAGGCCACGTTCCTCGTCGTCCACCGCACGCCGCAGCGCGTGGCGGATGTCGTCGGCCGAGACCGCTTCCATCACGTGCACGCGGCAGCGCGAGAGCAACGCCGAGTTGAGTTCGAAGGACGGGTTCTCGGTGGTCGCGCCGACGAACAGGATGGTGCCGCGCTCGATGTGCGGCAGGAACGCATCCTGCTGGGCCTTGTTGAAGCGGTGCACCTCGTCCACGAACAGCACGGTACGCCGCCCTTCGGCGAAACGCTGCGCGGCCTCGGCCAGCACCGCGCGCACGTCCGGCAGGCCGGACAGCACGGCGGAAATGGCCTGGAATTCGGCATCGGCGTACTGCGCCAGCAGCAGCGCCAGGGTGGTCTTGCCGCAGCCCGGCGGCCCCCACAGGATCATCGAATGCACGCGCCCGGACTCGACCGCGCGACGCAGCGCGCTGCCCGGCGCGAGCAGCCTTCGCTGTCCCACCATTTCGTCCAGGGTGCGCGGCCGCATGCGTTCGGCCAGCGGCCGCATCGCCGAGCGATCGACGCTCAGCAGATCCGCTTCCTGCGGGAACGGATTTCGTGTTTTCGGGGATCGTGCCACCCGCCGATTCTACCGTCCGCGGGGCGCATCCGGCCGCCAGAAACGAAAGGACCGGATTCCCGATGGGAACCCGGTCCTCGATGATCCGGCGGATGCGCGCTTGCGGTGCCGGCTCAGGAACCGCCGACCACGTCCACGCCCGGGCCCGGCGCGTACTTGAAGGTGCCGCCGGCGAACGAGGGATTGCGCTTCCAGCCACTGAACTTGATGGTGGTGCGCTGGCCGACCGCGTCGACCACTTCCATCTGCGCCAGGCCCTTGCCGTCGAAACCCAGTCGCGCGGACTGGAAGTTGGCATCGCCTTCACGCCTGGGCGTCAGGGTCAACCATTCCAGGCCGTTCTGGCTGCCGGTTTCCTTCACGTTGAACTGCTGGTCCAGCTTGCCGGGATCGATCAGCGCCGACAGCGGGCTGTTCTGCTCCTCCACGCCCTGTTCGCGCACGGTGGCCTGCTTCAGATCCGGATCGTAGACCCAGACCTGCTTGCCGTCGGCGACGATCAACTGTTCGTAGGGCTTGTTGTATTCCCAGCGGAACAGGCGCGGCGCGGACAGCGCGACGCGGCCGTTGGAGGTTTCCTTGAGCTTGCCGCCGCCGTCGTGGACCTGCTGGACGAACTGGCCGTCCAGGCCCTTGAGTCCGGTGGTGAAAGCCTTGAGCTGGTCGCGGGCGCCGGCGAAGGCGTTGCCGGCGAACAGCGCGGCGGCGATGAGGACGGCGGGACGGGCGATTCGAATCATGGCGTATGAAAGGTCTGGGGTTCGGATTCGGCGCCGAGTGTGCCCCGGCGAGTCTGAATGAGGCGCATCGCGTTCGCCCGGATTCCGCGCGCCATGAACCGGCGTTCAGGCTGCCGGCGCGCGGAAGTGGCCCGGCGCGTCAACGGGGCGGCGGCGGCGCCAGCACCTGGCGATCGCCGTTGTGTTCCGGCGGCGACACGACCCCGGCCGCTTCCATCGCCTCGATCAGGCGGGCGGCGCGGTTGTAGCCGATCTTGAGCCTGCGCTGCACGCCGGAGATGGACGCACGGCGGCTCTCGGTGACGATGCGCACGGCCTCGTCGTAGAGCGGATCGCTCTCGTCGCCACCGCCGCTGCTGGTCTCCGGCAGGCCGGTCGGTCCCACCACCACGCCGTCGCCCATCGTCTGGATTTCCTCCAGCACGCCCTCGATGTAGTCGGCGGTGCCGGTGGCCTTGAGGTGTTCGACGACGCGGTGCACTTCGTCGTCGCTGACGAAAGCGCCATGAATGCGCTCGGGCATCGCGGTGCCCGGCGGCAGGTACAGCATGTCGCCGTGACCCAGCAGGGTTTCCGCGCCGGACTGGTCCAGGATGGTGCGCGAGTCGATCTTGGAACTGACCTGGAATGCGATGCGGGTCGGGATGTTGGCCTTGATCAGGCCGGTGATCACGTCCACCGACGGACGCTGGGTGGCCAGGATCAGGTGGATGCCGGCGGCGCGCGCCTTCTGCGCCAGGCGGGCGATCAGTTCCTCGACCTTCTTGCCGACGATCATCATCATGTCGGCGAATTCGTCGATGAAGATGACGATGAACGGCAGCGGCTCCAGCGGGCGCGGCGCCTCCTCCAGATCCGGATTGGGCTTGAACAGCGGATCCATCAACGGCTGGCCGGCGTCCTGCGCGTCCTTGACCTTCTTGTTGAAGCCGGCCAGGTTGCGCACGCCCACCGCGCTCATCAGCTTGTAGCGGCGCTCCATCTCCGCCACGCACCAGCGCAGGCCGTTGGCGGCCTCCTTCATGTCGGTGACCACCGGCGCTAGCAGGTGCGGGATGCCCTGGTAGACGCTGAGCTCCAGCATCTTCGGGTCGATCATCAGCATCCGCAGTTCTTTCGGCGAGGCCTTGTACAACAGGCTCAGCACCATCGCGTTGACCGCCACCGACTTGCCCGAGCCGGTGGTGCCGGCGACCAGCAGGTGCGGCATGCGCGCCAGATCGGCCACGGTCGGGCGGCCGGCGATGTCCTTGCCCAGCGCCAGGGTCAGCGCGCTGCCGGATTTGTCGTATTCCTTGGAACGCAGCAGTTCGCTGAGGAAGATCATCTCGCGGCTGGTGTTGGGGATTTCCAGGCCGATCACCGACTTGCCCGGAATCACGTCGACCACGCGCACCGACTTCACGCTCAGGCCTCGGGCGATGTCCTTGTCCAGCGAACTGATCTGGCTGACCTTCACGCCCGGCGCCGGCTCCATCTCGAAGCGGGTGATCACCGGTCCCGGATAGGCGCCGACCACCTGCGCATCGATGCGGAAGTCCTTGAGCTTGAATTCGATCTGGCGCGACAGGGTTTCCAGGGTTTCCTCGGAATAACCCTTGGTCTGCGGCTTGGGATCATCCAGCAGCGACAGCGGCGGCAAGCCGGAGGCATCGCCGCCCGTCCCATGGAACAACGGAATCTGCTGCTCGCGCTTGGCCCGTTCGCTCTTCTCGATCACCGGTGCCGGCGGCGGCTCGATCTTCACCGGCTCGCGCTTGGCGCGCAGCACCGCGTCGGCGCGGCGTACTTCCTCGCGCTCCTCGCGCATCACCCGGGTCTGCTGCCATTCGGCGGCCTGCTGGCTGCCCTTGCGGAACATGCCCGGCAGCGCCAGCACGCCCTTGCCGATGCGCTCCATCACCGCGAACCAGGACAAGCCGGTGGCCAGGGTCACCGAGACCAGGAACAGTGCCAGCAGGAACAGGTTGCCACCCAGTCCACCGAAGCCGCTGAGCAGCGACTTGCCGACCAGGGTGCCGAGGATGCCGCCCGGGCCGTCGGAAAAATGCTCGGCCGGCACGCCGCGCAGGAACAGCAGGCCGGTCGAGGAAATCAGGAAGCCGACCATGCCGACCAGCCGCAGCGCCGGACCCAGATCGGCTTCGCCGTCACCATCGGTGTCCATGCCGAACAGCGCGATCCAGGCGACCGCGCCGAGAATCACCGGCAGCAGGAACGCGACGTAACCGCACAGCGACAGCAGCAGCGCCGACAGCCAGGCGCCGACCTTGCCGCCCCAGTTCTGGATCGGTGCGGTGAGGCTGCCCGCCTGCGACCAGCTGGGATCGTCCGGCGAATAAGAGAACAGGCTGGCGAAGAGATAGAGCAGCAACGGCGCGATCACGATCAACGCGAGATCGCGCCACAGGCGTTGCCGACGCGGATTCGCCGCCGCGGTCGCCTGCTTGCGTGCCGCCGCGTTGGCGCCCTTGCCCTTGCCGTTTTCGGATGCTGGTTTCGCCACCTTTCGATGAGACCTTAGGAATATGCCATTAGTCTTTGATAATAAACGAAACATTGGCAGATTTCAGCCCTCGGAATCACGCCGTCGCGGCGTCCGGCCCGGGAAAGCCCGCAGAAAAAAAGGCGCTACCGGGGCGCCCTGTCGCTGTTCGCCAGCCTGCCGCCGGGCCGTGGCCCGCGTGCCGCTCGCATGTTGTTGCGCATCACCGCATTCCATCCGCGCGCCTTGATCGAACCTGATCACACCCGCACTCTATGTCGCCTGCGATGGCGTGCCAGCCGTTGCAATCGCAAGGCCAATCCACCTTCTCCGCGAGTATACATGAGCACTTCGAAGCACTGCCGCCTGTTGATCCTGGGCTCCGGCCCGGCCGGCTGGACCGCCGCCGTCTACGCGGCCCGCGCCAACCTCAAGCCCGTCGTCGTCACCGGCCTGCAGCAGGGCGGCCAGCTGATGACCACCACCGAGGTGGACAACTGGCCCGGCGACGCCCACGGCCTGATGGGCCCGGACCTGATGGCGCGCATGCAGGCGCATGCCGAGCGCTTCGACACCGAAGTCATCTTCGACCACATCCATACCGCCGACCTGGGCCAGCGCCCGTTCAAGCTCATCGGCGACAACGGCGAGTACACCGCCGACGCGCTCATCCTGGCCACCGGCGCCACCGCCAAGTATCTGGGCCTGCCTTCGGAGGAAGCCTTCAAGGGCCGCGGCGTGTCCGCCTGCGCCACCTGCGACGGCTTCTTCTACCGCGACCAGGACGTGGCCGTGGTCGGCGGCGGCAACACCGCCGTCGAGGAAGCCCTGTACCTGGCCAACATCGCCCGCAAGGTCTACCTGGTCCACCGCCGCGACACCCTGCGCGCGGAGAAAATCATGCAGGACAAGCTGTTCGCCAAAATCCAGGCCGGCAAGATTGAGCCGGTCTGGCACCACACCGTGGACGAGGTGCTGGGCAACGAGGCCGGCGTGACCGGCCTGCGGGTCAAGTCGGTGCAGGACGGCAGCACCCGCGACCTGGACGTGCACGGCTTCTTCGTGGCCATCGGCCACACCCCCAACACCAGCCTGTTCGAGGGCCAGCTGGGCATGAACAACGGCTACCTGACCATCAAGTCGGGGCTGGACGGCGGCGCCACCGCCACCACCGTGCCGGGCGTGTTCGCCGCCGGCGACGTGGCCGACCAGCACTATCGCCAGGCCATCACCTCGGCCGGCTTCGGTTGCATGGCCGCGCTGGACGCCGAGCGCTTCCTCGACAAGGACGCCTGATGCTGCGCATCAGCGCGGACCCGGCGGAGCTCGACTTCGATCGGGTCCACGCATTCCTGCGCGATTCCTACTGGGCGGCGGGCATTCCCGCCGCCACCCTGCGCCGCGCGCTGGATCATTCGATCTGCTATAGCGGCTTCCTCGGCGGCGAGCAGGTTGCCTTCGCGCGCGCGGTGACCGATCAGGCCACCTTCGCCTACCTCGCCGACGTGTTCGTCGACGAGGCCCATCGCGGCCAGGGCCATGGCCGCGCCATCGTGTGCGCGCTGCTGGACGATCCGCGCCTGCAAGGCCTGCGCCGGCTGCACCTGGTCACCCGCGACATGCAGCCGCTGTACGCCGGATTCGGATTCGAGGCGCTGAGCCAGCCGGAGCGGCACATGCAGAAGCACGATCCGGACGTCTATCGCCGCGGCTGACACCGTGTCCGCCTCTCCCCGTCTCCGCCTGCTCGACGATCTGTCGGCGATTCCCGCCGCCGCCTGGGATGCGCTGCACGATGGCCGCAATCCGTTCGTCTCGCACGCCTTCCTGGCGGGCCTGGAACAGCATGGCTGCGTGCGTACGGACTGGGGCTGGACCCCGCGCCACGCCACGCTGTGGGAAGGCGACACCCTGGTCGCCGCGGCACCGGCCTACCTGAAGGACAACTCGCACGGCGAGTTCGTGTTCGACCATGCCTGGGCGCAGGCGTATGCACGCTACGGCCGCGAATATTTTCCCAAGTGGCTGTGCGCGGTGCCCTACTCGCCCGTCACCGGCCCACGCCTGCTGGCGCCCACCGCCACCCTGCATCGGCAACTGGTGGACGCACTGGCCGCACGGGCGGACGAGGACGGACTGTCCTCGGTCCACGTCAATTTCCATCCGCAGGCGGAAGACGCCGCGTTCGATGCGAACTGGCTGTCGCGCACCGACGTGCAGTACCACTGGCGCAACGATGCCGGCTGGACGGACTTCGACGCTTTCCTGGCCGCCTTCGACCACAAGCACCGCAAGAACATCCGCCAGGAGCGCGCGCGGGTCGCACGCGCTGGCGTGACGTTCCGGACCGTCCATGGCGACGAAGCCGGCGATGCCGAACTGGAGGCCATGTTCGGCTTCTACTTGCGGACCTTCCACGACTACGGCAATTCGCCCGCGCTCACCTCCGAGTTCTTCCGCCACCTGGCCCGGACCCTGCCGCGCCAGTTGGTGCTGTTCCTGGCAGAACGCGACGGCGAAGCCATCGCCGGCGCCCTGTGCCTGCGCGGCGGCGACACCCTGTATGGGCGCTACTGGGGCTGCCGCCACAACCTGCCCGGCCTGCATTTCGAGACCTGCTACTACCAGGGCATCGAATACTGCCTGCGCGAAGGGCTGCGGATGTTCGAGCCCGGCGCGCAGGGTGAACACAAGATCGCCCGCGGCTTCCTGCCGGTGTTCGTGCGCAGCCGTCACCGCATCGCCGATCCCGCATTCGCCGAAGCGCTGGGCCGCTGGTGCGAGGAGGAAACCCTTGCCGTGCGTCGCTACGCCGCCACCCTGGCCGCGCATTCGCCGTTCAAGGCCCCGGCCTGAACATTCCTGGCTGAACATTCCTGACTGAAGCACGCCCGGCCAAGGCACGCCGCACGCCCGCATGGCGGCGGCGTCCGCGCAGCCCCGATAATGCGGGCATGAGCCAGCGTCCCTTTCTGCTCGCGCCCGAACCCGACGCGCCGTTCCCGCCGGCGGAAATGGCGCTGCGCCAACCCGACGGCCTGCTGGCGGTCGGCGGCGACCTGAGCCTGCCGCGCCTGCTCAACGCCTATCGCGGCGGCATCTTTCCGTGGTTCTCCGAAGGCCAGCCGCTGCTGTGGTGGTCGCCGGATCCGCGCATGGTGTTCCGCACCGGCAGCCTTCATCTTTCCTCGCGGTTCCGGCGCAGCCTGCGCCATTCGCGCTGGCAGGTCCGCGCCGATACCGCCTTCGACGCGGTGGTGGCCGAATGCGCCGAACGGCCGCGAGCGGGCCAGGACGGCACCTGGATCACCCCGGCCATGCGCGATGCCTACGCGGCCCTGCACCGCGCCGGACATGCCCACTCGATCGAAGTGCTCAACGGTGATCGCCTGGTCGGCGGCCTGTACGGCGTCGCGATCGGCCGGATGTTCTTCGGTGAAAGCATGTTCAGCGCCGAAAGCGGCGGTTCCAAGGTCGCCATCGCCATGCTCGCCCGCGCCCTGCACGGGTGGGGCTGGCCACTGATCGACGCGCAGGTGGAGAACCCGCACCTCTTGAGCCTGGGGGCCGAGCGCGTCCCGCGTGCCGGCTTCCTGCGCGAGGTACGGGAGCTGGTGGACCTGCCCGAGCCGGCGGCGGACTGGAGCGGACGTTTCGGCGAGCGGCCCGCGGCGCAACTGGCGGATCCCGCGGAGCGTTAACGGGATTTTTGCGCCCGGCGCCTGGGCGGCGTACAATGGCGGACTTTATCGCCCTGGCCTTCCCGGCCGCACAGCACAGGTCTGCATGTCGAAAGACGATTCCATCGAGTTTGAAGGCACCGTCACCGAAACGCTGCCGAACACCATGTTCCGGGTCAAGCTGGAAAACGGGCACGAAATCATCGCCCACATTTCCGGCCGCATGCGCAAGAACTACATCCGCATCCTGACTGGCGACAAGGTCAAGGTCGAAATGACCCCCTACGATCTGACCAAGGGTCGTATCACCTATCGCATGAAATAATGGCGATAAGCTTTTGATTAAAAAGGGCGACTTGGTCGCCCTTTTATTTTTCCCGAACTCCGGAAGCGTCGACGGGAGCGGCGGGATGCGGCAGCGGCATAAAAGGTCGCGGCCCGGCTTGGCGCCGGGTCTTCAGTCATGGGCACTTCCGCCAGATTCGTGCCTCGACCGCCGCGCCTAAGGTGGCGACTCCCACCACATGGAGAGTCCCCATGACACGTTTCCTGCCGAGCGCAGCCCTGGCGCTGGCCATGCTGCTGCCCGTCCTGGCCCAGGCCCAGGACGCTCCGGCCGACGCCTGCGTCGATCTCGGCGCGGGCCATGAAATCCTCCGCAACGGCACCCAGTCCTTCTTCCTGAAGGACGGCGAACAGCACTACCGGGTCAAGTTGCGCAGCGCCTGCGACACCCTGCCGCTGGCCTCGCGCCTGCTGGTCTCCACGGAAGGCCAGGACAACCGCCTGTGCCCGTCCGGCAGCCGCGTCGACACCGATCGCGGCAAATGCGACATCGCCGGATTCGAGACCATCAACGCGGAGGAATTCACCCGCCAGAAAGCGCGCCTGCGCCGCTGACGCAACTCGCGTTCGTACACGCGAACTCGCCGCACACATGAAAAAGAAGCCCGGCGCCTTGCGACGCCGGGCTTGTCCGTCTGTTCCTGTCGGCCGGCGATGCGTCGCCGACCGCCGCCGTCAGACCGTCACCGGCAACAACTTCTCCGGTTCGGCCTGGGTTTCCACCACCAGTTCGCCGTCGCGCACGTCGATGCTGACCCGGCGCCATTGATCAGCTTGCCGAACAGCAGTTCGTCCGCCAGCGGGCGCTTGACCTTGTCCTGGATCAGGCGCGCCATCGGGCGCGCGCCCATCAGCGGATCGAAACCGTGCTGGGCCAGCCAGTCGCGCGCCACCGGTGTCGCCGACAGGCTGACGTGCTTCTCCTGCAACAGCATCTCCAGCTCGATCAGGAACTTGTCCACCACCCGCAGGATGTGGTCGAAGCCCAGCGCCTGGAACTGCACCACCGCGTCCAGGCGGTTGCGGAATTCCGGGGTGAAGCTGCGGCGGATGACCTCCATCGCGTCGGTCGAATGATCCTGCTGGGTGAAGCCGATCGAACGCCGCGAAGCCTGCGCCGCGCCGGCATTGGTGGTCATCACCAGGATCACGTTCTTGAAGTTGGCCTCGCGGCCGTTGGTGTCGGTGAGCACGCCGCGATCCATCACCTGCAACAGGATGTTGAAGATGTCCGGATGCGCCTTCTCGACCTCGTCCAGCAGCAGCACGCAGTGCGGGGTCTTGACGATCTTCTCGGTCAGCAGGCCGCCCTGGTCGAAACCGACATAGCCCGGAGGCGCGCCGATCAGGCGGCTGACCGAATGCGGTTCCATGTACTCGGACATGTCGAAGCGGACCAGTTCGATGCCCAGTTGCAGCGCCAGCTGCTTGGTCACTTCGGTCTTGCCCACGCCGGTGGGGCCGGCGAACAGGAAGTTGCCGATCGGCTTGTCCGGATTGCCCAACCCCGAGCGGGCCAGCTTGATCGCCGACGCCAGGGTCTCGATGGCCGGATCCTGGCCGAAGATCACCATCTTCAGGTTGCGCTCCAGGTGCTGCAGCACGTCCTTGTCGGACGAGGTGACCTGCTTGGCCGGGATGCGCGCCATCTTCGCCACGATGGTCTCGATTTCCTCGATGTCGATCAGATCCTTGCGCTGGCCTTCCGGCAGCAGCCGCTGGCGGGCGCCGGCCTCGTCGATCACGTCGATGGCCTTGTCCGGCAGCAGGCGGTCGCCGATGTGCTTGACCGACAGATCCACCGCGGCCTGCAACGCCTCGTCGGCGTAGGTGACGCCATGATGGGCCTCGTAGCGGGGCTTCAGGCCCTGCAGGATCTGGAACGCCTCGCCCACGGTCGGCTCGACGATGTCGATCTTCTGGAAGCGCCGCGCCAGCGCCCGATCCTTCTCGAATATGCCGCGGTATTCCTGGAACGTGGTCGAACCGATGCAGCGCAGTTCGCCCGACGCCAGCGCCGGCTTGATCAGGTTGCTGGCATCCATGGTGCCGCCGCTGGCGGAACCGGCGCCGATGATGGTGTGGATCTCGTCGATGAACAGGATCGCGCCGGGAATCTTGCGGATCGCCGCCAGCACGCCCTTCAGTCGCTTCTCGAAATCACCGCGGTACTTGGTCCCGGCGACCAGCGCGCCCAGATCCAGCGAGTAGATGGTGGCGTCCAGCAGGACGTCCGGCACCTCGCCGTCCACGATGCGCTTGGCCAGCCCCTCGGCCAGGGCGGTCTTGCCCACGCCGGCCTCGCCCACGTAGAGCGGATTGTTCTTGCGGCGGCGGCACAGCACCTGGATGGTCCGCTCGATCTCGTCGGCGCGGCCAACCAGCGGATCGATCTTGCCCTGCCGGGCCAGGTCGTTGAGGTTGCCGGCGAATTCGGTCAGGGCATCGCCCTTGCCGTCGCCCTCGCCCGCCTCGGCCTTGCCGCCCTCGCCCTCGTGGGCGCCCTGGGCCTCGCCGTCCTCGCCCTGCTTGGCGATGCCGTGCGACAGGTAATTCACCACGTCCAGGCGGGTGACGTCCTGCTGGTTGAGGAAATAGACCGCGTGCGAGTCCTTCTCGCCGAAGATCGCCACCAGCACGTTGGCGCCGGTGACCTCCTTCTTGCCCGAGGACTGCACGTGATAGACCGCGCGCTGCAGCACCCGCTGGAAGCCCAGGGTGGGCTGGGTGTCGCGGCCGTCATCCTCGGCCAGGCGGGACACCGAGGCCTCGATGGCCTGTTCCAGTTCCTGCTGCAGGCGGCCGGAATCGGCGCCACACGCCTTCAGCACCGCCTGCGCGGACGGGTTCTCCAACAGCGAGAGCAGCAGGTGCTCCACCGTCATGAACTCGTGCCGTGCTTCGCGGGCGCGCTTGTAGCACTGGCCGATGGTTTGCTCGAGATCTTTGCTGAACATGGTCGCCTCCGGGGCCGATGCCGACAATATGCGGCCTGAGGGGTGGATTTCCATCACCCATCCGGATTTCAGTGTTCAGGAATCGTTGCCTTGCAAGGGCCCGACGGCGCCCCAACACCGAAACCTCAGGACTTTTCCATCGTGCACAGCAGCGGGTGCTGGTTCACCCGCGAAAACTCGTTGACCTGGGCCACCTTGGATTCTGCCACCTCGCGGGTGTAGACCCCGCAGACGGCGCGCCCCCGGGTGTGGACGTGCAGCATGATCTGGGTGGCCTTTTCCAGGTCCATGCCGAAGAACTGTTGCAGGACCACCACGACGAAATCCATCGGGGTGTAATCATCGTTGAGCAGCACCACCTGGTAGAGCGGCGGCGGCGCCACCTCCGGTTTTCCGGTTTCCACCAGGACGGCGTGGTCGCGTTCGTTTTCATGCTTGCGGGACATGCGGCAATTATACGGATTGGACGCCCAACCAGCTTGCACGCACAATTAACCCCTTTCCCCCAACGGATTGAACTGATGAAACCAGCCGCCCTTGCCCTTGCCCTCGTCGCCACCTTCGCGGGCGTATCCGGCGCTCACGCCGGCGAGGCCGACCCGGCCATCGCCAAGCAACTGAAGGCGCTCGGCTACGAATACGAAGTGGACGAGGACGGCGACTACAAGCTGCTGATGGCCACCGGCGACAACGACGAGCGCAGCCAGATTGTCTACATCCGCTCGACCGTGGAAACCTACGGCAAGCACCGGGTCCGCGAGCTGTGGTCGTATGCCTACCAGTCGCCGAGCGAATCGCTGCCGGCGGTGGTCGCCAACCGCCTGCTGGACGCCTCCAACGCGCTGATCATCGGTTCCTGGGTCAAGCAGGACCGCAGCGCCGTCTACGTGGCCAAGCTGCCCGCCGACGCCAGCACCGAGCTGCTGGAAGACGCCATTTCCGCCGCCGCCGTCTCGGCCGATGCGATGGAAGTCGAACTGGCCGAAGATCCGGCTTCCGACGAGTATTGATTCCGGGATGCGCCCATGAGCTATCGCGAAGGCCGGTTCTGGCAACCCGACGTGACCGTCGCCACCATCGTGGTGCGTGACGGTCGCCTGCTCATGGTCGAGGAACGCGCCCAGGGCCGGCTGGTGTTCAACCAGCCGGCCGGCCACCTGGAACCGGACGAAACCCTGCTCGATGCCGCCCTGCGCGAAACCCGCGAGGAGACCGGCTGGGACGTGCGCCTGACCGCATTCGTCGGCGCCTACCAGTGGAAGGCCACCGAAACCGGCCGCCATTACCTGCGCTTCGCCTTCGCCGCCGAACCGGTGCGCCACGATCCGGAGCGCGCGCTGGACGAAGGCATCATCCAGACCCACTGGCTGACCCCGGCCGAGCTGCGGCAGGAACAGGCGCGCCATCGCAGCCCGCTGGTATGGCAGGCGGTCGAGGATTACCTGGGCGGCCGCCGTTACCCGCTGGACATGCTCCACCACCTGGCATGAGCACGCCGCGCGTCATCGTCGGTGTCTCGGGCGGGGTCGACTCGTCGGTGGCGGCGCTGCGCCTGGTCCAGGCCGGCGAATCCGTGGCCGGCCTGTTCATGCAGAACTGGGCCGACGACGGCAGCGGCGAATGCCGGGCCGAGGACGATCGCCGCGACGCGGTGGCTGTCTGCGGTCGGCTCGGAATCCCGTTTCATTTCCGCGATTTCTCGGCCGAATACTGGCAGGGCGTGTTCGAGCATTTCCTCGCCGAATACGCCGCCGGCCGCACGCCCAATCCGGACGTGCTGTGCAACCGCGAGGTCAAGTTCAAGCATTTCCTCGATGCCGCGCGCGAGCTGGGCGCGGAGAAGATAGCCACCGGCCACTACGCGCGCATCGGTTTCCATGGCGGGCGCTGGCAACTGCTGCGCGGCATCGACCGCGGCAAGGACCAGAGCTACTTCCTGCACCAGCTGGGCCAGGACCAGTTGTCGGCGACCCTGTTCCCGATCGGGGAAATGCAGAAGCAGGATCTGCGCGCGGTCGCGCGCGAGGCCGGCCTGCCAACCCACGACAAGAAGGATTCCACCGGCATCTGCTTCATCGGCGAGCGCGATTTCCGCGAGTTCCTCGGCCGCTACCTGCCGGCGCGCCGCGGCGAGATGCGGGATCCGCAGGGCCAGCGCATCGGCGAACACCCGGGGGTGTTCTATTTCACCCTGGGCCAGCGCGAAGGCCTTCAGATCGGCGGCGTGCGCGGACGTCCGGCCGCGCCCTGGTACGTGGTCGGCAAGGACGTGGTCAACAACATCCTGTACGTGGACCAGGACACCCTGAGTCCCTACCTGCAATCGAACCGGCTGTGGTCGGAGCCTGCGCACTGGACCACCGGCAGCGCGCCGTCCGCGCACTTCGCGTGCACCGCGCAGACACGCTACCGCCAGACCGACGAGCCCTGTTCGGTGACGGTCGCCGATGATGGCCGGCTGGAGGTTGCGTTCGCGCGGCCGCAGCGCGCGGTCACGCCCGGCCAGTCGGTGGTGCTGTATGACGGTGACGTCTGCCTCGGCGGCGCGGTCATCGCCGCCACCGACGCCCCCCTGGAACGAAGAATCGCGGAGCAAGCGGCTTGAGCAATCAGTTTTCCGAACGTGTCCTGGCCCTGGCCGGACTGGCGCAGGCGCTGCACCAGGTCCGCCGCATCGCCGAGACCGGCCATTCCGAAGCCGCCGTGGTGCAGACCGCGCTGGACAGCGTGTTCCGCCTCGACGCCGTCGACACCGCCGGCGTGTTCGGCCGCGCCTCCGAACTGAATCCCGGCCTGCGCCTGCTGCGCGGTTACCTGACCGGCGAGAACAAGGAAGACGCCCTGCCCCGGCTGGGCATGGCGGTGCTGCAACTGGAGCGTCGCTTCATCCGTCGCAACGATCTGATCGACGCGATCGGCCAGGGCGTGGAGAAGCTGTCCCCGCAATCCGGCCAGCTCGGCAGCACCCATCCGGAAGTGATCGCCGCGCTCGGCAACCTCTACGCCGAAACCCTCAGCCAGTTGCGCCCGCGGGTGATGGTCCAGGGCAATCCGCATTACCTCGGCCAGCCCGGCGTGGTCGCCGAAATCCGCGCGATCCTGCTCGCGGCGGTGCGCGCGGCGGTGCTGTGGCGGCAACTGGGCGGCAGCTACTGGGACTTCCTGTTCTCGCGCCGCGCGATGGCCGCGGCCGTGGATGGCTGGTTGAATTGAGCATGCGCCGGCTCAGCCGGCACAGGTGGCCCGCCGGTTCCGCCCCGCGACCGGCATTCCGAACAGCATCAGGCTGGTGAACGCGAGCAGGCACACGCTGAGCCCGCCATACAGGGTGATCCAGCCGAATCCGTGCGCCAGCGCGGCCGGCGCCGCCGCAATCCCGGCCACGTCGCCCGTCGCGATCCGCTCGGCCAGCACGCGCAGGTTCGCCGCTTCGCCCGCATGGGCGGTCATCCGCCCCAGGCCCGACTGCACGCCGCGCACCAGCAGCAATCCCATCAGGGCGATGTTGACCGCCAGCGAGATCAGGCGCGCGCTCATGTCCAGGCCCGACGCCATGCCGGCGCGGTCCGGCGACACCGAACCGGTGGTGGTGTTGGTGACCGGCGTGTTGGTGATGCCCAGGCCGATGCCGGCGATCAGCGCGCCCGGCAGTATGTTCACCAGGCCCGGCTCGCTCACTCCCGCGCCCCAGTGCATCAGCAGGAAGCCGACGCCGATGGTGAACAATCCGCCCGGTATGACCAGGCCGGGCCGGTAACGCAGCGAGAGGCGCTCGCCCACCGGCGGGAACACCAGCGCGGGCAAGGTGTACGCAAGCAGCGCCACGCCGGAGGCCAGTTCCCCCAGGCCGAGCACGCCATGGAAGTACAGCGGCAGATAGACCATCAGCGGCCAGAAACTGAAGTTCATGCCCATCGATCCCAGCAGCGCGCCCGAAAACTCGCGGTTGCGCAGCACCGAGAAGTCGAACATCGGATGCGGCACCCGCCGCTCCACCACGACGAACATCGCCAGGAAGAACACGGTCGCCGCCAGCACCCCCAGCGACGCAGGCCGCGCAAATCCCATCTCGCCGCCCTGGGTCAGGTAGAACGCCAGGCCCAGCACCGCCAGCGACAGCGAAACCATCCCGCCCCAGTCGAGCCGGCGTGCCTGCGGATCCCGCGACTCCTCCACGCTCGTCAGCACCAACAGCAGGGTCAGCGCGGCAATCGGCCCGTGCACCAGGAACACCCAGGTCCAGTCGGACGCCGCCACGATCACGCCGCCAATCAGCGGGCCGAAACCCAGCCCGAAGCCGAACACCACGCCCCAGGCGGCAAAGGCCTTGCCGCGCTCGCGGCCATCGCGGAACTGGTGCGAGAGGATCGCCAGCATGCAGATCAGCAGCACGCCGCCGCTCATGCCCTGCAGGGCGCGCGCGACGATCAGCGTCGTCACGTCGCCCGCCAATCCACACATCACCGAACTGGCGCCGAACAGCAGGCCGCTGATCAGGAACACCCGCCGGCGGCCGAACCGGTCGGCCAGCGCGCCGGCCGCCATCAGCACCGTGGTGCTGGCGATGGTGTAGGCATTCATCACCCACTGCAGCTGGCGGAAATCGCCGCCCAGCACGCGCTCCAGGGTCGGCAGGATGACCGGCACGCTGGAGATTTCCAGACCGAACATCAGCGAGGCGAGGCAGACGGCGAACAGCGCCGTCCTGTTCCGGGAAGACAGGGAAGCGGACATGGGGACTCCGGTGGGCGGGGCCGCGGGCGGCGTCCGCGAAATGGGCGGAACGGCCGGTCGGGGCACGGCGGCATTGTCGGCAACCCCATTCAATGAGTGAAATGATTTAATTTGCTCCCATCCAGTAATTTTCATCATTGGTCAGCCATGGACTTCGATCCCGCCCTGCTGCGCGCCTTCATCGCGGTCACCGAAACCGGCGGCTTCACCCGCGCCGCCGAGCGCCTGCACCTGACCCAGTCGGCGGTCAGCCACCAGATCCGCCGGCTGGAGGAACAGGTCGGGCGTCCCCTGCTCCACCGCACCACCCGCCGCCTGACCCTGACCGAGGACGGCGAGGAATTCCTCAGCCACGCGCAGCGCATCCTCGATGCATCCGACGCGCTGACCCGGCGCTTCCATCTGTCGCCGGTGTCCGGCGTGATCCGCTTCGGCGTGGCCGATACCTATCTGGGCGCACGCCTGCCGACCCTGCTGGGCCAGTTCGCGCGCAGCCATCCGTGCGTGCGGCTGGAAGTGAACGTCTCCTCCAGCCCGGATTTCCGCGCGATGGTCGCCGCCGGCGAACTCGACATGGCGGTGGTGCTGGCCGAACCGGGCCAGGAAGGCGACCTGCCATTGCGCAGCACCCAGTTCGTCTGGAGCGCGGCGGACAACTTCGCGCCGCCGGCCGGCGACTCATTGCCGCTCGCATTCGCACCCTCGCCCTGCCTGCGCCGGCAGATCGGCCTGGCCGCGCTGGAACGCGCCGCGCAACCCTGGCACTTCACCTTCACCTCGGCCAGCAACGAGGGCCTGCGCGCGGCGACGCTGGCCGGGCTGGGCGTCGCGGTGATGACGAAAACCGAACTGGTGCCGGGCCTGAAGATCGTCAACGACGAACTGGGCCTGCCGGCGTTGCCGAAGGCCGAGTACGTGCTGGTGCGCCGTCCCGGCGAGCGGACCGCGGCCGACGACGAATTCGTGCGGCTGCTGCGCGATCATTCTTGATCGCGCGTCGATGCGCGGTGGAAAGAAGTGTCTTCCCGACAACGAAAAAAAACCCCGGCTTTCGCCGGGGTTTTCGTAAAGCGATGACCACCTGGACGCTTACGCGGCGACGGTGTCCGCCACGTCCTTGTAGTCGGCGATCTGATCGAAGTTCATGTAGCGGTAGATCTGATCGCCGTTGGCGTTGATGACGCCGATGTCGGCCATGTATTCGGCCTTGGTCGGAATGCGGCCCAGGCGCGAGCAGATCGCCGCCAGTTCCGCCGAACCCAGATAGACGTTCGAGTTCTTGCCCAGGCGGTTGGGGAAGTTGCGGGTGCTGGTGGAGAACACGGTGGCGCCCTCCTTCACCTGCGCCTGGTTACCCATGCACAGCGAGCAGCCTGGCATTTCCATGCGCGCGCCGGCGGTGCCGAAGGTGCCGTAGTGGCCTTCCTTGGTCAGCTCGGCGGCATCCATCTTGGTCGGCGGTGCGACCCACAGCTTGGTCGGGATGTCGCGCTTGCCTTCCAGCAGCTTGGACGCGGCGCGGAAGTGGCCGATGTTGGTCATGCACGAACCGATGAACACTTCGTCGATGACCGCGCCGGAGACTTCCGAGAGGGTCTTCACGTCGTCCGGATCGTTCGGGCAGGCCACGATCGGCTCGTGCACGTCGGCCAGGTCGATTTCGATGACCGCCGCGTACTCGGCGTCGGCATCGCCCTTGAGCAGTTGCGGGTCGGCCAGCCAGGCTTCCATCGCCTTGATCCGGCGTTGCAGGCTGCGCGGATCCTGGTAGCCCTCGGCGATCATCCACTTCAGCAGCGTGATGTTGCTGTTGATGTACTCGATGATCGGTTCCTTGTTGAGGTGAACCGTGCAGCCGGCGGCCGAGCGTTCGGCCGAGGCGTCGGACAGTTCGAACGCCTGTTCGACCTTCAGATCCGGCAAGCCTTCAATCTCCAGGATGCGGCCGGAGAAGATGTTCTTCTTGCCCTGCTTGGCGACCGTCAGCAGGCCCTGCTTGATGGCATACAGCGGGATCGCGTTGACCAGATCGCGCAGGGTCACGCCCGGCTGCATCTGGCCCTTGAAGCGGACCAGCACCGACTCGGGCATGTCCAGCGGCATCACCCCGGTGGCGGCGGCGAAGGCGACCAGGCCGGAGCCGGCCGGGAACGAGATGCCCACCGGGAAACGGGTGTGCGAGTCGCCGCCGGTGCCGACGGTGTCGGGCAGCAGCATGCGGTTGAGCCAGCTGTGGATCACGCCGTCGCCCGGACGCAGCGAGATGCCGCCGCGGTTGCTGATGAAGGCCGGCAGCTCGTGGTGGGTCTTGACGTCGACCGGCTTCGGATAAGCGGCGGTGTGGCAGAACGACTGCATCACCAGATCCGCGGAGAAGCCCAGGCAGGCCAGATCCTTCAGCTCGTCGCGGGTCATCGGGCCGGTGGTGTCCTGCGAACCCACCGAGGTCATCTTCGGCTCGCAGTAGGTGCCCGGGCGGATGCCGGTCTGCACGCCGTTGACTTCGGGCAGGCCGCAGGCGCGGCCGACCATCTTCTGCGCCAAGGTGTAGCCCTTGCCGGTGTCGGCGGGGTTCTGCGGCAGGCGGAACAGGCTCGACGCCGGCAGGCCCAGCGCCTCGCGCGCCTTGGTGGTCAGGCCGCGGCCGATGATCAGCGGGATGCGGCCACCGGCGCGCACTTCGTCGAACAGCACGTCGCTCTTGACCTGGAATTCGGCGATCACCTCGCCGTTCTTCAGCGCCTTGCCTTCATACGGACGCAGCTCGATCACATCGCCCATGTCCATCTTCGACACGTCCAGCTCGATCGGCAGCGCGCCGGCGTCTTCCATCGTGTTGTAGAAGATCGGGGCGATCTTGCTGCCCAGGCAGACGCCGCCAAAGCGCTTGTTCGGAATGAACGGGATGTCCTCGCCGGTCCACCACAGCACCGAGTTGGTCGCCGACTTGCGGCTGGAACCGGTGCCGACCACGTCGCCGACGTAGGCGACCGGATGGCCCTTCTCGGTCAGCGACCGGATGAACGCGATCGGGCCGCGCTTGCCGTCCTCTTCCGGGGTGAACGGCGCGCCGTCGCGCTTGTTCTTCAGCATCGCCAGCGCGTGCATCGGGATGTCCGGGCGGGTGGTCGCGTCCGGCGCCGGCGACAGGTCGTCGGTGTTGGTCTCGCCCGGCACCTTGAACACGGTGACGGTCAGCGACTGCGGCACTTCCGGCCGGCTGGTGAACCACTCGGCGTCGGCCCAGCTCTGCAGCACCGACTGGGCATTGGCGTTGCCCTTCTGCGCCTTTTCCTGCACGTCATGGAAGGCGTCGAACATCAGCAGGGTGTGCTTGAGCGCGTTGGCGGCGATGGTGCCGACCTGGGCGTCGTCCAGCAGTTCCACCAGCGGATGGATGTTGTAGCCGCCGAGCATGGTGCCCAGCAGTTCGGTGGCGCGCTCGCGGCTGATCAGCGGGCACTGCTCGCTGCCGAAGGCGACCGCGGCCAGGTAGGAAGCCTTGACCTTGGCGGCATCGTCCACGCCGGCGGGCACGCGGTGGGTGATCAGGTCCAGCAGGAAGTCGCCCTCGCCGGCCGGCGGCGCCTTCAGCAGTTCGATGACCTCGGCGGTCTGCTGGGCCGACAGCGGCAGCGGCGGGATGCCCAGCGCGGCGCGCTCGGCTACGTGGTGGCGATAGGCTTCCAACATGGTGACTCCGGAATGCGGTGAGGTGACGGGAAACAACGGGGGGGACGACTTATTCCGCGGCGGGAACGATCAACTTCAGCCCCTTGAAGTACTCGCGGTAGAACCGATCGTCGCGGGTGATCAGGCCATTGCACTGGAGCAGCGCATGGGCGCCGATCAGGAAATCGGGCGCGGCGCGCTGGCTGCCGCCGGCGCGCTGGCGGTGGCGGCGCTGCATCTCGCCGGCGCGCAGCGCCGACTTGGCTTCCAGCGGACTGAAACGGATGCTCATTTCCTCCAGCACCGCCAGCGCCTCGGAACCATCGCGCAGCGCGCTGCACACTTCGGCCAGCGCGACCTCGCAGATCACCACCGGCCCGGCGCTCAGGCACTGCCGCAGGCAGGCTTCGGCGGCGTCGGCTTGCGGACCGTCGGCCAGCAGGTCGATGAGGACGGAGGAATCCAGGGCGATCATCGCGTCGGCCTCACTGTTCCGGCGTCTCGCCGGGCGCGTGGCCGCGCAGGGCGCGCATGGCCGCGTCGGTGCTGTCGAAACCGTCCAGCTTGAACCGGCCGCGGGCCCGCGAGATGGCATCGTCCACGCTCTTGCGCAGGATGATCCGGCTGCCTTCCAGTTCGACCTTGAGCACGCTGCCCTTGGTCAGCCCCAGGGCGTCACGCACGGCCTTGGGCAGGGTGATCTGGCCACGTTCGGCGACGGTCGCTTCCATGGGCGGCTCCGGGAAAGTATGCACGAATTATACATACTTCTGGATGCATACCCAAGCGGACCGAAGCGGCGGGAACGGGCCGTGAAGTCCGTCACACGGCCTCGGGCGGCTAGAACGCCAGCTGGAACCGCAGGTTGACCGTATAGCCCCGGTCCAGCCCCGGCCATGCCCCGGAGCGGTTCTCGCTGCGCCAACGCACCGTGTCCAGCATCACCCGGCTCCAGTCGTTCAGATACCAGTTAGTACCGACGGTCCAGCCGCTGCCCTGTCCGCCGCCGGGCAGATCCCGGTAGTCGGCAGCCTCGTAGCGCGCCTTCAGCTCCCACGCGCCGCCGCCGCCGGCGGTGACCGGATCGGCGACCTTGACCCGCCCCCAGGTGCCGGCCTTGGCCGAGTACGCCGGACCGGCGCCCCGGAGGAACCAGCCCATCGACAGCGCGTGGGCGTCGTGATGCCGGTTGTAATCGCCACGGGGCTCGTGTCCCTTCAAGGCCCGCCGGCCCCACTCGGCATACGCCCAGAACGGTCCCGAAAAGCCGGCCAGTTCCAGGCCATGGCCGTCGCCGCGCTCGGCGCCCTGCACGCGCCCGCTGCCGATCCGCACCTGATCATTGAAGGGGCCGGCGATGGCCGCGCTGCGCAACACCCGCGCGGTGCCGCGGATTTCCTCGTGGAAGACCCAGCCGCCCAAGTGGATGGTGGCGGCGTCCGAGCGCACGGGATTCCAGTGCGCGCGCAGCGCATAGGTCAATCCGTCGTTGCCCTCGCCCGGATTGTCCAGGCTGTTGCCGCTGACTTGCAGCGCGGCATGCCAGTTCGCGCCGTGGATCTTCTGCATCAATCCCAGTCCGAACGAACCACGCTGCGGCATCAGCACGGTGCCGACCAGGTTGCGGCTCTGGAACGGGGTGTTGGCGGTACTGCTGCTGCCATCCAGGCCGCGCTCGTTCAAGCGATGGCCGACGGAAAACTCGGCGTCATGCCCGAACAGGCGATGGTCGAAGGCCGCATACGCCGACTTCCACGCCACCGTGTTGCCGGCGAACTCTCCTTCCACGACGTAGCCCAGCGAGCCGTAGCGACCTTCGACGCCCAGGCGCGCGGAACGGATTTCGGCACCGGACAGATTGCGCTGCGCGTGATCGGAGCCGCCGGTGGACGAGGCATCGACGAAAAACCGGCCACGCGGACGAAACCGGGCCTTGCCATCCGCGCTCGCGAATTCGGGAGCGCCCTTGGACCAGTTCACTTTCGGTTGCCGCGCCTGGTCGGCTTCGAGCGTGGCCAGTCGCGCCTCCACGGAACCGGCCTCCTGTGCCTGTCCGGCTGGCGTGCCTTCGCCCGCCGTGTCTTCAAGGGCGGCCAGTCGCGCTTCCAGCGTCGCGATGCGCTGCGATTGCTGCTCGATCAAGCGGATCAGTCCGGTGTTCGACGTATCGGTGGGAGTCGGCTGCCGGGCTGCTTCCTGCGCGCACGCCAGCAAGGGGGTTCCACTCAGGGCCAGCGTGATCGCGGCCGCCAGCAGGCGGGTATTGCCCACAAGGTTCGTCATGGTCGGTTTCTCCAGGCAAGCCGCCACCCTCGGCATGGCTGCCGCCGGCAACGGTGGGAACGGTGGAAATGGGGAGGTCCGCGCCGAAGCCGGCGCGGGCCGGGAGACGTCAGCGGTTCGCGCCCTGCGCGTCGGGACGCCAGGTGATGAGCCGGCCCTCGGCGACATCGAGGATGCGATCGATCAGCAGGACGAACATCGCCAGGATGACGATGCCGGCGAACACGCCGACCGCGTTGAAATTGCCTTCGGCCTGGGCGATCAGATAGCCCAGTCCGGCCGAGGCGCCGAGGTACTCGCCGATGATCGCGCCCACCACCGCGAAACCCACGGAGGTGCGCAGCGAGGACAGGATCCAGCTCGCGGCGGCCGGAAAGTACACATGGCGCAGCAGATCACGCCGGCTGGCCCCGAGAATGCGCGCGTTCGCCAGCACCGTGGGATTGACCTCGCGCACGCCCTGCATCGCATTGAAGAAGGTGATGAAGAACACCAGCGTCACCGCCAGCGCCACCTTCGACCACAACCCCAGTCCCAGCCACAGCACGAAGATCGGCGCCAGCACCACGCGCGGAATCGCATTGAAGCTCTTGATGAAGGGGTCGAGGATCCGCGCCGCGGTCCGGTTCAATCCCAGCCAGACGCCGCCCACCACGCCCAGCACGGTGCCGATGACATAGCCCAGCGCGGTTTCGGTCAGGGTCACCGACACGTGCTTGTAGAAGCCGGTGTCGCTCAACCATTCGTACATCTGCCGCACGATGTCCCAGGGCGCCGGGAAGAAGAACGGATCGATGACCCGCGTGGCCACGCCGGCCTGCCAGCCCCCGAACACCACCACCACCAGGGCAACCTGGATCAGCCGCTCAGTCCCCGTACGCATAGCTCTTCTCCACTTCGCCCCGCAGGCAGGCCCAGATGTCGCGATACAGATCGGTGAAGCGCGGATCCAGCTTGATCTCGGCCACGTTGCGCGGCCGCTCCAGCGGCACGTGGAAACTCTCCACCACTCGGCTGCCGGGACCCGACGCCAGCACCACCACCCGATCCCCCAGCGCGATGGCCTCTTCCAGATCGTGGGTAATCAGGATCACCGAGCGCCGATCCTCCTGCCACAGGCGCAGCAGTTCGTTCTGCATGAGATGGCGGGTATGGATGTCCAGCGCCGAAAACGGCTCGTCCATCAGGATCACCTTCGGCTCCACGATCAGGGCCTGCGCCATCTGCACGCGCTTGCGCTGTCCGCCCGAAAGCTGGTGCGGGTAGCGGTGCTCGAATCCGGACAGTCCGACCTTGGCCAGCCAATCGCGCGCGCGCCGGCCACGCTCGCCGGTGGGCGCGCCGCGGAAACGCAGGCCCAGTTCGACGTTCTCCAGCGCGGTCTTCCACGGCAGCAGCGCGTCCTGCTGGAACAGGTAGCCCACGCTGTCCTGCACACCGGCCACCGCGCGGCCGTCGATGGTCACGCCGCCCGACGCCGGCGCCAGCAGTCCCGCCACCGCATTGAGGATGGTGCTCTTGCCGCAGCCCGTGGGACCGACGATGGCGAGGAATTCACCATCCGCCACCCGGATGTCGACATCGCGCACGGCGACGAAGTCGCCGAACGCCATCGTCATCCGCTCGATCGCGACCATCGTGCGGATCGGTTCCGCGACCGCGATGGCCACCGGTGGCGCCTCTTGACGCGGCCGCGCCTGTGCAGTTGCTGTCATGACATTGCCCTCCCAGACAAAGCGTCAGTGTTTCGTCGAAGCCTGCTCGACGAATCGGTTGGTGTAGGTGCGCGCCAGTTCGACCTTGGCCGCGGCGACGTCGGGGTTGAACTCGCTGAGCACCGCCAGCGGCGTGGCCATGTCGGCCTCGGCGAACCGGCCGTCGGCGGAGAAGATGGCGCGGGCCGCCTCCACCGCTTTGGCATAGGTGGCGCGATCGCCGGAGACATAGCTGTCGGGAAGCGCGGCGACGATGGCTTCGGCGCTGCTTTCGGCGATGAACTTCAGGGCGCGTCGTTCGGCGCGGACGATCTTCCCGATGGTCCCGGGATTCGCATCGATGAAGGATTGCTGGGCGTACAGCACCGACGTCGGATAAATGCCGCCGTAGACCTCGCGCGCCCCCGCATCGCTGCGCGCGTCGATGAGGATCCGGCCGACGCCGCGCTCCTGGATCAGGGTCGCCGCCGGATCGTAATTGACCAGCAGGTCGACCTTGCCCTGTTGCAGCGCAGCCACCGCGGCCGCACCGGAACCCACGCCGATCAGCGACACGTCCGACACCGGAATGCCATGCCGCTCCAGGTAGTAACGGACGAAGAAATCCGAGGAAGAACCCGGCGCGGTGATGCCCACGCGCGCGCCACGAATGGTGTCCGGCCTGGCCGGATCGAAGCGGCTGTCGTTGCCGCCGGCCAGCACCAGCCCGGAATTGCGCGACAGCAGCACGAAGGCGGTGACCGACTTGCCCTTGGCCTGCATCTGGATGGTGTGGTCGTAGAAGCCTACCGCCACGTCGGTGGAACCGGCCACCAGCGCCTGCAGCACCTTGGAACCACCCTGGGCGAAGTTTTCCGTGCGTACCTTCAGGCCCTCGTCCTCGAAATAGCCCTGCGCATCGGCGATGAAGAACGGCAGATTGTTGAGGTTGTAGGAACCGACACTGATGCGCACTTCCTGCGCACCCTGTTCAGGCGCGCCTCCGCCCGCCTCGTCTTCCGGCGCGGATGCGCCACCGCAACCACCCAACAGCAACAGCGCCGTCGCGCCGATACCCAGCATTGCCTTGTACATGTTCCCCTCCCGGAGATTTCGTGAATCGGAATACGACCGTCCGTGGTGCCCGCCGGCTCAGGCCGCCTGGCTGCGCCGCGCGTCCTGGCGCAGTTCGCCGGCAAACACGCGGCCCTCGAACAGGCGTCGCGCCGTGCGCACGACGCTGGCCACGACCGGCGCACCCGGAGCGCTGCGCTCCAGCACCACTTCCAGGCACCCGCCCGGATGTTCCAGCAGCAGCGGGCCGAGGGTTTCCTGTCGTCCCGCCAGTGCATGCGCGACGGTACCGGCGGTTACCGCGGCGGTCGCGATGCCGACGCCGCCGGTGATGGCCAGTGCGCTGTGGCATTGATGCGGCATGAAGTAGCGCACCCGCAACGCCGCATCGGAGTCCGAACGCGACAGCAGCACCGGTTTGGGAATCACCCGTTCGCCGGCATCGGCGATGCCCATCCGCCGGCCCGCCTCGATCCGGATCGCTTCCAGCCGGCGCAGCAGCGCGGCGTCGGCGTTCAACCGCGCCGGCGATTCATCGCCCGACAGGCCAAGGTCCGATGCCTGCATCATCACCATCGGAATCGCGCAATCCACGCAACTGACGTCCACGCCGTCGATGCGTTCGCGCGGCGTGCCGGTGGGCAGCAGCGCGCCGGTGCGGGTTCCCGCCGCGTCCAGGAATGCCAACGTGATCGGCGCGGCCTGCCCCGGAACCCCGGCGATGCGGGTATCGCCGCGATAGGACACTCTGCCCTGCGGGGTCTGCACGGTGGCGCGGATCAGTTTGCCGGTGTTGACGTTGTGGATGCACACCTGGGTCTGCGGATGACGGGCGGCCACCAGGCCGGCCTCGATCGCGAACGGCGCCACCGCCGCGAGCATGTTGCCGCAGTTGGGACTGGTGTCCACGACCTGGCGATCGCTCACCACCTGCGCGAACAGGTAGTCGACATCGGCATCCTGGCGACGGGCGCGATCCACGATGGCGACCTTGCTGGACAGTGCGTTGCCGCCGCCGACGCCGTCGATCTGCAACGGATGGCCCGCGCCCATCACCGCCAGCAGCACGCGGTCACGCAATGCCGGCTCGGCAGGCAGATCCGAGGCCAGGAAGAACGGGCCCTTGGATGTGCCGCCACGCATGAGCACGCACGGCAGGCTGAGCAGATCGTTCGAAGGGACGAGCGAATCCATGCACGAATCACATTAATTCTAGAACACGATTCGATACTGGCATGGACCCCATCCATTTGAGAATTGCAAATTTTTCGATTATTGATAGTCCATGAGCATCAATTGCGAAATCCTCGATCTGCGTGCATTCCTGCTGGTCAGCGAGACCCGCAGCTTCCATCGCGCCGCCGAAACCCTGCATCTTTCCCAGCCCGCGCTCAGCCGCCGCATCCAGAAGCTGGAACAGAACGTCGGCGCCTCGTTGCTGGAGCGGACCACGCGCCACGTCGTGCCGACGGCGCTCGGACAGGATCTGCTGCCGCTGGTCAGGCGTCTGATCGAAGAGTTCGATGGCTCACTTTTTTCCCTGCGCGGCAGCGACCAGCATCGCGGCGGCCAAGTCACCATCGCCTGCCTGCCGACCGCGGCGTTCTACTTCCTGCCCAGCGTGATCGCGCGCTTCCAGCAGGACCATCCACAGGTGCGCTTCCGCATCCTGGACCTGCCGGCCACCGAGGGCCTGCAGTCGGTGGAACGCGGCGAAGTCGAGTTCGGCATCAATTTCATGGGCGCGTCGGATCCGGATCTGATCTTCGACACCCTGGTCGAGGATCCCTTCGTACTCGCCTGCCGGCGCGATCATCCGCTCGCCCGCAAACGCAGGGTGAGCTGGAGCGATCTGGCGCCGCACCGGCTCATCACCGTGCACCGCACCAGCGGCAACCGCACGCTGCTCGATGGCGCATTGGCGCGCGAGAACCTGCGGCTGAACTGGTTCTACGAGGTGACCCACCTGTCCACCTCGCTCGGACTGGTCGAAGCCGGCGTCGGCATCTCGGTATTGCCGAAGATGGCCACGCCACGCGGCGAACACGCCACCCTGGTGACGCGCCCGCTTGCCAATCCGGTGGTCTCGCGGACCATCGGCGTGGTGCGTCGCCGCGGCGCGCAACTGTCGCCGGTGGCCGAAGAGTTCCTGCATACCCTCAAACGCCTCTGGAAGGGAGGATGAAACTCCCGTCCCCGCCCCGCCACGCGGCCGCCGGAACACATGGCAAGCCCCTTCCGGCAACACTGCGGTCCACCGCCGGCCCTTGGCCGATTCCATCTGCAACACCATTTGGGGGACAATGCCATGTGCCGCCCGCGGTTCCCCACGCCGGCGCCTGCGTCCCGCAAGCATCCGGTCCATGGCCGTTGCCATCGCCAGCATTCGCAAAGGAGCACCCCGCATGAGCGACTCTTTCTCCACCCGCAGCCGTCTCGACGTCAACGGCCAGTCCTACACCTACTTCAGCCTGCCCACGCTCGGCCAGCGCTTCGACATCGCCCGCCTGCCCTACTCCATGAAGATCCTGCTGGAGAACCTGCTGCGCTGCGAGGATGGCGTCAGCGTCACCCCCGAGCACATCGAGGCGGTCGCGAAATGGGATGCCACCCGCGAACCGGACACCGAAATCGCCTTCATGCCGGCGCGCGTGGTCCTGCAGGACTTCACCGGCGTGCCCTGCGTGGTCGACCTGGCCGCGATGCGCGACGCGGTGGTCAAGCTGGGCGGCAATCCCGATCAGATCAATCCGCTGATCCCCTCCGAACTGGTCATCGACCACTCGGTGCAGGTGGACGTGTTCGGCAAGCCCGACGCGCTGGATCTGAACGGCAAGATCGAGTTCGACCGCAACAAGGAACGCTACAGCTTCCTGCGCTGGGGCCAGAAGGCGTTCGACAACTTCAAGGTGGTGCCGCCCAATACCGGCATCGTCCACCAGGTGAACCTGGAAAACCTCGCCCGGGTGGTGATGACCGCGCAGAAGGACGGCGAGACCATCGCCTATCCGGACACCGTGTTCGGCACCGACTCGCATACCACGATGATCAACGGCATCGGCGTGCTGGGCTGGGGCGTCGGCGGCATCGAGGCCGAGGCGGCCATGCTCGGCCAGCCCTCCTCGATGCTGATCCCGCAGGTGGTCGGCTTCAAGCTGACCGGCAAGCTGCCCGAAGGCGCCACCGCCACCGACCTGGTACTGACCGTCACCCAGATGCTGCGCAAGCTGGGCGTGGTCGGCAAGTTCGTCGAGTTCTACGGCGACGGCCTGCAGCACCTGCCGCTGGCCGACCGCGCCACCATCGGCAACATGGCGCCGGAGTACGGCGCCACCTGCGGCATCTTCCCGATCGACGCCGAATCGCTGAACTACCTGCGCCTGTCCGGCCGCAGCGAGGCCCAGATCGCGCTGGTCGAAGCCTACGCCAAGGCCCAGGGCCTGTGGCACGACGCCGACAGCCCGCACGCGCAGTACAGCGCGACCCTGCACCTGGACATGGGCGACGTGAAGCCTTCGCTGGCCGGTCCCAAGCGCCCGCAGGATCGCGTGTTGCTGGAAGACGTGAAAAAGAACTTCCGCGACAACCTGCAACCGTTCGCCGAGGCGCGCGACAAGCGCAGCGAGGCGATCTCCGACTTCGTCGCCGAGGGCGGCGGTTCGGCGGTGGGCAACGAGGCGCTGAGCCGCGGCTATGCCGACATCGAGACCGAAGGCCAGAAGGTGCGGCTGAAGGACGGCGCCGTCGTGATCGCCGCGATCACGTCCTGCACCAACACCTCCAACCCGGCGGTGATGATCGGCGCCGGCCTGCTCGCCCGCAACGCGGCGGCCAAGGGCCTGACCCGCAAGCCGTGGGTCAAGACCTCGTTGGGACCGGGCTCGCGCGTGGTCACCGACTATCTGGAAAAGGCCGGCGTGCTGGATGACCTGGAGAAGCTGGGCTTCTACGTGGTCGGCTACGGTTGCACCACCTGCATCGGCAACTCCGGCCCCCTGCCGGTGGAAGTCAGCGCCGGCATCGCCACCGGCGACCTGGTGGTGACCTCGGTGCTGTCGGGCAACCGCAACTTCGAAGGCCGCGTGCATCCGGAAGTGAAGATGAACTACCTGGCCTCGCCGCCGCTGGTGGTCGCCTACGCCATCGCCGGCACCACCGACATCGATCTGACCACCGAACCGCTGGGCATCGGCAACGACGGCCAGCCGGTCTATCTGAAGGACATCTGGCCGAGCAACGGCGAAATCGGCGACTTCATCGCCCGCACCATCGGCCCGGAGATGTTCGCCAAGAACTACGCAGACGTGTTCAAGGGCGATACCCGCTGGAACACCATCGCCTCGCCCGACGGCGATCTGTACGCCTGGGATTCGGATTCGACCTACATCAAGAATCCGCCCTACTTCGACGGCATGACGATGGCCACCGGCGGCATCGACGACGTGCATGGCGCGCGCGTGCTCGGCCTGTTCGGCGACTCGATCACCACCGATCACATCTCGCCGGCCGGCAACATCAAGAAGGATTCGCCCGCGGGCCGCTTCCTGATCTCGCGCGGTGTGCAGCCGGTGGACTTCAACAGCTACGGTAGCCGTCGCGGCAACGACGACGTGATGGTGCGCGGCACCTTCGCCAACATCCGCATCAAGAACCTGATGTTCGGCGGCGAGGAAGGCGGCAATACCCTGTACCACCCGCCGGGTGGCGGCGCGCCGGAGAAGCTGTCCATCTACGACGCGGCCATGAAATACAAGGCCGACGGCGTGCCGCTGGTGGTGCTGGCGGGCAAGGAATACGGCACCGGCTCCTCGCGCGACTGGGCGGCCAAGGGCACCAACCTGCTGGGCGTGAAGGCGGTGTTCGCCGAGAGTTTCGAACGCATCCATCGCTCCAACCTGGTCGGCATGGGCGTGCTGCCGCTGCAGTTCATCGAGGGCCAGAACGCGCAGACCCTGGGCCTGGATGGTTCGGAGGTGTTCGACATCGCCGGCCTGCACGATGGCGCGTCGAAGGTCGCCACCGTCACCGCCCGCCGCACCGACGGCCAGGAAGTGCGCTTCCAGGTCAAGGTGCTGCTGCTGACGCCGAAGGAAGTCGAGTACTTCCGCCACGGTGGCCTGCTGCATTACGTGCTCCGCCAGCTGGCGGCGCGCAAGGCGGCGTGAGCGGACGCTGAAACAACGGAAGCCCCGCCCCGCGAAGCACGCGGGGCGCTCTCCCGGCGCGCGAGCCATGGCTCGCAAACGCGCCGGTTTCGCCCGCCACGGTGGCCTGCTGCATTACGTGCTCCGCCAGCTGGCGGCGCGCAAGGCGGCGTGAGCGGACGCTGAAACAACGGAAGCCCCGCCCCGCGAAGCACGCGGGGCGCTCTCCCGGCGCGCGAGACGCCCGATGCTCCGGTGCCACCGCCTCCCCTGTAGGAGCGACGTGAGTCGCGACGGGTACAGGTGGACGGAGCATCCCGGTCGCGACTTACGTCGCTCCCACAAGGGGGGATGCCGCCAGGCTGCCTGGGGATCTATCGTCACGACGCTTCCATCAGGCGGTGACCGGTTTCGCGCAACCTTGGAAGCGCCGGACGCCGCTATCTCCACTGTGGGAGCGACGTCAGTCGCGAAGCTTCGCGTCCCGGCCATCGCGACTGACGTCGCTCCCGCAAGGTGGGTGGCCGCCAGCACTGCGCGGCGCTCAACTTCCGGAACATCCGCCCGGCGGTTGCCGGTTTCGGACGGGCTGGACGTGGCATCCGGTGACAGGGCCGGATTCGCCGGTCCGCGGGCAAACACCATGCGTACCCCTGCGTTGGCCCGCTGGCTTCTGCCGCTGGCGTTTGCCTGCATCCCGGCGGTGCACGCCGTGGAGATCACCGGCATGAAGGATTTCCCCAACCTCCACGGTCGCTACGCGCCGGGCGGCGACTGCCGCCGGCAGCCGCGGATCGCCATCGACGCGAGCGGCATCGTCTTCGAAACCGAAGGAGGCAGCGATCGGGTGGCGCGGCTGGAATACGCGGCCAGCTACGGCGGCAATTTCTACGAAGGCGACAGCCAGTGGTTCTTTCCGTTCGGGCGCGAGGGCGCGTATCCGGCGCTGATGACCTTCAATGCGGACGAAAAGCCGGGCGTGCTGGCCGTGACCCCGCACGACGAGGGATACGCCGGCGGTCCGTCGCTGTCACCGCGCAACCGCGTGCTGGTCGCCGGCTCCCCCTACCTGCGCTGCCGCTGACCCGGCGGGTTCATCGGCCCGCCTGCCACTGCGCGTAGTAAAGCCGCCAGTCGTCGCCCTCCTGGCGCCAACCGGTGGTGACCCGATACGACTGCGCGCTGTCCGGCAACCAGCGCCCGCGGCCGGAACCGGTGAGCAGCGCGTCGAACCGGATCGTCGCGGTATCACCTTGCAGGCTGACCTCCAGCGGCCCCGTGGTCACCCCGACACTGTCGCGGGCCAGCAATTGCGCGCGCAGCAGGTTGTGCAACGCAGCACGATCCATGCCCCCGGGACCGGAGAAGTCGTCGGCAATGTTGTCCATCGCGTCGGCCGGCCGGCGCTGTTCGACCGCCTGCTGCAAGGCCGCGAACTGATCGCGCAGTTGCTGTTCCGGCGAGCTCCGGCTGCATCCGGCCAGCGCCAGCATCACCGCCAGCAGCACGCCCATCCTTCCGGGCAACACAGCGTGCCGCCGCAACATCGGGATTACGCCCCTCGTACCCTTCGCCTTTTCCATCCGGAACGGTATGCTCCCTGTCGTGGACCCCACGCGGCGCGCAGGCGCCGACATTGCAAACATACCCGAAGCATGGCCCTGGGGAGGGAGTAGAAGATGAGTCAAGACCGTCCGTGGTTCAAGAGCTATCCGGAAGGCGTTCCGCACGAGATTGATCTGGATGAGTACCGCTCCATTGTCTCGGTGCTGGAAACGGCCATCGATCGTTATCGCAACCGTCCGGCGTTCTCGAACTTCGGCAAGAGTCTGACCTATGGCGAGATCGACACCCTCAGCAAACAGTTCGCTGCGTACCTGCTTGGCGAGCTGAAACTGAAGAAAGGCGATCGCGTCGCGATCATGATGCCGAACTGCCTGCAATATCCGGTCGCCATCTTCGGCGTGCTGCGTGCCGGCCTGACGGTAGTCAACGTCAACCCGATGTATACCCCGCGCGAGCTTCGCCACCAGTTGTCCGATTCCGGTGCCAGCGTGCTGCTGGTGGTGGACAACTTCGGCAAGACCGTGCAGGAAGCGATTCCCGGCCTGACCGCGCTCAAGCACGTCATCACTACCGGCCTGGGCGATCTGCTCGGTTTCCCGAAGGGACCACTGATCAACTTCGTGCTGAAGTACGTCAAGAAAATGGTGCCGGACTACGACATCGCCGGCACGGTCCGCTTCAAGGACACGCTCACGCTGGGCCGGCTGCACACCCTGCCCGAGATTGACATCGCGCCGGAAGACATCGCGTTCCTGCAATACACCGGCGGCACCACCGGCGTGGCCAAGGGTGCGATGCTGACCCATCGCAACATGGTCGCCAACATGCAGCAGGCATCGGCCTGGATTGGCCGCAACGTCAAGGCCGACGGTGAGCTGATCGTCACCGCGCTGCCGCTGTACCACATCTTCGCACTCACCGCGAACTGCCTGGTGTTCATGAAATTCGGCGCGTCCAACCACCTGATCACCAATCCGCGCGACATGGCGAACTTCGTCAAGGAGATCAGCAAGATCCAGTTCACCGCGATCACCGGCGTCAACACCCTGTTCAACGGCTTGTTGAACACCCCCGGCTTCGATCAGGTCGACTTCTCGCGCCTGCACCTGACCCTGGGCGGCGGCATGGCGGTGCAGCGCGCCGTGGCCGATCGCTGGAAGAAGGTCACCGGGATCACCCTGGTGGAAGCCTATGGCCTGACCGAAACCGCGCCGGCGGCCTGCATCAACCCGATGGATCTGAAGGACTACAACGGCGCCATCGGCCTGCCCATCCCATCCACCGACGCCTGCCTGAAGGACGACGACGGCAATCTGGTCGCGCTCGGGGAAGTCGGCGAGCTGTGCATCAAGGGGCCGCAGGTGATGCGCGGTTACTGGCAGCGCCCCGAGGAGACCGCCAAGGTCATCGACGCCGACAGCTGGCTGCATACCGGCGACATGGCCAAGATGGATGCGGACGGCTTCTTCTACATCGTTGATCGCAAGAAGGACATGATCCTGGTGTCCGGCTTCAACGTGTACCCGAACGAGGTGGAGGATGTCATCGCCGGCCTGGAAGGCGTGCTGGAAGTGGCCGCCATCGGCGTGCCGGACGAGCGCTCGGGCGAGGCGGTCAAGGTGTTCGTGGTCAGGAAGGACCCGACCCTGACCGAGGAGAAGATCAAGGCGTACTGCCGGGACAATCTCACCGGATACAAGCAGCCCCGCTATATCGAGTTCCGGACCGAACTCCCGAAGACCAACGTCGGGAAAATCCTCCGCAAGGAGCTCCGGGACCCGCCCCAGACCGGGGCCACCCGCTGAAATCGGAAGGCCGGCGCAAGCCGGCCTTTCTTTTTGCCCGTCAAAACTTTAGGGTCGAATTTGAGATTTTCATCACATTTATGAACGATGGGAAGAGATAAATGCTGTCCCCGACCGGTCAGTCAGGGTGCGTCGTCTTTTCACTATCCGTTCAGGTGTAGCATCGCGCCGTGCCCAGCACGTCGCCAATACCAATCCCCACACCATCGGCCACAAGCCACCAGGAGTCGTCATGAACAACGTCGAAAAACTGCAGCGCACCCGCAATTTCTCCACCATCCGCGTGGAATCCGCGCCCGATGGCAACAGCCATTGGATGTACATGCACAACGACGCTGGCAAGGGTTCCCGGCCGTGCTTCCGCAGCGAACTGCTGGATGAAATGTGGAGCTTCACGTCCTCGATCACCCTGCGCGAGAGCGAGCGCCAGTCCGGTCGCCTGCGCCATTTCGTGCTGGCTTCGTCGGCGCCGGCGTTCAACCTCGGTGGCGACCTGGATCTGTTCGCCAAGCTGATCCGCTCCAACGACCGCGAACACCTGCTGTCCTATGCCCGCCGCTGCATCGACGGCGTGTACACGCTGCACACCGGTCTGGGCGGCGACGTCCGCACGATCGCGCTGCTGCAGGGCGATGCGCTGGGCGGCGGCCTGGAAATGGCGCTGGCCTGCCACACCATCGTGGCCGAGGAAGGCGTGGAAATGGGCCTGCCGGAGGTGCTGTTCGGCCTGTTCCCGGGCATGGGCGCCTATTCGTTCCTGTGCAAGCGCGTCTCGCCGCAGCTGGCCGAGCGCATCATCCTGGAAGGCAACATGTATTCCAGCGACGAGTTCCACAAGATGGGCATCGTCGACATCCTGGTGCCGAAGGGCCAGGGCGAAGCCGCCGTGCAGGATCTGATCCGCCAGCAGCAGCGTGCCCCCTACTCCCACCTGGCGATGAACACTGTGCGCGGCCTGGCCCAGCGGGTCAGCTACGACGAACTGATGAACATCACCGAGGTGTGGGTCGATACCGCGCTGGCGCTGGGCGACAAGTCCCTGCGGATGATGGAGCGCATCGTGCGTGCGCAGGAAAAGCGTGCCATGCAGGCCGCCTGATCGACGATCGAATCGTAGCCACTACAGGGGGCGGGGACCGCGCGATGCTTCCCCGGATGGCGGGACGGCCGTGGCCGCCCGCCTGAGCCATCCCCTTTCCGCAGCCGCGCAACCGCGGGAATCAGTTGCGTTCGTGGCTGCCGTGGTCGGGCGAATGCCGTGACCGTTCGCGTGCTTCCAGCGCCGCCCTGCCCTGGGCCAGATAGGAATTCACCGCCGCCAGCCGTTGCCGCCATTCACGCGCGATCTGCCAGTCGGCCAGGCGCATCAGTTCGCTCGCCGCCGCCGCCAGTTTGACCAGGCCCAGGTTGCTGGCCACGCCTTTCAGCGCATGCGCGTGATCGCGCAGGTGTTCGCCCTGGCCATGTTCCATCGCATGCGCCATGGCGCCGATGCAGCCATCGGCATCGTTGAGGCACTGCGCGATGAACTCGCGCTCGAAGGCTTCGCCCATGCCCAGCGCGCTGAGTTCGTCCAGCACGGTCATGTCCAGGATCTCGTCGCCCACGCGCACGGCGGTGGTCGGCACCGGCGCCTGCGGCGGGGCGACCGCGCCATTCGTGGCGATTTCGGCCAGGGTGTCGAGCAGTCGGGTCGCCACCACCGGCTTGGCCAGGAACGCGCGCGCGCCGGCGCGCTCGCAGTTGCGGATGGCGTCCGGGGTGACGTCCGCGCTCAGGATCACCACCGGGGTGCGCTGGCCGGAACCGGCTTCCATCACCCGCAGTTGCTTGAGCAGATCCAGGCCGCTGACGTCGGGCATGTGCAGATCGCAGATCACCGCGTCGTAGTCGAACGAATCCAGCGCGTTGAGCACGTCTTCGCCGCCGTTGACGCAGGTCACCCGGTGGCCGGCCTTCTGCAGCAGGCGCTGCACCACCATCCGGTTGGCCTCGTGGTCGTCGGCGACCAGGATCTGCATGCTGCGCACCCGCGCGCGATGGCGCAGGAACGGATCCGAGAACGCGATGATGTTTTCGGCGCCAGGCTTGCCGGTGCCTTCCTCGAGCCAGTTCGCCGGGGCGTGGATGGCCGGCGTGACCTCGCGCGGCTGCACGCCCTCGAACGGCAGTTCCACCCAGAACGAGCTGCCGCGCTGTTCGCTGCTCTCGAAACCGATGGTGCCGCCCATCGCCTCGGTCAGGCCCTTGGCGATGGTGGTGCCCAGGCCGGTGCCGCCGTAACGGCGCGCCAGGCTGGCGTCGGCCTGTTCGAAGGCCTCGAACAGCCGTTCGCGCACCGACGCGGGAATGCCGATGCCGGTGTCGGTCACGGTGAAGCGCAGCCGGTTCGGGCTGCCGGCCAGCGCCACGTTCAGGCGGACCTCGCCCTTGTCGGTGAACTTGACCGCGTTGCCGGCCAGGTTCAGCAGGACCTGGCGCAGGTGCCCGGAATCGCCGCGCAGCAGCGCCGGCACGTCATCGTCGAAGTGAACTTCGTAGTTGAGCT
>OFCZ01000035.1_pt1 | contig 51184 bp, 43 predicted proteins | sample 1521011 | NCBI WGS metagenome assembly OFCZ01 (sample SAMEA2532532, study PRJEB24079) | metagenome | biome: bacteria; feature: seaside; material: soil | place: India | collected 2012-02-01 | depth 0.1 m | reverse complement strand
GGCTCCTGGCGCGAAAAGCAAATCCCCCGATCACCTCCGGCGGATCCGCTCTCTTCGAAAGGAGTCACCGGCGCCATCACGCGATCCGATCAATCCCGCACCACACCAACCGCCCTCCCCCGATGGCTCTACCCACACCCCAGGAGCAGATCATGAACCTCGCTACCCGTATCCCCGCCGCTCCCCCCGCATCGTCAGCCGCGAACAATGGCTGAAGGAACGCATGCCGTTGCTCGCACGCGAGAAGGAGCTGACCCGCCTGGGCGATCGCATCGCCGAGGAACGCCGCGCCCTGCCCTGGGTAAAGGTCGAGAAGGACTATGTATTCGATACCGTCGACGGGCCGCGCCGGCTGGACCAGCTGTTCGACGGCCGCCACCAGTTGCTGGTCCAGCACTTCATGTTCACGCCGGGTCGCGACCAGGGTTGCCGCAGCTGTTCCTACATGGCCGATCACCACGACGGCGCGCGTGCGCACCTGGCCCAGCGCGACACCACCCTGCTGGTGATCTCGCGCGCGCCGCTGGCCGATATCCAGCGCTTCCGTGCGCGCATGGGCTGGCAGTTCCCGTGGGTGTCCTCGTTCGGTTCCGATTTCAACTACGACTTCGGAGTCAGCTTCACGCCCGAGGACATGGCCACCGGTGCGGTGGACTACAACTACGTCCATCAGTACTTCCCGCACTCCGAGGCCCCCGGCATCAGCGTGTTCCATCGCGACGACGCCGGCACCGTCTTCCACACCTATTCGCGCTTCGGACGTGGCGTGGAAGTGATGATGGGAACGTATCCGCTGCTCGACCTCACCCCGAAGGGCCGCGACGAAGCCGGCCTGGAAGACACCATGTCCTGGGTGCGCCACCACGATCTCTACGAGCAGGCGGGCGGCAAGAGCGCCTGCGGTTGCCACGGCTGATCGCGAAGACCGGCGCGGCGGCATGGACACGCTCTGGCCCTGGCTGGCGATCGCCGGACTCGGTGCCCTGCACGGCCTGCATCCGGCCAATGGCTGGATGTTCGCCGCGGCCGGCGCGATCCATGCGGGCCGCGGCGAACACGCCTGGCGTGCGTTGTGGCCGATCGGTATCGGACATGCCACCGCGATCGTGCTGACCGCCGCCGCCTTCGCGCTCGGCCTGCGCGTGGAGGCGGTGGTCGCCACGCGCATCGCCGGGGCCGCCCTGCTCGTCCTGGCCTGCCATCACCTGCGGCGCCGACATGCGCCACCCGCGCCCGTCGCGAACCGCATGGGCACGGTCGGACTGGCGCTGTGGTCCGGCCTGATGGCGACCGCGCACGGACTGGGCATGGTCCTGGTGCCGGCATTGGTGCCGCTGTGCCTGTCCGGCGGCCCGTGGCGCGATTTCACCGCTGCCGGTGCCTCATCCGCGGCATTGCTGGCGGCGGTGGCGCTGCACATGGCCGCCATGCTGCTGGTGACCGGCGCACTGGCGCGGGGCGCCTGCCACGGATGGGGCAGGTACCTGCGTCATTGGCGCGCCGCGACCCTGCGTTGCCTGTGGAGCCTGGTGCTGGCCGCCACAGGCATCGTGCTGCTGGCGCTTGCGCAGTGAAACCGCGCCTCAGCTTCCCGTCTGCGCGGCGGCGCGCGACTTCGCCAGATAGGGCAAGGCGAACAGGTAGAGCCCGGTGATCATCAGCAGGATCAGCGGGAACAGCGCCATCAATCCCACCCAGGTGGATTGCTTCTGCATCGCCAGCGCGACGAGGTTGGCGAGCACGGTCAGGGTGAAGATGATCGACAGCCAGCGGTGGAACTGACGGATCCACTTGTTCATCGGGTTTTCCTCTGGGCTTGGCCCGAGACGCCTCGGGCGGGCTTGCACGTTGCCGGACGGTGCTGCGCCCGCGCGCGGTCATCCGACCTCGCGCGGGACCCACGGGATTCAGTGCTTGCCGCGACGGGACTCGATCATCTTCCAGCCGTTGCCGGAGGGATCGCGGAAGTTGGCGTCGACATTGCCGTAGCGTTCTTCCGGCGGCTGGGTGAACTCCACCCCGCGCCCGCTCATGCGTTCGTAGGCCGCGCGGCAGTCCTCGACGTCGAGGATGAGCGGCGGCATCGCGCCCTTGGCGACGATCTCGCGCGCGGTCTGCGCGGTGGCGGCGTCGAGCACCGGCTCCTGCGGCTTGAACAGGCCCAGCTGGAACGACGGCTGATCCGGATGCTGCACGGTCAGCCAGCGGTAACCGCCGTTGCGCACGTCGGTGTGCACGCGGAAACCCAGCTTGTCGACATAGAACTCCAGCGCCTCGTCCTGATCGCGGACGTACAACCCAACCATTCCAACACCCTGACTCATGTGACCTCCGGTTTCTCTGGGGCCGCCTTTGTAGCATCGGCCTCCCGCCGCCGCTTCTCCGAAACTGCGATGGTGAGATCGGGCCGGTGCGCGGCGCTGGCGTAGCAGGCCGGCATCGCCTGCGCCAGGCGGCGGGCGGCGCCTTCGCGCCCGCGCAGTTCGCCCGGACTTTCGCCGGTGATGTCGCGGAACGTGCGGCCGAAGGTACCCAGACTGTTCCAGCCGGTCCGCAGCGCGATGTCGAGAATGGGCAGCTCGGTATCGCGCAGCAGCGTCTTGGCCCGCTCGATGCGCCGGGTCAGCAGATAACGATGCGGTGGCACGCCGAACGCCTCCTTGAACGAACGCGCGAAGTGCGCCTCGGACACATGGCTCACCCGCGCCAGCCGCGCCACCGGCCAATCCTCGTGCGAGGCGGCATCCATCCGGTCCCTGGCGCGCAGCAGGCGGCGCAGCAGTTCCGGGTCCTGGCTGGCACGCTTCAACGCGGACAGTTTGACGGCTCCCACTTCGCTTTCCGGTTCGGGTATTTTCATCGTGGTTCCCGCTGCTGCCTCGGTGGCTCGATACCGGTCCGTCCAACGGTCTTCCGCGCCGCTCCGATGTTCCGGCGCGCACCATACCGCAGGCGTCGCGGAACCGGGAGTCCGGCATCACGTTGCCGGACTTCGCCGCGAAAGATCCGTGACGAGGGTCGGCACGGCCCCACGATGCAATCGCCGTCCATGTACCGGTCAGCTGGAAAGGTTCACATGCACTATCGCGATGGACAGGAAGCGAGACTGGGAGACGTAATCTCGATTGCCGATGCGCATCCGGGTCGTGTGGTGGCGTGCCTGGACCGCGCCGAGTATTCACCGGCCTATCCGGCATCTCAATGGGCCTACCTGTCCACGGGCATTCTGGTGGAGACCCATTTTTCCGGTCTCGTGCATTACCCGGACGGTGAAAGCGAACGGATCCAGCTGGTCAGGCGCGGCGGCGGGTCGCCTTCGCTGACTGACGCCACCTGATGTTGAAGCCCGATCTGCGGGAACGCCGTCGTCGGCCATCCCACGATTCCTAGAAATCCACCGTAAGCGACAGCATCCAGCGGCGTTTGTCGATCAGGCCGAAGCTGTTGCTGCCCTGGATGTTCCAGGCGAAGGTGTCGGCGACATTGAGGATCTGCGCGCGCAGGGTGGCGGGCAGGTCGTGCAGGGAGAAGCGGTAGCGTGCGCCCACATCCACCAGCGTGTAGGCCGGTGCGCGGGAGACGCCGTTGCGCGAGGCCACCCGCTCGCCGTAATGGCTCGCCCCCAGGTCGATCGTCCAGCCCGGGAAAGGCAGTTGGTAGTCCAGGTTCATCCGCAGCATGCGATCGGTCTGGCCGACGGGCTTGTTCCCCAGCCGCCCCGCCCGTACCGCCGGTCCGGTGACACGGGGGTCCATCAGCACGGCGCCGGCCAGCAGGGTCAGGCGATCGGTCGGCCTGCCGCTGAGGCTCAACTCCACCCCGCGATGCTCGACCTCGCCCTGCACGGTGTAGACGTTGTGTTCGTTGTTGATGAAGTAGGGCTTGCGGACCTGGAACAGGCCCGCGACCAGCCGCCAACGCTCGTCCAGATGCCATCGCAGGCCGGCGTCGATCTGGCGGGTACGGATGGCCGGCAGCGCTTCGTTGCGGTTGGCGGCGCTTTCCGGGGCGACGCCGCTTTCCTCCAGCCCGCGCGCGTAGCCCGCATGGAGCACCCACTCTGGCGACAGGTGGGCCGCCAGGGTGCCGTAGAACAGCAGGGGCGAATCCCGGGTATGTGCCACCGGCAAGCCCGGAAGACGGACCTGCTTGCGGTAGTCGGTCTTCTGCACGCCGATGCCGATTTCGCCCACCTCGCGCCAGCGCCCTTCATAGGCCACGCCCGCCGTCCATTGGCGGACGTTGTCGCGGGTACGTTCGCCAAAGGCGAACGATGCCGGTGCCGGGCGGGCGACCGCCTCGCCCAGGACATGCCAACCGAGGTCGAACGCCGGCGCCGATCCGCCGTACAGCTTTTCCACGTCGCGCGCGCGCAGGCTCACATGCAGGGTGTGCAGCCGCGGGGCCCGCGGCAGTGGCTACGTGGCTGGACGCGCACGTTCGCCGCTGGTGGAGGCCGAACGCTGGCGTGGATCGGCAATCACCACTTCCCGGGTCATGCCCTCGCGGGTGGTCTCCAGGAACAGGTTGGCGAACGCTCGCCCGGATTCGAACGAAGACCGGAATACGCCGCCCGCCAACGCCCACTCACTGCCCAGCCGCGCCTTGGCGACCATGCCGGCGTTGAAGCTGCGGCTGTCCTTGTGCGTCCAGCGCTGGCCGAAGTAATGCCCACGGCGCACCTCCGGGGGCAGGAAGTCGCCCTGCGTGCGGATGCCGGGAGGCGCCTCTTCGCCGCGCCCCTGGGTGATGGCGACGAACGGCAGCAGCTCGACATTGTCGGAAGGCCGCCAGCGCGGCACCAGCGCGGCGCGCGTATACCCGGCATCGGACCCGTCGTAATAGCGCTCGTCGGCCTGGGAGAGCCCGGCGGCCAGGGTCCAGCCGCGCGCCGCCAGCGGCATCTTGGCGTCCACTTCCACGAACGGCGCCTGATAGGCGTTGACGCCGGCGACCACGCTGGTCACCGCCTGCTCGTCGGCACGTTGCAGGCGATAGTCGACGATGCCGGTGGGCGCCGGGAACAGGTAGCCCTGCGCGGACAGGCCCACGCGGATGGTCGAGCCCGGCGTGAAACGCGGCGAGGTGTAGCCCTGGCGATCGAAATAGATGCCCTCGATGCGCACGTTGCCGGCGGCGACCGGCGAGAAGCCGCGCACCGAGCTGGTGCTGTACAGGCCGATGCTCTCGTTGCCGACCGTCGCGCCGAAGGCGTCCTCCGCGGCGGTGACGGCGTTGTCTCCGGCGCGCTGGGCATTGGCTGGCGACGGCCACGCCAACGCCACCACCGCGATGGGCCATCCCCGTCGCCATCGTTCCGGGCGTCCCCTCTCCCGCACCTCACACCTCCCGTGGCCAGGCGCGTGCGCGACGTGCCGTCCAGATCAGCAGGGCCACCGCCCAGCCCAGCAACCAGACCGTGATCGCCACGGCCGCCACCACCCGTTGCTTCCACGACTCGTGCATCGGCGCGAAGACGGGAATCCCGCCGATGTCGCTGAAGTTCATGCGCCCGCGCGAGACCCCGGTGTCCGGACCGGGCCGGGCGATCTGGGCCTGCACGCGCGGAAAGAAAAACCGTCGCAACGCTTGCTGGTAATCGCGGGTGGCGGACTCGTATCGGCGATGGCGTGCGTTGTCCGTGCCGGCCAGGCGGGACATGCCTTCCTGGATCGCCACCGGCAGCGCCAGCAGCGACAAGCCGCTGGACACACGCTCGGCGAGCGCGCGTTCGGCGGCGCGTTGCCGGTATTCGGCGGACAGTCGCGTTTCAAGCGCCGGGGCCAGGAAGGTCCACCGGGTCGCATGATCCAGCCCGGCGATGCGATCGGTGGCGCCGGCCAACGCGGGATCACGCGCGAACGCCTCGCCGATGAGCGCATCGCGATGTGCCTGCAAGTCGTCCAGGATCCGGCGCTGCGTATCAACCTGCACGACCTGTGGCGGAACCGGGGCCAGGGCATCGGAAAGGCTGGTGATGACGCGCGGCAGGCCAAACGCCAGCATCGCCCAGATCGCCAGCAGCGCGCCCAGCGCACCGGCCGTGCTCGGCCAGCGCGACAGCACACAGGCGGCAAGCGCGATCCAGAACAGCGCGTAGGCCAGCAGCAATGCCAGCGCGGCGATCAGTTCGGGCATGAACCGTTGCAGGGGCGCACCGGCGACGGCCAGGCCCAGCACCAGCGCGATCGCCAGCGCCGGCAATGCCCAGCTCGCCAATGCGGCGATCCGTGCCAGCAACCAGGTCCGTGGCGTCACCGCCTGCGCGGCGATGAGGCGCAGGGCGCCGCTGTCGCGCTCCTGCGTGATCGACAGCGTCATCAGCAGTATCAGGCCGACCGGCAGCAGACAGGCGATGGCGAAGGCGAGATCGAAACGTCCGATGGCCAATCCACGCGGATGCTCGAAGTCGTATCGCGGCTCGACACCGAACGGCGTCTCCAGGCGAACCCGCAGGAAGTGCGGCGAGAGCTCGCTGTTGCCGACCGCCAGCGGCGAGGACGGCAGATGCGGCTTGGTGGTCTGCGCAAACAGGAAATACCGGCTGAAACCGGACACGCTGGTCGGGTCCTGCCAGTACGGCAGACGCTTGCCCGGCTGCGCGTACTCCTCCATCCGGCGACGCATGTCCTTGTTCCAGCCGGCCTGCTCGATCAGCGCACGTTGCTGTGCCTGCGACTGTTCGCGATGGAAACCCGCGTTGGATGCCGCTCCCCAGGCAAAGGCAACCGCCAGCAGGCCCATGGTCAGCCACAGCAAGGGCGAGCGCGCCGCCTGCCGAAGTTCCCAGCGATACAACGCGGTCCAGGCCACCGGCGTCATGGGCGCGTCCTCCGCGCGGCGAACCCCAGCATCAGGGCAGCCGCCAGCGCCCAGGCGAGCAGCGCGATCAAGGGCGTGACCAGATTGCCGGCCACCGAGGCGAGCGGCGTGGCCGGCGGATGGAACTCGGGTATCCGTTCCCACAGACGCCGGTCGCTGGTATGACGTGCGCCTTCCTGGTTGGCCGGATGCGCCATGACATCGGCATTCATCCGGTTGACCAGATCGCGCCGGTAGCTTTCCGCATGATCGATGAAGCGGCGATGCTGGCTGAAGTCGGTACCGGCAAGCGTCGGGGACAGGCGCAACAGCGCGATGGACGGCGCCAGCCACGCCAGCGCACCGAACCGCCGATCCTGTTGTTCGACGCGGTCGTGGAATCCGCCCAGCACCCGATCGAACACCTGATGGGAGTGGCGTTCGACCAGGTCCAGCTCGGCGCCCCGCGCGTCCACCGGCAGATCCTCGCGACGGCTCACACCGTGACGCTTGAGCAGGGCCTGCAGATGGCGCTCGCCATCCTCCGCCGTCCAGTAGGCCGCGGCTTCGCGAGCCAGGGTCTGTTTGACCGTCTGGGTGGCCGGCAGCGGCACCTGCCGGCCGGCCAACGCGCTGGCCGCACGCGGCGCAATCACGCCCAGCAGCATCCAGGTCCCGAACAGGATGAGCAGCGCCACGCGCGGACGCGGCGACAGCAGGCACACGGCCAGGCCGATGCACACCAGGGTGCCGAGATACAGGCCGAACACGCCCATCCAGGCCAGCAGGCGCAGCACCTCGTCGGCATGCAGCGCACCGGCCAGCAGACGGCCGGCGCCGGCCACGATGCCCAGCGGCGCCACCAGCAGCAGGAACAGCAGGCTCCAGCAGGCAAGCGCCTTGGGCAGGATGATCCGGTACGGATGACGCGCATTGCCCAGCGCCAGCCGCCAGGCACCGGACTCGCGCTCGCGGGCCAGCGTGGCGAAGGCCAGGACGAAGGCCATCAGCGGAGCGAACCCGACCAGCAGCGCCCCCGGCGATACGGTGCCCGCACGCTCGATGGCGGATGCCTCGCCGCGCGGGCGATGGAGCATGTCGTTCTGGACATGCGCCTCCAGCCAGACCGCCTGCCCCACATAGGGAAGGATGCCGGCATCCAGCGACGCCAGCGGCGGCGCCGGTCGGAAGGCGAAGATGCTGTAGTGGGCCGCCGAATGCGGATCCTTTTCGCCCTGCTGCAGCCAGCGCAGGCGTTCCTGCCGGGCGATGTCCGCTTTCACCGCGTTGTCGCGCGACTGCGCGGCCTGGTCGCCGATCCACGCGCACAGCAGTACCGCGCCCAGCACCGCGGTCATCAGCAGCGCCAGCCGATCGCGTCCCAGCATGCGCAGTTCGTATCCCGCCAGCCGCAGCATCATGCCGCCAGCTCCTGCAGGTAGATCGCTTCCAGATCCAGCGGTGAAAGCGACGCGGCCTGTTCCTGGCGGATCAGTCGCCCGGCCCGCAGGATGCCCAGGCGGTGGGCGACATCCTTGACCCGGAACAGATCATGGGTCGCCATCAGCACCGCGATGCCGCGCTCGGCGGTCGCCCGCACCAGCACGGAGAAATCATTGGCCGCGCTTGCGTCCAGGCCCGAAGTCGGTTCATCCAGCAGCAGCACGTCGGCGTGCTTGGCCAGCGCGACGGCCACGCCGACCTTCTGCCGCATGCCCTTGGAAAATCCGCTGGCGCGGCGATCCACCGCCTCTTCCTGCAAACCGGCCTCGCGCAGCAGGCACGCGGCCTGGCGGTGATCCAGCCGCTGGCCCGCCAGCAACGCGAAATAGCGCAGGTTTTCCCGCGCACTGAGATGGGGATGCAGCATCACCGTTTCCGGCAGATACGCCACGCGGCTGCGCGCCAGCATGGGATTGGGATCGGTGCGCACACCACCGATGAGAATCTGCCCGGCGTCGGGTACCTGGAAGCCCAGGATCAGGTTGAGCGTGGTGGTCTTGCCCGCGCCATTGGGGCCCAGCAAGGCATAAACCTCGCCGGGAGCCAGGCGCAGGCTCAGTTCGCGCACGGCGGCGTGCGCACCGAAGGACTTGCTGACCGAGGCCAGCTCGAGGGCGGCGGGAACGGACATGCTCAGAACCTCGTGGTCAGGGTGAGATCGAAGGAGCGCGGCGCGGCGATCTGGAACTGGCGCGGCGAGACGTCGGAATAGTCGGCGTACAGCTCGTCGGTGAGGTTGCGGCCGTGCAGGGCGAGCTCGCCGAAGGACAGTTGCCACGCAATCGACGCATCGAACACCGTGTATCCATCGACGACGATGCTGTTGGCGTTGTCGGTGAAGAAGCGTCCCGCGTGGCGTGCGCCCGCGCCCAGGGTCAGCGGCAAATCGGGCAGCCGGTAGGACACGAACAGGTTGCCAATCGTTTCGGGCACGCGTGGTGGCGTATTGCCCGCGCGGCTGATTCCGCCGGCTTCGCGGAGGATGTCGAACTTCGCATCCAGCGCCGTGTAGTTGGCGTCCACCCGCAGGCGCTCGGTCAGCGCCGCCGACAGAGAAAGCTCCACGCCGCGTGAGGACTGGCGGCCGCCCTGCACGCTCAGGGTGGGGTTGTCCGCATCGCGGGTGACGATGTCGTCCTGGCGGATGTGGTACGCGGCCAGCGTGGCATCGATGCGATCGTCCCAGAACGAACTCTTGATGCCCGCTTCCACCGATGCGCCCGTGGTCAGGTCGAACCGAGCGTTGGCCAGCGACAACAGCAGGAAATTTCCGACCGGCGCGACCGCCTCGCTGTACTGCGCGAACAGCTGGGTCTTCGGACGCAGGTCGTACACCGTGCCCACGCGCCAGGAGTTCGCGGCATAGTCGCGCCGGATGCGGGTGACGCCGCCGGAACCCGACAGCGTGCGGTCGAAATCGATGCGGTCATGTCGCAGCCCCGCCGTCAGCAACCAGGACGGAGTCAGGTTGATCGCGTCTTCGGCGAACACCGAGGCCACCTCGACCGTGGCCCACGAATTGGGCGGTGGCAACGGAGTGCCACTGCCGCCCGGAAAGCGGCCGCGCACCGGCGCATGCGGGTCGACGGCCGAGGTGGTGCTGAAGTAGCGCCGGGTGCGGAACTCCATCTCGCTGAATTCGGCGCCCACCACGAAGCGATTGCGCAGGCTGCCCCATTGCCGGTCGCCGGACAGCGCGGCGCGTTCGACCCAGTAGTCGATGTCGTGGGTGATGATGCCGGTGCTGCGCGCGATCAGGCCGGTCGCGGGCTGGTAATCGAAGATCTCGGCGTTGATGAAATCGCGGTCCGAGCGATAGCGGTTGAGTTCGTTGGAGAACGTCAGCGATTCACCCCACTGGTAGTCCAGCCGGGAGCGCACCCATGTGGTATCCGAGTCGAGCACGCCGTCGGTGACGTTGAAGTTGGTATCGCGCAACGCCGCGTCGATGACATGGCCATCGGGCGTCCGCACGATATCCGTCGGGTCGCGGGCAATCGCGCGCGGCACCAGCGGCGCGCCGTAGTCGGCCACGTCGTAGTCGTCACGGCTGTGGTCCAGCGCCAGCTGCAGGCTCAGGCGCTCGCTCGGCCGCGCTGCCAGCGAGAGGCTGGCGGCGCTGAAGCGCGACGCGTTGTCGTCCACATAACCGTTGCTCCGGCCATGCGAAGCGACCGCGCGCACCGCCAGCGTGTCGCTGACCGGAAGATTGGCGTCGGCGGCGATGCGATAGCTGTCGAAACTGCCGTATCCCAGCAGGCCGGACAGGCGGCGCGCGCCGAACTGCGGCCGCTTGGGCACCAGGTTGATGGCGCCGGCCAGGGCGCCTTCGCCATACAGCACGCCCGCCGGTCCCTTCAGGATCTCGATGCGGTCGTAGAGCCAGCTGTCGGTGCTGCGACTGAAGACGCCCGGCGTGGCCACCCGGGTGCCGTCGTACAACAGGCCGACCGCGCCGCCGGAAAATCCGCGCATGGTCGGCACGCCCGGGCTGGTCGCCGGCAGCGAAGAAGTCACGCCGGGCGCGCGGTTGAGCGCCTCCACGTTCGTGCGCACGCCCCACTCCTGCAACTGGCGCTGCGACAGGATGTCGACGATGGCCGGCGTTTCGCGCGCGGTCAGACCCAGGCGGCTGCCGGTTTCGGTGATGGCATCCAGCAGCAGTTGCCGATCGGCGTAGCCCGAGACGATGACCTTGTCCAATTCGGAAACCGTTGGCGGCGCGGATTCCACCGGTACAGCGGGCGAACCACCGGGTGTCTGCGCGACGGCGGAAGCGGCGGCAAGGGAGAGGGCAAGAAGCAGGGAGAGCGGAAGTGGCGCAAGGCGGTGCGGAATCACGGCAGGCGTCGGTGGCGGATGTGTTTAACGTTATATCATTACATTAATCGTTTGCGTAACCACACACGGGGATAAGCCCTTTGGCCTGGAAGGTGCCCGCAAATGCCCATGCACCAGGACATTCCGCCGACCCCGGCTGCCGATGAATCCAAAAAAAAAGCCCATCCGGGAGCTTGACGGACACTCGTACGATATATATCTTACGATGCATCTTATGACACCCAGGAGTGTCCGATGCGTCGTCATCACCCCCGACACGCGCGCCGCGGCGAAGACTGCGGCGGCGATTTCCCCTTCTCCGAAGGCTTTTCCCTGCAGGCGTTCTGGCAGGCCGTCGGCCGGCGCCACGGCGGCCGCGGCGGTCACCGCCACGGGCCGGGTCCCGGTTTTCCGGGCGGATTCGGCGGCTTTGGCGAGGATGGCCTGACCCGGGGCCGCAAGTTCAGTTCCGACGATCTGCAACTGCTGCTGCTGGCCCTGCTGGAGGACCAGCCCAGCCACGGCTACGAGTTGATCAAGGCCCTGCAGGCGCGCTCGAACGGTTTCTACAGCCCCAGCCCGGGCATGGTGTATCCCGCCCTCACCTACCTGGAAGAGCTGGGTTACGTGGACGTGGAAGCCGAGGGCAACCGCAAGCGCTACGCGCTCGCCGCGCCGGGACGCGAGCATCTGGAGGCGAACCGCGATCGGGTCGAGCTGATGCTCGCCAAGCTGTCGCACATCGCGCGCAAGATGGATTCGGTGCGGCGCGCGTTCGCCGGCGAACCGCAGGCCGATGTCGATGAAGGCGGCTGGGTGCCCGAACTGATCCGCGCGCGGCACGCGCTGAAACACGCGCTGGTGCGCCGCGATGGCGTATCGGCCGCGGAGCAGCGCCGCATCGCCGCCATCCTCGAACGCGCCACCCGCGAGATCGAGGACGGCGAAGGCCAATAGACCGATGTTCCCTCCGCCGCCTTCGGGCGGCGGAAATATTTCACCTCACCCCCACGAGGTTTCCATGTCCGAAGTTGCCGACAAGGCGGTCGTGCGCGTCCGCCATCCACTGAAACTGCGCCTGCTGCAGGTGGCGCGCGTGCACGACGTCACCCCGCATCTGCGGCGCGCCATCCTCACCGGCGATTCGTTGCGGGATTTCGTTTCCGCTTCGTTCGACGATCACGTCAAGCTGTTCTTCCCCGCGCCGGGCGAAGCGCGTCCCGAACTCCCCGCGCTCGGTCCGAACGGCGTGGAGTTCCGCGACGACAGGCCGCGTCCGGTGATGCGCGATTTCACCCCGCGCCGTTACGACAACGATGCCTGCGAACTGGAACTGGAGTTCGCCCTGCACGAGGCCGGTCCCGCCACCGACTGGGCGTCGCGCGCGCAGCCGGGCGATTGGCTGGGCGTCGGCGGACCGCGTGGTTCGCTGGTGATCGGCACCGGCTTCGACTGGCATCTGCTGATTGGCGACGACACCGCGTTGCCGGCCATCGCCCGCCGCCTGGCCGAACTGCCCGCCGGCGCACGCGCCATCGCCGTGCTGGAGGTCGCCAACGCCTCGGCGCAGCCGGATCTGCGGACCGATGCCGAATTGTCGGTACAGTGGTGCCATCGCGACGGCGCGGACGCCGCCGAGCCGCTCCTGTTGCAGGCACTGCGCACGTTGGCGCTGCCCGACGGTGACGGCTACGTGTGGGCCGCCGGCGAATCCGCCGACATCCGCGCGGTGCGCCGCTACCTGCTGGACGAACGCGGCATCGACAAATCGCGCATCCGCGCCGCCGGGTACTGGAAACGCGGCGCGCAGGGCGTGCATGAAAACCTGGAAGACTGATTCCAATCCCCCATTGCTCCGGTCGTCATGACCGCAAGGACGTCGCATGTATTCGTTGAGCGCTCCCCACGAGCGTCGCCTGCTCTGGCTGCTGATGCTGACCCAGTTCACCCTCATCATGGATTTCATGGTGATGATGCCGCTGGGCCCGCAGATCATGCAGGCCTTCCATATCACTCCGGCCGCGTTCGCCGCCGCGGTGTCGGCCTATTCCTGGTGCGCCGGCCTGTCCGGCCTGCTGGCGGCCACCTATATCGATCGTTTCGACCGACGCAAGCTGATGCTGGTCGTGTACGCGCTGTTCGCAGTGTCCAACCTGGCCTGCGCCATGGCGGACAGCTACGCGCTCCTGCTGGCCTCGCGCGCGCTGGCCGGCATCAGCGGCGGCGTGCTCGGCTCGATCGTGATGGCGATCATCGCCGACGTGATTCCCGGTCCGCGCCGTGGCGCGGCCACCGGCACGGTGATGATGGCGTTCTCGCTGGCCTCCGTGCTTGGCGTGCCGGCCGGCGTGCTGCTGGGCGCGCATTTCAACTGGGCGGCGCCGTTCTGGCTGCTGGTGGGCCTGTCGGTGGTGATCTGGGCGGTCGGCTGGCGGGTGCTGCCGCCGCTGGATCAGCATCTCGCGCGCCAGCAGATCCCGTGGAAGCAGGCGCTGCCGAACCTGTTCGGATTGTTCGCCCAGGCCCGTTACCTCAATGCGTTCGTGCTGACGCTGCTGCTGATGGTGGCCTCGATGCTGGTGATTCCGTTCATGTCGCCGACCCTGGTGGCGAACCACGGCATCCATCCCGATCAGCTGTCGTGGCTGTACATGGCCGGCGGCGTGGCGACCTTCTTCACCTCGCGCGCGATTGGTCGGCTGGCGGATCGCCACGGCAAGCATCGGGTGTTCCGCATCGCGGTGCTGCTGTCGCTAGCGCCGATGCTGTTCGTCACCCATTTGCCGCACGTCGGATTCATCGCGTTGCTGGCGTTCTTCCCGTTCTTCATGGTGCTGATGTCCGGCCGCATGATTCCGATGCAGGCGTTGCTGACCACGGTGCCGGCGCCGGCCGAGCGCGGTGCGTTCCTCAGCGCCAACAGCGCGGTGCAGGCGCTGGGCACCGGCTGCGGCGCCTACCTGGGTGGGCTGATGCTGTCCTCGCCGACGCCCGCCGGCCCGATCAGCGGCTACGGCACCGTGGGCTGGGTGGCGGTGGCGCTGTCGCTGCTCGCGGTGTGGTGGGTGGGACGGGTGAGCGCCGACAGCGATCAGCCGCAGGCGCCGGCCGTCGTCGCCGATCCGGATGCGGATGCGCTGGCGCAGGGCGAAGGCTGAGGCTCCAGTCACCGCCACTCGGGGAAACTTCCGCATGATCGAACCCTCCTCCGCGTTTTCCGACGCCGCCGCGGTGGCGCGCTACGCCGAAGGTCCGCCGCGGCTGGTGCCCGGATTCGCCGGCCTGCAACGCATGGCCGCGATCCTGCTGGCCGAGCGGGCACCGGCCGATGCGCGGGTGCTGGTGCTCGGCGCCGGTGGCGGGCTGGAACTGAAGGCGTTCGCCCAGGCCCATCCGGGCTGGACCTTCACCGGGGTGGATCCGGCGCAGGCCATGCTGGATCTGGCCGCGCGGACGCTGGGACCGCTGGCGGCGCGCACGCAATGGGTGCCCGGCACCATCGACGACGCGCCCGCCGGTCCCTTCGACGCGGGCGCCTGCCTGTTGACCCTGCATTTCCTGCCCGCCGGGGAACGCCTGCGGACCCTGCGCGAAGTCCGGCGCAGGCTGCGGCCGGGTGCGCCGTTCGTGGTGGCCCATGCCAGCTTTCCGCAGGACGGGGAGCAGCGCGCACGCTGGCTGTCGCGTTACGCCGCCTTCGCGATGGCGTCCGGCATCGAGCCGGCGCAGGCGACGGCCGGACGCGACGCCATCGATCGGCACCTGCATCTGCTCGCACCGGACGAGGACGAAGCGATCCTCGCCGACGCCGGCTTCACCGGCATCGAACTGTTCCACGTCGGATTCACCTTTCGCGGTTGGGTGGCGTACGCCTGAGCGACATCCCGGTCGCAGGCATCCGGCGCTGATCGGCGCCTCGCGACGGACATGACGACGCGCTTCGGCCCCGGCCTCCCGCCATTCGTCCCCGTCGCCCGCGATCCATCCCTTCCCTCTCCCGCCCCACGCCATTGCGCGCACACTCCGCCCGCAACGACACGGGAGTGGAAACCATGGTGGGCAAGGCGTGGTGCGGATGGGTGAGTGGTGTGGTCCTGGCATTGGCGGGCGCCGGCACCCGGGCGGCGGATGCGGACAACTGGTCCAGTTACGGCGGCGCCCCCGGCGGCGGCCAGCATTCACCGCTCACCCGGATCACCCCGGCCAACGTCGGTCGGCTGCGCATCGCCTGGTCGTTCCGCACCGGCGAACTGGGCGCGGGCCTGCCGGATCCCGAGCGGCGGCGGTTTGAGGCCAATCCGCTGGTGGTGGACGGCCGCATGTACCTCAACACCGGCACCGGCATCGCCTTCGCGCTGGACGCGGCCAGCGGCCGCGAGCTGTGGTCGTTCAACGCGAAGGTGGCGCGCAACAAGCGCTACAGCGATCCCGCCTCGCGCGGGGTGAGCTACTGGCGCGATCCGGAAGCCGCCGTCGGCGCGGCCTGCCACGAGCGCATCGTGTTCGGCACCCTGGATGCGCGCCTGATCGCGCTCGACGCCGCCAACGGCCAGCCGTGTGCCGGGTTCGGCGCGCAGGGCACGATCGATCTGCGTGCCGGCATCACCCTGCACGACGAGCCCGACAGCGAATGGCGCAACTACGCGGTGACCTCGCCGCCGGTGATCGCCGACGGCGTGCTGGTGGTCGGCAGTTCGGTCGGCGACAACCGCGCGCATGCGCTGGAGGAAGGGGTGGTGCGCGGCTACGACGTGCGCAGCGGCCGCGAACTGTGGCGCTGGGATCCGGTGCCGCGCGATCCCGCCGAGGCCGCCGCACGCGGCTGGCGACCGGAACAGGCGCGTACCGTGGGCGCGGCCAACGCCTGGGCGCCGCTGTCGGTGGATCCGGCGCTGGGCCTGGTCTACGTGCCGACCGGTTCGGCCAGTCCGGACTACAACGGCGGCGAACGCCTGGGCGAAAACCGCGACGCCAATTCACTGGTGGCGCTGGATCTGCGCAGCGGCAGGCGCGTATGGGCGCAGCAGCTGGTGCACCACGATCTATGGGATTACGACCTGGCCTCGCAACCGGCGCTCGCCACGGTGCAGACCGCGCAGGGCCCACGCGAGGCGGTGTTGCAGGCGACCAAGACCGGCTTCCTGTTCGCCTTCGATCGGCGCACCGGCGAACCGGTGTTCCCGATCAGCGAAGTGCCGGTGCCCGCCTCGGACGTCCCCGGCGAGCAGGCGTGGCCGACCCAGCCGATGCCGGAGCCTTCGCTGCGCCTGGCGCGCCACGCACCGCTGACGCCGGATGACGCGTGGGGCCCCACGCCCGGCGAGCGCCGCGACTGCGCGCAACAGATCGCGCGACTGCGCTCGGAAGGCATCTTCACCCCGCCCAGCGTACGAGGCACCATCGCCCTGCCCGGCTGGGCCGGTGGGGTGAACTGGGGCGGCATCGCGGTCGACGCGCAGCGCCAGATCGCCATCCTGCCGGTATCGGATCTGCCGATGCAGGTGGCGTTGATTCCGCGCCAGGCATTCGACTGGGACAAGGACGACGCCTATCCCGAGCAGGAGTTCAACAGCATGGACGGCACCGGCTACGGCATGCGCCGCGGCGTGCTGGCCTCGGCCAAGGGAACGCCGTGCGTCAAGCCGCCGTGGGGACGCGTGGTCGCGGTGGATCTGCGCGCGCGCAAGGTGTTGTGGGAGCGCCCGCTGGGCACGCTGGAAGAGGAACTGCCGTGGCTGCCCTTGAACGTCGGCTTGCCGGTGCTCGGCGGCGCGGTCACCACCGCCAGCGGCCTGACCTTCATCGGCGCCTCCGCCGACGCGCGCTTCCGCGCGCTCGACAGCACGACCGGCGAAATCCTGTGGGACGCCAAGCTACCGGCCGGCGGACAGGCCACGCCGGCGATCTATGCGGTGAACGGACGCCAGTACGTGGTCATCGCGGCGGGTGGCCGGGAGGGGCTCGGCCCGATGGGCGACTACGTGATCGCCTACACGCTGGACGGCGAGGGCGAGGAAGTGGTGTTCCAGCACGGCGTCGCGGTACGCATGACGATCCTGGCGACGGCGGCGCTGGCAGCGCTGGCGGGTCTCGCCGTGATCGGGCGCCGGTGGCGACGGCGGCGGGCGGCGCGCGTTGACCCGGCCGCCTAGGCGAAGGCACCGCCGAGCGCGAGGATGTCGTCGGCGACCCGCTGCTGTGCGGCGCCATGCGCGCCGCGCGGCATCACCAGATAGTGTCCGGAAGCGTTCGGGATGCTCTCCGGAGACACCCGCATCAATGCTCCGGAGCGCAGGCGATCATCCGCCAGGGGAGAGCGCAGCAAGGCGATGCCAAGCCCGGCCTCGGCCGCCGCGAGCACCAGATCGTAGTCCTCGAAACGCCGGTCGGCCGCCTTGGCGCGAAAGCGGACGCCGCCTTCGGCCAGCCAAGCGCGCCACTGCGAGGCGTCGGAGTCATGCAGCAGTGCTTCCTGGGCGATGCGCGCCGCGGACGCGCGCGCGCCCAGCCGCGATACCAGCGCCGGCGCGGCGACCGGGGACAGGCGCTCGCCGAACAAGGGCCTCGACTCGACACCGGACCAGCGTCCGCGTCCGTAGCGCACCGCCAGATCCACGCCGCCGTCGCCGAGTTCGACGACACGATGATCCAGGACGGGCTCGATCCGCACGTGCGGCGGCATGCCCTGCAAGGCCGGCAGCCGCGGCAGCAGCCAGAGCCGCGCGAACGAGGGCACCACGCTGATCGTCACCACCGGCAGGTCCTGTCGTGGCCGCCAGCGATCGGCCGAATCCCGGATCGATGCCAATGCCTGTTCGACTTCGGCGATGAAACGCTGTCCGGCCGGCGTGATCCGCACACCGCGCCCATGGCGCTCGAACAGGGGCGTTCCCAGCCAATGCTCCACCGCATGCACGCGGCGGCTGATCGCGCCATGGGTCACCGCAAGCGCGTCGGCGGCGGCCGAGAACGATCCGGTGCGGCGCGCTTCGAGCACGGCGACCAGGCTTTCGATGGGCGGCAGGTTCAACATGCTGTGATCCATGCGCACAGCTCAGCATCGATCGGTGCGCTATGTCAACGCGCCGCCGCCGCGCACAGTGGCGGTGCCCCGACTGCCGCGCCATGCCGCCAATGCCGCCCGTATCCATCCCCTCCGCCGCTCCTCACCGCCATGCGCTCGCATTCGCGATATACGGCGCAATTGCGCTGTTCGCGCCAGTCTGTGCCGCGACCGACGGCGAGCGGGAAGAAGACGTAAAAGCACAGGCTGACGACGCCTTCGGCAGCCGGGTCGGCACCGAAAGCATCGGCCTGTACTCGGAGTCGCTGGTGCGGGGTTTCGATCTCCAGCAGGCGGGCAACTACCGGCTGGACGAGGCCTATTTCGTACGCGCCGCCGCGCCGCCGGACACGCTGGTGGAAGGCTCGCGCATCCGGGTGGGCCCGAACGCGCTGGATATCGGATTCCCGGCACCGTCGGGCATCGTCCAGTACCGGCTGTTGCCCGCGGATCGGAATCGCCTGCGGCTCGAAGTGGGTTTCCAGCACCTGCTCGACAGCCAGCCGCGGCCGTACCTGCGCGCGCATTTCGCGTATCGGCCCGATGATGGCGCGCTCTCCTGGTCCGGCGGAGTGCTCGGATCGCCGAGCGCCCGATACATGTTCGGCAACGAAGCGCGCTACCACAGCGCGGGCGTGGTGCCGCGCCTGGCGCTGGGCGAGGACTGGCGGGCCACCGCCTTCTACGGCTACTACGCGCAACGTTATCAGGCGGACGTGGGCTATCTGCCCGCGGGCGCGCAACTTCCACGTCCGGATCGTCTCGTTTATCCGGGTCAATCCTGGTCGCGCTTCGATACCCGCAACACCACCTATGGCGCCATCGTGGCGAGCAAGCCCCGGGAAAACCAGTGGGACTATTCGTTGTCGGCGATCCACTCGCGGGTGGATCGCCCGCGCTCGGATTTCAACGTGTTCTCACGCGTCACACCGGATGGCTGGGCCGACGCATCGGTTTCGGTGGCGCGAAACCGCACCGTGCATGCACGCGCCTACGAAACGCTGGCCGAACGCGACTGGATCCGGCCAGGCCATCAGGACCGGATGAGTCTGCTGGCACGCCTGCGCCGTTCGGACCATGTCGGTCCCCAGGTCGACCGATGGGCGCTCGGCCGCGTCTGGTTGTACGGCGACGTGCCGTCCCCGGAGGAACCGGCGTTTCCCGTGCGGGCGCGGGCGAGAACGCGAGTGAACCAGCAGGAATTCGGAATCGGCTGGCAGCGGCGATGGCGCGGCGGCGCTTCCTTCACCGCCGCACTCCGACGGACGGCGCTGGAGGAAATCGCCATCGCCGCGATGGGAACGCGGCGCGAGCGCACGAGCCGCACGTGGCTCTACAACGCCGCCGCGGTGCTGCCGCTCTCCGGACAGACCACCGCGTTCGCCTCGTTCGTGCGCGGGATCGAGGAAGCGGGTGTGGCTCCGCAGCACGCGGCCAACGCGTTTGAAGTGCTTCCGCCCGCGCTCGCGAAACAGACCGAGATCGGCGTGAAGTGGCAGCCCGATGCGCATACGACGCTCATCGGCACCGTATTCGGGATCAGCAAGCCGGAGCCGGGATTCGACGATGAGGACCGCTACCGCTATCTCAGCCAGGTCAGCCATCGCGGACTCGAAGTGTCCCTCGGCGCCGAACCGGCACCTGGCCTGCGGACGCTGCTGGGAGCCAGTTGGATGCGTGCCCGCCTGGAGGGCGACGCCGTGGACGCGGGGCGGATCGGCAAGCGTCCGGTCGGACGCGCCGAACGCCTGCTCCTGGTCAGCGCCGAGTACCGGCCGCCACGTCGTTCCGACTGGTCGTTCGACATGGATGCGACCTACACCGGATCGCGTCCCGCGGATGCATTCGACCGTTTCCGGACCGCCGGCTACGCGGTGGTCAACGTGGGCGTCCGCTATCGCTTCCGTATCGGCGGCCTGGGCGCCATGGTGCGCCTGCGCGTCTACAACGCCGGCGATGTCTACGGCTGGTCGGCCGACAGCGGCGGCATGCAATCGCATGAACCCGCACGCCGCGTCATGCTGAGCCTGGCGCTGGGGGAATGACGCCGAAGCGCCCGGCCAGCGCCAGGATTTTCCCGCCAGCGTCCCGGCGGACGCGCGATGTGCGGCGGCGGCCGCAGCGGCCGCTGGCCGTGCCGCACGATGTTCCGCCCATCCCGCCCACGGGCGGGGCGACGTGACCTGGCCCCGGTTGGCGCGACGGGTGGCCCGAACCATCGGGGCGCCACTTCTCCCCCGCTTCACATGCGCTCCCTGGCTGCTCCATGCCGACCCGGGATACTGTTCCCATCCAGACGGGACATCGCTCATGACCGCCGACACCCAACCTGCCAAGGGTCCGCATTTCACCGGCTGGCGCCTGCTGATGTGGAGCGGCGCGGCCGCGCTGCTGCTGTTGCCGCTGATCGCCATGCAGTTCACCGACGAGGTGAACTGGACGCCATCGGATTTCGTCGTGTTCGGCGGCATGCTCGCGGTCGCCTGCGGCGTCTGCGACGTGGCGCTGCGCAAGGGTGGCAACTGGCGGTACCGGGCGGGCGCACTGCTGGCGGTCGGCACCGCGTTCCTGCTGGTGTGGGTGAACCTGGCAGTCGGATTCGTCGGCAGCGAGGCCAATCCCTACAACCTCTGGTATGCCGGCGTGCTGGCGGTCGGCGTGGCCGGTGCGTTCATGGCACGCTTCCGCCCGCGCGACATGGCCGCCGCGCTCGCCGCCACCGCGATTGCGCAGGCGGCAGTGGGCCTGGTCGCCCAGTTCTCCGGCATGGATCATCCCTGGCCGGCGACGGTGGTGTTCACCGGCCTGTGGCTGGCGTCGGCGGGGTTGTTCCATGCGGCGGCACGATTCGGCGCACGCGGGTAGTCCTGAGCCGCGTGCATCCGGCGGATGTCGGACGAACGGCGGCGGGAGCGCGTCGGTTCCAATGGCAGAATCCGGCCATCGGACCGCAGCCCGGATGGCGTCCCATGAACAGTGACCGCTTCGAACGCATCCGCGATGGCCGCACCGATCTGGCATTCGAGCATCTCGACGACGGCCACGCCGCCACCGACGCGGATGGAAATGGTGTCCGGCTCATCCAGTGGTGCGCGTACTACGGCGACGTCAGCGCGATCCGCTTCCTGCTCGCCCGTGGAGAGACGCTTGCATCACTCGGCGACAATCTCGGCCTGGGCGATGCGGTTTTCCACGGCCATTGGCCGCTGTGCCAGTTCCTGATCGAGCAGGGGGCCGATCCGAACCATGTCCTGCCCGACACCGGCGAATCGCCGTTGCATCTGGCCCTGTGCAAGGCCAACCGTCCCGCCTACGACGCCATCGTTGAAATACTGCTGGTCGCCGGTGCCAATCCCGATTGCGCCACCCTGCCCGGCGTCGAGACCGGCAGCTTCATGCGCGATGCCCGCACCCAGGGAGAAACGCCCCTGCATCGCGCCGCCGCGTTCGGCAGCGAGCGCGCCATCGATCTGCTGCTGGCGGCCGGTGCGCGCATCGACGCCCGCGATCGGAATGGCGATTCACCGCTGGGCTGGGCCAGTTGGCATCTGCGCCCCGACGCCATCCTGCGCAAGCTCTGCTTCGGCGGTCACTTCATCCATCCGGCGCGCAATTCCACCTATGACCATGGCACCGGCTGGGGCGTGATGGGCGCGGGCAAGCCGCACCCGCCACGCCGCTAGCGCAGTTCGATGCCCGCATCCTGGATCGGCTCGCGCTGATCGCGCTGGGCCGCGCGGCCGGTTTTCCCTCAACGAGATCGCGGCGATGCTCGCGCCCGACGGCCAGCCGCGCATCGACCGGCAGAGGCTGCTGGACAAGAGCACCGGACTGGACCGCACCATCCGCCAGCTCGGCGCCATGCGTGACGGCCTCCGCCACGTTGCCGCCTGCCGCGCGCCCAGCCACATGGAGTGTCCGGTGTTCCGGCGGTTCCTGGAGGCGGCATCGGCGGCTGTATTGAAGGGAGCGACCGGCTCAACACGTTCCCAACGCCAGCGGAAGTCCCCAAGAAAATAATGAATCCGCTCAATTGACAGTCAGCTGAAGTCCCACAAGGCTATGGGACTTCAGCTATCACCGAAGACCTTTTCAGCGTTCGCGGGGCCTCTTTATATGAAAGTGGCTATTGTGGATTTCATCATAGCGAAGACGCTCCTGCGGAAAACCCCAAGGCCCTAGCCCGGTATCAATCCGATGACCGGGAACCGTCAGCACGCCATCAACCAGTAGATTCCTGGCCCAACCGCGAGGCAATATCACGCCCGCAACCACATGATCACTTCCAACGGAGTAATAGATGGCTTCTGCATCGGTGGTGGTCAGGATTTCGGCAAATCTGGCGCGCGTCTGGGACACCCAGGCCAGTACTCTCGCCCTGTCGTCCGCCGCGTCCCGCTCTGGCAATGAAAGGACTCGGACCACCGCACGGCGAAGCGCGAAGTAATTGTCTTCACCCCTAATAGTTCCAGGAAACTGGTACACGTGATACAGGTCAATATCTGTGCCGACGTCGTGCGTCCTGTGTCCAATGTTGCTTCCATGCTCTCCGGAGATATCGTCGATCCGCGTCAACAGCACTCCATGTCGGTCCAAGTATTCCCATGTCCGTGCCGACAACCAGTCATCCCCTCCCACATCACGCATGCCGTAACGCCGTTCGGGAACCCGCCATGCCTCCTGCATGCGCCACAAGGCACGCCTGGGTGCGCTGGACGCTTCTGCTGATACCTGGTTTCCGTCTGGCGTCTCTGCTTCGACAGTGAACTTGTGGTAGATCGTGTGCGCCGGCGGGGGAACGGTATTGACGCCACTCCCGGAGTGAAGCGTCACCCGCACCCGAACCGTATTGTCGTCAACCATGCGCACGTTCTGACCGATGCCCTCGTCCAGTACCAGTCCACCCTGCATGCTGTCGCTACCATGTTCAAGTTCGGCGCGCACGCGGGTAATCCTGGTGCCAGCGGGCTTGTCCAGCTTCAATGAATACCACCGGGAGATTTGGTTGTTTTCTCCCTGGAACGGGATGCTATAGGTCGCGTGATCTCCCCGGGTCTTCGAAAGCTCGTCCGGTACGACGGTGGTGATTATCATTTTGCCGACATCCTCACTGAGGATCGCATGCACGACCGTAGGAAGAAGACTGTCTGCCACGTTGACCGCCGTGGCTGTCAACGCAAGGTCGGCGGTTCCATCAACGGTGAGTGACGCCACGTCGAAGTATTGACTGATGTAACCAGTCGTGCCGTCCGCACGCCAGGCCGGTGCCCCCCTGAGTTGCGCATTGACGTTTCTGTCGATGTTGAACAGTTGGCTCCCGCCCTGGCTCGCTGACAAGCTCAACGACCAGGTGTCATTGAACACGCTTTGGCGTGTCACGAAGTACGGATACTCGGCGGTAGACACACGATATCGAAGCAATACCCGCCGAGTTCCCTGGGGGATCGTCAATACCCGGGAAGCCGTCACAGGTTCACCCGCGCCAGCGGCGCCGACTCTCAGGCTGATGCCCTCCGATTCCATTGTGCCGCTGCGATGAAGGTGCTCGATGGAGCGATGCAAGCGCCTTCTGATCCCGTCCTCGTCCTCATCACGGATCTGCTGTCCACTACCCATCGGAACATTCCTGTTGGGCGATGCCAAGGGAACAATCTCATACTTGGCATGCCCCGCCAGGATATCCTTGGGATGCGCCATCAAGACCTTGACCACGCTGGATTGCCGCAAGAAGAACATGGCGTCTCCGTGGTAGTGGAGTCCCGAGTCGATGGTCATGCCTTTCAGCGTTGCGTTTCCCAAGGGAACCGATCCGAATGACACCGCGCCCGTGGCATCCGTGGTGCGGGTCAAGGTCAGATCCGTTCCCATCAGGTTGTAGGTGATCTCGATGCCCGCCACAGACAGGGACGGATGGGACGGCGATGCCACCAACACCGCGTTGAGTATGTGCTGTCCGAGATACAAGGGGTGATACCCACCCAGCGTGAAGCCAAGGGCATCCACCCCATTGACGATCAATCGGAGGCTTCTGCCTGCGTGGGGCGCGATGGCTTTCCTTATGACGTCCATCGTCACCGGATACAGGCGACCTTCCGCATCTACCCGGAACTCATCCGTCAGGTGAGCCAACGTGTTTCCGATGTCGTCCTCCAAGGCCACTTCCCCCACATAGACCACCGGACGCGGTACGCCGCCTTCCAGCAGGGTTATCGTGAAATCGTCGGCGTCAGCGGGGAGTATGCTGTTCTTGACGGAACTAATGGAAATCTCTGCCGGCGAGACCACTTCCTTCCCGTCGTCCAGGATCAGCTGGATCGGAATGGTCGTTCCGGCCACCGCCTCCACGCTCGCGTTTGCAATCGCGCTGGAAGGAACGATCGCCTGCACTGCGACCAATCCCGTAGGAACCATGAGCCTCGCGCGCCCATCATCATCCGTCGACTTAATATACGTACCGTCAACGAAGAGGTAGACGCCACGGCCTGCGCGTTCCCCTTTTCCATCGGGTGTTGTTTCGTCGAAATAGTAGACCTCCACGGCTATGAAGGCTTCCTCCGGTGTGCGCCCTCCCACGATGCAGCGACGCAACTCATCCACGAGTTCGGAGACGATCTGTTTGCTTTCCGGGGAGATCCCCACGACACCATTGGTACCCAGAAGTTTTTTTAGCTCGTCCAGTCTTTCTCTTGCCTCAATAGGATTCTTAGCATTCCAGAAGAGATTCCAAGCCGCATTCAAATGGATGGTGAGTCCCTGCCTTGCACCATGACCTTCTATCTCGGTCAATATCGCGATCCCGACGGCGTCAAACTCAGCCTTGCAGCCGACGTCCCTTGGAATGCTCGGGTTCGTGCTTGCTGCCAATTGAAATGGCGAAAGCGAGATCATGCTGACCAACATGAAAATCAAGCATCTCGTTTTCGTCCTTGATGAAGCAGCCACCACATTACGTTTCTGCATATGCCCTCCCTTTTTTGCTTCCAGAGTCCATTTTTGACCTGAGATGCTGGCAGTCTGGGGACGCCACAGGTCGATGCCGCATTTGAAGCACATGGGCGGCGCCACATGACAGAAACGGACTTCATTTCGGAATTCTCCTAGTGATGGGTTCCTCGTATTCGATTGATGATCAGCGACGCACAATCAATCGCTCCCTGTCATCGCCGTTGGTGAAATCTTGTGATTTTCGCGTAGCGCGAAAACGACGAAGCCGGCTTGCGCCGGCTTCGTGTTCATTGCGTGTGGGTCGCGGAACTCAGTCCGACTCCCACCACATCCAGAAGGCATCCCACAGACGCTTGAAGAAGCCGGCTTCCTCGACCGCGTTGATCGCCACCAGCGGCGCCTGGGCGACGACCTTGCCGTCCAGGGTGACCTTCACGTCACCGATGGCCTGGCCCTTGGCGATCGGCGCGACCAGGGTCTTGGGCACGTTCATGCTGGGCTTGAGATCGCCGTAGCGACCGCGCGGCACGCTGACCAGCATCGGCTGGGCCACGCCCAGCTGCACTTCCTTGGCCTGGCCCTTCCACACGCGCTGGCTGGCGATGACCTTGCCCGGTTCGTACAGACGGTGGGTTTCGTAGAAGCGGAAGCCCCAGTTGAGCAGCGCCAGGCTGTCGTCGGCGCGCTGCTTCTCCGAAGTCGAACCCATCACCACCGCGATCAGGCGCTGGTCGCCGCGCTTGGCCGAGCTCATCAGGCAGTAGCCGGCGCCGGAATGGTGGCCGGTCTTGATGCCGTCCACGCTGCCATCGCGCCACAACAGCAGGTTGCGATTGGGCTGGGTGATGGTGCCGACGGTGAATTCCTTGATCTTGTTGAACGCGTAGGTTTCCGGATAGTCGCGGATCAGCGCGCGGCCCAGCAGGGCCAGATCGTAGGCGGTGGAATAGTGTTCCGGCGCGGACAGGCCGTGGGCGTTGGCGAAGTGCGAGCCCTTCATGCCGATCTTGGCGGCATAGTTGTTCATCAGCGAAGCGAAGGCTTCCTGGCTGCCGGCGGCATGTTCGGCCAGGGCGATGGCGGCGTCGTTGCCCGACTGCACGGCCATGCCCTTTTCCATGTCCAGCAGCGGCGCGGTCGTGTTGACCGCGAAGCCGCTGTAGCTGCCGTCGGTGCCGGCGCCGCCCTCGCGCCAGGCGCGTTCGCTCATCATCACCTGGTCTTCGGGGCGGATCTTGCCGTTCTTCTGTTCGGCGGCCAGCACGTAGGACGTCATCACCTTGGTGATGCTCGCCGGCTCGACGCGCTGGTTGTAGTTCTCGCCCGCCAGCACCTGGCCGGTGATGTAGTCCATCAGCACCCACGCGGTTCCCACCGGCTTGGGCGGCGGCGGAATGGCGACGGATTCGGCCGCCGGTGCGGCCGGCGCCGGCTGTGGAGCCGGGGTCTGCGCGATTGCCGCGCCAAAGGCGGCGGTGGCCAGGGCGGCCAGGGCGAAACGGAACTTCATCTGCTGCGAACTCCTGACTGGGCACGGGGCCCGTTCGACGAAAACGACATTTTAGGGGCGCCCCGGCGGCTGGGAATCCCGCCGGGACAGAAAACAGGCAAAACGGGCGAAAAAGCCGCTCCGCGGCTCAGTCGCGGACCAGTTGCGGGCGTCCGAAGCCCAGACTCGCGATGCGGCCGGCGAGTTCGTCGGCGCCGGCCGCGTCGGTGGCGCCCACGCGCAGGCGCCACAGCACCCGGCCATTGCTCTGCACGTCGCTCAGGCTGGCGCCGGCGATGCCCGCCGCGACCAGCCGGGCCAACGCGCGATCGGCATTCTCGCGACTGGCGAAGCTGCCCACCTGCAATTGCAGCGGCGCCGCCAGCGCGCGCGGGGTCACTCCCGCGCTGATGACCGGTGAAGCCGGCGTGGTGGCCGCGACCCGGGCGGTTGCCGGCGCCGCGCCGGATGCCGGCACGGACGCGCCGCGCGCCCCGGCGGGCGCGTTGGCCGGCTTGCCGGTCGCCACCCGCACGCCGTTGGCCTGCATCCACGCATCGAAGCGATCGGCACTGGCCGGATTCTTCGTATCCGGAATGACGTGGTAGCGCCGGCTGCCGCGCCGGTCCACCGTGGCGACCACCGCCGCATTGGTCGCCGTCGCCGTCGCCGCCGTCGTCGTCGCGGTCGCGCCATTGGCCTGCGCCGCCGCGGTCGATGCCGGCAGTTTTTCCACCAGCGCGTCCATGCCGCTGCTGGCCGGGGCGGCGGGCCTGGGCGCGGAGGGCGCGGCGGCGTAGCCGCGATCTTCCTTGCCCGGGGTCAGCGCGCGCACTTCCACCCGGCCGGTGCCGCGCTGGGTGATGCCCAGCTTGTAGGCGGCGGCGTAGCTGAGGTCGATCACGCGCCCGTCGTGGAAGGGGCCGCGATCGTTCACCCGCACGATCACCGACTGGCCGTTGTCCAGGTTGGTCACCCGCGCGAAGCTCGGCAGCGGCAGGGTCTTGTGGGCGGCGGTGAAGGCGTACATGTCGTACACCTCCTGGTTGGAGGTGCGGCGGCCATGGAACTTGTTGCCGTAGTACGACGCGGTGCCCTGCTCCACGTAGCCGTCGACCTTGTCCAGCACCTGGTATTTCTTGCCCAGCACGGTGTAGGGGGAACGGTTGCCGATCGGCGAGCGCGCCTCGGCGGTCACCGCCGGCTCGGCGATGCAGTCCAGGTCCGGCTCGTGATCGGGCGTGGTGTCGGAGACGCCGGGCTTGTACAGGCCACCGGCGGTGTAGTTACCGCGCGTGGCCGGATCTTCCTGCGCCGGTGCGTAGAACGAGCAATCCTTGCCGGTGGCGGGACCGCGGCCCTGGTGCGCGGTCGAGGATCCCGGCTTGCCCTTGCCGGACAGCGGCGGCGGGACCGGTTTCTTCGGCGCCGTGCTGCAGGCCGCCAGGCTGAGGGTGAGCAGCGCGGGCAGAAGCCATTTCATGCGGGCGGAATCTCCCTGCCGGCGATGGCCTGGGACAACTGGTACACGGCCATCGCGTACATCTTGGAGTTGTTGTAGCGGGTGATCGCGTAGTAGTTCTGGAAGCCCAGCCAATACTGCTTGCCGGCGCTGCCTTCCAGCGACACCAGGGTGGCGGTGGCGTCGGCGGCGACCGGTTCCAGCGGACGATACCCGCGCTGGGCCAGATCGGCCAGGGTGTAGTCGGGGGTCCAGGTATCGGGGTTGAATTCGGGATAGCCGGCCTGCAGTTCGGCGCGCGCCACCACCGGGCCGCCCGGCACCCAGCCGCCGCGCTCGCCGCCCTTCTTGCGGAAGTAGTTGGCGACCGAGGCGAACACGTCGTCGACGCTGTTGAACAGATCCCGGCGACCGTCGCCGTTGCCGTCCACCGCGAACTCGCGGTAGCTGGATGGCATGAACTGGCCCATGCCCATCGCGCCGGCATAGCTGCCGATCAGACTGGTGACGTCCAGCTTCTCCTCGCGGCCCAGCGCGAACAGCTGTGCCAGCTCGTCGCGGAAGAACAGCTCGCGGCGCTGCTCGTAGGCGGCACGCTCGGGGTTGCCGCTGCGCGGATAGCGGAACGCCAGCGTGTAGAGCGCGTCCAGCACGCGGTGCTTGCCGGTGTAGCTGCCATAGCTGGTCTCGACGCCGATGATGGCGACGATGATCTCGGCCGGCACGCCATAGGCCTTTTCCTCGCGCGCCAGCGCGTCGCGATGCCTGGCCATGAACGCTTGGCCGCCGCTGATGCGCGAGGCGGTGATGAAGTTGGGCCGGTACTCGCTCCACGGCTTGACCCGCTCGGCCGGCCGCGACATCAGCGCGATCACGTCGTCGCGGAACACCGCCTGCGACAGTACCGAATCGATGTACGCCGGATCGACGCCGTAGCGCGCGGCGGTGTCGCGCACGAAGTTGGCGCGTGCGGTGGCGAAATCCTCCACCACGATAGGGGCGTTGGCCACGCGCTCCACCGACGTCTCGGCCGGACTGGCCGACGCTTTCGCAGCGGGTGACTGGGCTCCGCTCGCCGCGGGCGCGGCGGTCGGCGGGTTCTTCGGCGGAGTCGCGCAGGCAACCAGGCCGAAGGTGATCAGGCAGACAAGGGCGCGTCGAATCATCGGCGCGAGGGTAGCACGCTAAACGTGAGAAATAGTGAATGTACTAGGGGGCGGGAATCGGGAATGGAGAATGGGGAATCGTTAAAAGCAAAGGCTCCTGCCTTTGCCATTCCCTATTCCCTATTCCCCATTCCCGGCTCAATCAATACCCATGCACCGGTCGGTGCGCGCGTACCGCCATCACCAGGCCGAGGCCGGCCAGCAGCGAGACGGCGGAAGTGCCGCCGTAGCTCAGCAGCGGCATCGGCACGCCGACCACCGGCAGCAGGCCGGAGATCATGCCGCCGTTGACGATCACGTAGACGAAGAAGGCCAGGCCAAGCGAGCCGGCCAGCAGGCGCGAATAGGTGTCGCGCGCCTCGATGGCGATCCACAGGCAGCGCCCGATCACGAACAGGTACAGCGCCAGCACCACCGCCACGCCGATCCAGCCGAACTCCTCGGACAGCACCGCGAAGATGAAGTCGGTGGTGTGTTCGGGCAGGTAGTTCAGGTGCGACTGCGAGCCCTGCCCCCAGCCCTTGCCCGACAGTCCGCCGCCGCCGATGGCGATCTTGGACTGGATGATGTTCCAGCCGGTGCCGAGCGGATCGTTCTCCGGATTGAGGAAGGTCAGGATGCGATCCTTCTGGTAGGGGCGCAGGAACCAGAACCACGCCACCGGCGCCGCCGCGGCCACGCTGCCCACGCCCACGCCCACCCACCACCACGGCAGGCCGGCCAGCAGGAGCGCGAACACGCCGCTGGCGGCGACCAGCATGCCGGTGCCGAAATCCGGTTGCAGCAGGATCAGGCCGGTGGGGATGGCGATCAGGATGCCGGCGACGATCACCGTCCTGATGCGCGGCGGCAGCGGCTCGCGATGCAGGTACCACGCCATCATCATCGGCAGGGTGATCTTCAGCAGCTCGGACGGCTGCAGGTAGAACACCTTCAGGTCGATCCAGTGGCGGCCATGCTTGCCGGTGCCGATGAACAGCACCAGCAGCAGCGGCAGCAGCGAGGCGATGAACACGCCGGGCGTCCAGCCGCGCAGGCGCACCGGCGACACCCGCGACAATGCCCACATCGCCACCAGCCCGACCGCGAAGCGCGCGCCCTGCGCCAGCAGCAGGCGCGAACCCAGATCCTCGCCGCCCGCGCTGTACAGCACCGCCAGCCCGATCGCCATCAGCGCGCCGAGCGCGCCCAGCAGCGGCCAGTCCAGGGTGCGCAACAGGTAGCGCAGCAGATCGACGGCCCAGCGCAGCATCTCGATCATGGCGCGCGTCCCGGCGGCGTGGGGGCGGCCGGCGATGGCGCGGCGGACGGGTTCGCGGGCGTGCCGGTGGTCGCCGGATTCGCCGGGGGAGCGGTCACCGGCAATTGTTCGGGATCGCTGCTGGCCGCCTGCGGATCGTCCGCGCCTTCCGGCATCTTGCCCAGCATGAAGGCATCCAGGATCTTGCGCGCGATCGGCGCGGCGGTGGTGCCGCCGTAGCCGCCGCCTTCCACCGCCACCGCGATCGCGATGGCCGGTGCGTCGGCCGGGGCGAAACCCACGAACAGCGAGCGATGGCGCAGGTGCATGGGCAGGCTCTTGGGATTGATCGCGGCGGTGCCGCGCCGGCTGATCACCTGCGCGGTGCCGGTCTTGCCCGCCATCAGGTAGGGTGCGCCGCGCGCCATCGACGCGCCGGTGCCGCCCGGCTGCATGGTCGCCATCATGCCCTCGCGGACGACCTGCACGTTGCCCGGGACCGTGCTGATCGGCATCGGCGTGGCCACCGGCAGCGGCGTCCATGCGGCGTCGAAGCCGGTGCGCTGATCGCGCACCAGATGCGGCTGGCGCAGGTTGCCATCGGCGATCGCGGAGATCGCCCGCACCAGTTGCAGCGGAGTGACCTTCCAGTCGCCCTGGCCGATGGCGATGTTGACGGTGTCGCCGGGATACCAGCGCTCCTTGCGGCTCTTGGCCTTGTACGCGGGCGACGGCAGGATGCCGCTGATCTCGCCGGTCAGGTCGATGCCGGTCGGTTGGCCGAAGCCATAGCGGGTCATGTAGTCGTCGAAGCGTTCGATGCCCAGATCCAGCGCCAGCCGGTAGTAATAGGTGTTCACCGACTGCGCGATCGATTTGCGCAGGTCGGTCCAGCCATGGCCGCCGCGATGCGCGTCGCCCCAGCCGCGGCTGGTGCCGGGCAGGTAGAACATGCCGGTGGACAGCACCTTGTCCTCGGGCCGGCGCAGGCCGCTGTCCAGGCCGGCCAGCGCGATCAGCGGTTTCAGGGTCGAGCCGGGCGCCACGCCGCCCAGCACCAGGCGGTTGAACTGTGGCCGCGAGGGATTTTCGTTGAGCGCCTTGAAATCCTTGCTGGAGATGCCGTTGACGAACAGGTTGGGGTCGTAGCTGGGCAGGCTGACCATCGCGAGGATCTCGCCGGTACGCGGATCCATCGCGATCGCCGAGCCCTCGTGTTCGCCGAACGCGGCGACCAGCGCCTGCTGCAGTTTCAGATCCACGCTCAGGCGCAGATCGGTGCCCGCCACCGCCGGCACCCGGCCGACCACCCGCAGCGCGCGGCCTTCGACGTTGGTCTCGACCTTTTCGTAGCCCACCTTGCCGCGCAGCGCCTCGTCGTAATAGCGCTCCAGGCCGGTCTTGCCGATGTGGGTGAGCGCGGCGTTGCCCTCGCCGAGGACTTCCAGGTCCTTCTCGTCGATGCGGCCGACGTAGCCGATGACGTGCGCGAACAGTTCGCCGTAGGGATAGCGGCGGGTCAGATAGGGCACCAGCTCCACGCCGGGAAAGCGCCAGCGATCCACCGCGAAGCGGGCCATTTCCTCTTCGCTGACGCGCAGCTTGAGGGTGATCGGGCGGAATCCGCGCGTGCTCTTGCGGGTGGCCTCGAAGCGTTCGATGTCTTCCGGCGCCAGCGCGATGACCCGGCCCAGTTCGGCGATCAGGCGGGCGGGATCGCCAACCTTGTCCGGGGTGACGTCCAGGCGGAACGCCGGTACGTTCTCCGCCAGCAGCACGCCATTGCGGTCGTAGATGGCGCCGCGTCCCGGCACCACCGGGCGCGGCTTGATCCGGTTGGCTTCCGAACGCGTGGCGTACTCGTCGTGATCCAGCACCTGCAGCTTGAAGTACCAGCCGCCCAGGCCGATCAGCGCTAGCGCGACCACCGCGAAGCCCAGCATCGCGCGACGCCGGAACTGCTCGGCCTCGGCGTGCGGATTCTTGGCGGCGCGGCGGCTGATCATGGCCGGATCAGCTGCGCCGGCCCTGGCGCAGCATGTCCAGCAACACGTAGATCAACGGCCACAGCAGCGTGCCCAGCAGCGGCGCCCACCAGTAGTTCCAGGGCAGTCGGGGTTCGCCGAGCAGCCAGTGGATGGCGGCGTCGACGATGCGATCGTTGATGAGCAGGCCGCCGATGGCGAGCGCCTGCTGGGATACCGGGAAGAACCGCAGCTGCAGGCGGAACCGCTGCAGGATGAAGGCCATGATCACCAGCCGCAGCGCCTGTTCGCCGAGCAGGCTGCCGAACATCACGTCGGCGATCACGCCCACGCCCATCGCCAGTCCCAGGCCGGCGCGCTCGGGTGTTTCGATCACCCAGTAGGCCAGCACCAGCGCCAGCCAGTAAGGACGCAGCGGCTGCAGCATCTCCGGCAACGGCAGCAGGCCCAGCAACAGGGCGACGATGAAGCTGAGCGGCAGGATCCAGCCGCTGCGGATACGGCTCATCGGGCGGGCTCCGTGGCCGGAGTGGCCTGATTGGCCGACGGCGGTGATGTCTGCGGCCCGGGCGCGGCGTTCGCGCGCGGCGGATTGGCCGCTTCGCCGGCCGGCGAAGCGGTGGCTGGTGCCGTGCCGGCGGCACCGGGCGTCGCGGCGCCGGCCGCATTGGCGGCGGCGCCGGTGGCGGGCGTCACGCCGTTCACGGCCGGGCTGACCGGCACGCTGGCCGGATCCACCGGCGCGGTGGCCGGGCGCGTGGCTGGCGATGGCAAGCGCAACGGCGGCGCCGAACGCAGCAGCAGGACGTCGCGTCCACGATCCAGCTGCGCGGCCGGGCGCACGTCCCCGACCAGGAAGGCATGGCTGTCGTCCGGCCTCAGGGCGGTGATGGTTCCGACCGGGAAGCCGGCGGGGAACCGCCCGCCCAGGCCGGACGTGACCACGACGTCGCCGACCTTGACCCCGCTGTTGAGCGGGATGTCGGCCAGTTCCAGCTGATCGCTGCGGCCGCGCCCGTAGGCGATCAGGCGCACACCGCTGCTGGCGACCACCACCGGCACCGCGTGATCGGGATCGGTCAGCAGCAGGACGGTCGCATGGGCCGGGGTCACCTGGGTGATCTGTCCCATCAGGCCGCCGGCGTCGATGACCGGCTGGCCGATGCGCACGCCGTCGCCGCTGCCGGCGTCCAGCACCAGGCGCTGGCGGGTGGGATCCAGATCGATGTCGAGGATCGGCGCCAGCTGCACGTCCAGGCCGCGGCTTTCGGCCACGCCCAGCAGCGCGCGCAGTTGCAGGTTGTCGGCCGCCGCCGTGCTGAGCCGGGTCAGGCGGGCGTTGGCCACCAGCAGTTCATTGCGCAGCTGGCGGTTTTCCTCCATCAGCCGGGTGCGGGTCACCGCATCGTCCTTGACCCGCGTGCCGACCCGGCCGGGCAGGCCCGCCAGCCACCACAGCGGCTGGGTCACCACGCTGACCTGCGCGCGCGCCTGCGACAGCCAGCCGCCACGGTGATCCAGCACGATCAGGGCGATCGCCAGCGCCAGATAGCCCAGCAGGCGCAGGGTGCTGGCGACTTCTCCAGGACGGGAGGCGACGGGAGGACCGGCGTAGGCAGGCATCAGGGCCGGGAATCGGGTGGGAGGAATCGGGAAAACCGGAATCCGCGCGGGCGGCATTCCGGATCGGGAATCACAGCGGGTGTTTCCGGTCTCCGTCGCGGAAACGGCGGGCGGACGCGGGAACCGGAATCACGGAAAGAACAAACCTCCATTCCCCGTCCCCGGTTCCGCATCCCCGGCCTCATTCCGGCGCGAAGAACTCGTTGCCGTGCATGTCGACCAGCTCCAGGGCACGACCGCCGCCGCGCGCCACGCAGGTCAGCGGATCGTCCGCCACCTGCACGTGCAGGCCGGTTTCCTCGGAGATCAGGCGATCCAGGTCGCGCAGCAGGGCGCCGCCACCGGTCAGCACGATGCCGCGCTCGGCGACGTCGGCGCACAGTTCCGGCGGGGTCTGCTCCAGCGCCAGCTTGACCGCGCTGACGATGCCCGACAGCGGCTCGTGCAGGGCTTCCAGCACTTCGTTGGAGTTGATCTTGATCATCTTCGGCACGCCCTCGGCGAGGTTGCGGCCGGAGATTTCCATTTCCTGCAGCTCCGGCTGCGGATAGGCGCAGCCGATTTCCAGCTTGATCCGCTCGGCGGTGGCTTCGCCGATCAGCATGCCGTGGTTGCGGCGGACGTAGTTGGTGATGAATTCGTCGAAGCGGTCGCCGCCGATGCGGACCGACTGCGAGTAGACGATGCCGTTCAGCGAGATCACCGCCACCTCGGTGGTGCCGCCGCCGATGTCGATGACCATCGAGCCGCGGGCCTCGGTGACCGGCATGCCGGCGCCGATGGCGGCGGCCATGGGTTCCTCGATCAGGTAGACGTCGCGGGCGCCGGCCTCTTCGGCCGATTCCTTGATGGCGCGGCGCTCGACCTGGGTGGAGCCGGCCGGCACGCACACCAGCACGCGCGGGCTGGGGCGCAGCACGCGCGACTTGTGCACCTTCTTGATGAAGTACTTGAGCATCGCTTCGGTGTAGGTGAAGTCGGCGATCACGCCGTCCTTCATCGGCCGGATCGTGGTGATGTGGCCGGGGGTGCGGCCCAGCATCTGCTTGGCCTCGGCGCCCACCGCGGCGACCGAGCGGGAACCGCCGATCGCCCGGTCCTGGCGCACCGCCACCACCGACGGTTCGTTCAGCACGATGCCCTGTCCGCGCACGTAGATGAGGGTATTGGCCGTGCCCAGGTCGATGGACAGGTCATTGGAGAACATGCCGCGGAGCTTTTTGAACATCGGGGAGTGGGTCCTGCTGGTGGCGGATCGCGCAGCGGGGGCTGGCGATTTTTTGGGCACGAAACGAAGTCGGCTAGCCTAGCAACCCGCCTGTGTGCGGGCAAGGAAAAATCTCGTGAAAACGCGGGGAAAAACGCACATGGCGACCACTCGGCCGACCGGAATGGATACCGCCGGTCGCCGCTGCGTACGGTCCGCCGAGGCCGGATCAAGACTGGCCCCGCGCGCGCTCAGCCGGTAACCTTCGCACCGGCCCGCCCGAACCGGGGTGGCCGTCCCGTTTTTTTCGACCGGCCAGGCATGGCCGGCCGCCGTCCACCCGCCGAGCCTTGCCGATGTCCGCACTGATTTGTGGTTCCCTCGCCTACGACACCATCATGGTGTTCCCGGACCAGTTCAAGAACCACATCCTGCCGGACAAGGTGCACATCCTGAATGTGTCCTTCCTGGTCCCGCGCATGCGCCGCGAGTTCGGCGGCTGCGCCGGCAACATCGCCTACAACCTGAAGCTGCTGGGCGGCGATCCGATCCCGATGGCGACCGTGGGCCAGGACTTCGGCCCGTACCGGGAATGGTTCCTGGAACAGGCCATCAACCTGAGCCAGGTCAAGGTGATCGAGGAACTGTTCACCCCGCAGGCGTTCATCACCACCGATCACGACAACAACCAGATCACCGCGTTCCATCCGGGCGCGATGATGCGCAGCTACGAGAACCACGTGAAGGACGTGCCCGGGGTGACCTTCGGCATCGTCAGCCCGGACGGGCGCGAAGGCATGCTGCAGAACGCCGCCGAGTTCGCCGGGGCCGGCATTCCCTTCATCTTCGACCCCGGCCAGGCCATGCCGCTGTTCAACGGCGAGGAACTGCGCCAGTTCATCGAACTGGCCGACTACGTGACCGTCAACGACTACGAGTCCAACCTGCTGCAGGAACGCACCGGCTGGAGCGAGAACGACATCGTCAAGCGGGTCAAGGCCTACATCACCACCCGCGGCCCGCACGGCTCGCAGATCCACACCCCCGACAGGACCTACGACATCCCGCCGGCCCACGAGCGCCGGGTCACCGACCCGACCGGCTGCGGCGACGCCTTCCGCGCCGGCCTGATCTTCGGCATCGAGAAGGGCTACGACTGGCTGACCATCGGCCGCATGGGCAACCTGATGGGCGCGCTCAAGGTCGAGCACCCCGGCACCCAGAACCAGCGCTTCGACTTCGACGAATTCAACGAGCAGTTCAAGCAGCAGTTCGGCTACTCGCTCTGATCCGTCGCGGCCGGGTGCGCCCGTGCCAGGTTCGTGGCGAAGGGATGAAATCCGTCACCGTTCCGGCGTAAGGTGATGGCGAAGGGCGGGTAACACGACCGCCCGTGCAAGGCGGCAATGATAGGTACGCATGCAGGACATCCCCGCGAGGGGAACCCCCAGGACACCGCTCCGGCCGTCCCGCCGTCCCGTTTTTCCCGCGTTTTCCGCCAACTCGCGGCCGCCGCCGGCATCGGCCTGATGGTGCTGGTCGCCTCCTGGCTGGGCATCCTCAGCCGCCCCGAGCACCAGCTGGCCTCGTTCTGGCCCACCAACGCCTTGCTGCTGGGCGTGTTCGCGCGCCGGCCCGCGCTGGCGACCCCGCTGGGCTGGCTGGCCGCGGCCGCCGGCTACCTGGGCGCGGACCTGCTCACCGGCGGCGGCCTGGCCGCGACCCTGCGCCTGACCGGCGCCAACCTGGCCGGCGTGGCGGTCGGCTGCCTGCTGCTCCACCGTTTCCGCCGCGAGGATCTGGGCCTGCAGCGCGCGCAGTCGATGCTGCGGGTGCTGATGGTGTGCGCCGGTGCCGCCTTCGCCGCCGCGCTTTCGGGCTGCCTGATCGCCCGCTCGCTGATCGGCGCCGATCTGGTCCAGGCCATCGGCATCTGGTTCTCGGCCGAACTGGTCAGCTACGTGGCACTGGTGCCGGTGGTCCTGCTGCTGCCCTCCCCGCGCGACCTGCGCCACGCCTGGCGCGAACCGCTGGCGCGCTTCCTGAACATGCCCGGCCACCGCCTGCCCGCGCTGTCGCTGCTGCTGACGGTGTTGCTGGGCGTGGCGATCGGCGGACCCGGCGCGATTGCCTTCCCGGTGCCGGCGCTGCTGTGGTGCGCGCTGAGCTACCGGCTGTTCACCACCGCGGCCGCCACCGCCCTGCTGTGCATCTGGACCCTGGTGGGCATCGCCAACGGCTGGATCGACCTGCACATGCGGGACGACATGGCCGCGACCGTCTCGATGCGCATCGGCATGGCGCTGGTCGCGGTGGCGCCGTTGACCGTGGCCGGTGCCCACGCCGCCCGCAACCGGCTACTCAACGCGCTCAACCACGCCGCCAACCACGATGCGCTGACCCAGACGCTCAGCCGCCGCGCCTTCGAGCGCCGCGGCGAGGCCGCGCTGGAGCGCGCCCGCGCGCAGGGCGGCGGCCTCGCCGTGCTGATGGTGGATCTGGATCACTTCAAGGCGATCAACGATCGCCACGGTCACGCCGCCGGCGACACCGTGCTGGTCGCCTTCGCCGCGCGCGCGCGCAGGCTGCTGCGCGACGGCGATCTGCTGGGCCGTTTCGGCGGCGAGGAATTCGCCATCCTGATGCCCGGCGTCGGCGAGCGCGACGCCCTGCGCCTGGCCGAACAACTGCTGCGCGTGTCGGCGCAACCGTTCGAACTGGAAGACGGCCGCCGCCTGGACATCACCATCAGCATCGGCCTGGCGATGCAACCGCCGCTCACCGACGGCGCCTCGCTGGAAACCCTGCTCAAGCGCGCCGACCGCGCGCTGTACCAGGCCAAGTTCAACGGCCGCAACCGAATGGAACAGGCGCCGTTGCCGGCGTCGGAGTCCTAGGCTTACGGGATCAATCCCAACCCGGCATCTGGCTGCCGTCGAGGCCACCGGTCTCGAACACGGCCTTGCGGGTGCCGCCGGCCTTCACCGGGAACTCGATCTCCAGCACCTGGGTCTTGCCCGCCAGTTTCCACAGCGCCTTCTGGTCGGTGATGAACATGGCGATGGCCTCGTCGGTGTCCGGGCGCCAGGCGTCCATCGCGCGCGCGGGCGCGCCGTCGGCCACCACCTTGACCTTGCAACCGCCCGGGCAGCGGAAGTCGCTGGCCTGCAGGACCAGGTAGCTGCTGCGCTTCCATTTGGGATGATCGCGGAAGATCAGCTGCACCGGCTTGGCGCCGCTGCCGTCCACGTCCACCGGATCCTTGCTGTGAATGGCGGCGGTGCGCTGGGTTCCGCCGTCGGTGGCGATCTGGGCGTAGTCCCACAATGCCTGCAGGCGGCGCTCCTCGCGCGCGCCTTCGGCCTTGGCCTTCACCTCTTCCAGCAGCGGCTTGATGCGCGTGGCCGCCTGCGTGTCCGGATACTGATCCAGCAGGGCGATGCCGTGGATGCGCGCCATCTCCCAATCGCGCGCGGCCTGGGCGGCGTCGAACTTGCCGGCCAGCTGGTTGGCCGCCTCCTCGTTGGCGGCGGCCTGGGCCTGCGCGGCGGCGCGCTGCTCGGCCTCGCGGTCACCGCAGGCGGACAGGGCCAGGACGCTGGCCAGCATGGCCGGGACGATCAGGGTGCGTTTCATCGGGGAGCTCCGTTGCGTATCAGGTAATCGACCGCGGCGGCGACGTCGTCGGGACGTTCCATGATCGACATGTGGCCGCAGTCGGACAGCCGCACTTTAACCGCTTGCGGGATGCGTTCGCCGTAAAGTTCCAGCGCGCTCGGATCGATCACCCGATCCTGCGTGCACCACAGCAGCAGCGTGGGCTGGCGGATGTGCGCGGCGGCCTGTCCGGGCAGGAACGCTTCCGGGCCGCGGCCAATGCGATCCAGCACCGCCTGCTCGAACGGCGCCTGCGCGCGGCGCCAGTCGATCAGGCCGCGCGAGGCCGGCCACGGAATCGACGGCTTGGCGTCCTCGCGGTGGAACACGGTATCGAGGTAGCGCTTGAGCGAGGCTACGTCGTGCACCGCGAACGGATTGTGTCCGGCCAGCACCTGCTCGCCGAACACGTTGTCGCGGAAGCGCACGCCGGCCGCGTCGATCAGCGCGACCCGATCCACCAGATCCGGGCGATCCGCCGCGGTCAGGGCGACGATGCCGCCACCCATCGAGTGGCCGAGCAGTACCAGCGGACTGCCGGGCCGGCGCGCGATCCGGGCGATGAACTCGGCCACCCGCCGGTTCTGCGCGTCGAAACCGTAGTCCTCGCCCGCCTTGCGTTCGCTCGCGCCCCAACCGGGTAGATCCGGAATCACCACCCGGTACTGGCCGGCCAGACGCTCGGCCAGCGGATACCAGTTTTCCTTGCTGCCGGTGAAGCCGTGGATCATCACCAGCGTCGGCGCCGCCGGATCCTTCGCTTCGCGTTCGGCATAGGCCCAGCGATGCCCGGCCACCTCGGCGTGATGCAGGCTCAGTCCCGCCGCCCAGCGCTGGCGCGCCAGTTCGCCGCGCACCAGCACCATCGGATCGCGCCACACCCAGATCAGCAGCGCGCAAACGAAAACGGCCGCCGTGACGGCGACCGTTTTCCATGGGATGCGTGGACGACGCATCGCTTACTTGCTTTCGCCCGCCTTGGCCTTGGCCAGCAGGGCCTCGACCGACGCGGTGGTGATCGGGTGGTAACCCGGCTTGGCGCGGGCGAAGCTCTCCTCCGCGAAGGCCAGGCCGTCCGGGGTTTTCACCAGTTCCTCGTAGATCGGCATGATCAGCTTGCGGCGGCCGACCCGCTCGATGAACTTGCCCAGTTCCGGACGCGCTTCCAGGTAACCGCTGCGCACGGTCAGCGGGTACCAGCGCATGGCGATCTCGCCGTTCTGGGTGCCGGTGAAGTGGTACGCCTTGTCCAGCTGCGCCAGTTGTTCGACGGTCAGCTTGTCGCCCATGCCGTTGATGAAGCTCACCCACTGCTGGGTCACCCAGCCCGAGGTCACCTGCGGGTTCGGCAGCTGGCCGCTGCCCAGCCAGGCGATGCGCGCGGTGTCGGTATTGGAGAAACCGCGCGACTGCGCCTTGGCGGCGAACTTGGGAATGCCGGGTTCGTTGAGCCAGGCGTTCAGTTCGGCCTCGGTGACCGCGTTCGGGTTCTTCGGCAGCAGGTTCTTCTTCAGGTACTCGACGAACTGGTCGGTGGTCGCGCTCTGGAACGCATGATCGTCGAACCAGCCACGCAGGAACGGATCGAAGGTGGCGCGGCCGAAGCGCTCTTCCAGGAACTTCAGGAACCACGCGCCCTTGACGTAGGCAACCTGGCTCAGCGAATCATCCGGATCGCGATCGGTCAGCGGCGGCAGCGCCAGTGCCTGATCGGCCGGCGACATGTTCTTCACCTCGTCCAGCAGTTCGGTCTGGTCGATCTGGCGCTCCATCTCGGCCAGTTCCTTGCCGTACAGCGCCTCGGTGATGCGGTCCTGCACGTAGGTGGTGAAACCCTCGTTGAGCCAGATGTCCTTCCAGCTGGCGTTGGTCACCAGGTTGCCGGACCAGCTGTGCGCCAGCTCGTGCGCGATCAGCGAGACCAGCGACTTGTCGCCGACGATCACGGTCGGGGTGGCGAAGGTCAGGCGCGGGTTCTCCATGCCGCCGAACGGGAACGATGGCGGCAGCACCAGCATGTCGTAGCGTTCCCAGCGGTATGGGCCGTACAGCGATTCGGCCACGCCGATCATCTTCTCGGTGTCCTCGAACTCCCTGGTGGCCTTCTCGACCATCGAGGGTTCAGCCCACACGCCGCTGCGGTTGGAGATCGGCTTGAACACCAGATCACCGGCCGCGATGGCCAGCAGGTAGGACGGAATAGGCTGCGGCATCTTGAAGCTGTAGTCGCCATCGCGCGGCGCGGCCGGATCGTTGTCGGCGCTCATCAGCACCATCACGTCCGGACGCGAGGTCACGTGCGCGCTGTAGGTGAAACGCACGCTCGGGGTGTCCTGCAGCGGCACCCAGCTGCGCGCGTGGATGGCCTGCGACTGGCTGAACATGAAGGGCAACTGCTTGCCCTCGGTCATCGACGGCGCCAGCCACTGCAGGCCCGAAGCCTGCGGCGAGGTCTTGTAGGCGATGCGCACGTGCGCGTTCTGCGCGGGCGCCTCGATGGTCAGCTTGCTGCCGAAAATCTTGTCGGCCTGCGCCAGGTTGAACTGCAGCGGCGCCCAGGCGCCGGCGGCGTCCTGGCCCTCGACCTTCTCGATGCTCAGGTCGCGGGTGTCCAGCACCAGTTGCTTGGCCGCCTTGTCCTTCCATTCCAGGGTGTAGCTGGCGGTGCCGCCAAGCTGCTTCTGGTCGAAATCGACCGCCAGATCCAGGGTCAGATCCTTGATGACGACCTTGGTCGGCTCGGCGTAGGAGCTTTCGTCGTGGCTGCGTTCGGTCTTCACGGCGGTCGGCGCGGGCTTTGCGGCGGGAGCTTCGGGAGCGGGGGCGGATTCTTGGGAGCAGCCGGCCGCCAGCACGGCGGCGCAGGACAGGGTCAACAGTACGGCGCGCATCAGGGGTTCCAGCGTCAGGGAAGCGGCAAGTTTACCCGCCCGCGCGGCGGATGCCTTGATGCGGCGCAGCTTGGGGAGTGGCTCCAGAAGCAAATCCCCCTCGGTCCCCCTTTTGCGCTTTCAACAGCCGAATGGCTGGTCAAGGGGGAGGAAAAGCCAGTCGCTGCAAGCACGTGACGGCGTGATAGCCCCCTTGACCAGCCATTCGGCTGTTGAGAAGCGCTTGAAAAAGGGGGCGGGCGCCCGCGCCAGCGGGTGACGGGGGATTTGCTCTTGGCGCAGAACCTACTCCCCCTTCCATGAGGAAGGAACCGCTTAAACGCGATAACCCGTATGCACCGCGACGATGCCGGCGCTGAGGTTCCTGTAGCTGGCACGGGCGAAGCCGGCTTCGTCCATCATCGCCTTCAGCTGTTCCTGCGGCGGATGCTTGCGGATGCTCTCGGCCAGGTACTGGTAGCTGCCGGCGTCGCGGGCGAACAGCTGGCCCAGCTTCGGCAACACCTTGAACGAATGGAAGTCGTAGACCGGCTTGAACCATTCGGCGGTCACTTCCGAGAATTCCAGCACGCGCGCCTGGCCGCCGATCTTCAGCACGCGGTACATCTCGCGCAGCGCGGCGTCCTTGTCGGTGACGTTGCGCAGGCCGAAGGCGATCGTGACCAGATCGAAGCTCCGATCAGGGAACGGCAGCGCCTCGGCGTTGCATTGCACGTAATCCAGGCCCGACACCAGGCCGCGATCGGTCATGCGATCGCGGCCCACCGACAGCATGCCGGCATTGATGTCGCCGAGCACGATCTCGCCGGTCTCGCCCACCCGATCCTTCAGCAGCGCGGCGATGTCGCCGGTGCCGCCGGCCAGGTCCAGCACGCGATCGCCGCGCTTGACCTGGCAGGTACCGACGAAATAGCGCTTCCAGATCCGATGGATGCCCAGGCTCATCAGGTCGTTCATCAGGTCGTACTTGCCGGCGACCGAGGTGAACACCTCGCCGACCAGTTTCTGCTTGTCCCGGGCGTCGACGTCGCGGAAACCGAAATGGGTGGTGCCGGATTGGTAGGGGGATTCGCTCATGGGATGGATTATCGCACCGTCCGGGGGATCTTGCCGTCACGGCCGTGGGACAATACCGTGGTGACAACGCCATTCGTCTTCCAGAGGATGCCGACCCGCCCGTGAGCAGCCGCTATGCCCCCCGCGAATGGCTGCCGCACGAGCGTCCCACCTTCCCCGGGTCGCCCTCCACCCCGCTGCATCCGGTCCGCCGGCGCATCCAGTTCGCCATCGTCGGCGTGGTGGTCGCGCTCACCGGCGGCCTGAGCAACGCCCTGGTCACCGCCAACCTGCTGAACCTGCAGGGCACCCTGGGCGCCTACGCCTGGGAAATGGCCTGGCTGCCGGCCGCCTACGTGATGACCAACGTCTCGGCCAACCTGCTGCTGGTCAAGTTCCGCCAGCAATACGGACTGCGGCTGTTCACCGAGATCTTCCTGGTGCTGTACGCGCTGATCGCGTTCGCACATCTGTTCGTCAACGATCTCGGTTCGGCGATCGCGGTGCGCGCCGCGCACGGGCTGGTCGGCGCGGCGCTGAGCACGCTCGGCCTGTACTACATGATCCAGGCATTCCCGGCGCGGATGCGGCTCAAGGCGGTGGTGATCGGGCTGGGCATGAGCCAGCTGGCGCTGCCGCTGGCGCGCATCTTCTCCACCGAACTGCTGCAATACGGCGAATGGCGCGGCCTGTACCTGTTCGAGCTGGGCCTGGCGATCGTGGCGCTGGCCTGCGTGCTGGTGCTCAAGCTGCCGCCCAGCGATCGCACGAAGGTGTTCGAGAAGCTGGATTTCCTGACCTTCTCCCTGTTCGCCGGCGGCGCCGCCTGCCTGGCCGCGGTGCTGTCGCTGGGCCGCTATCTGTGGTGGACCGAGAATCCGTGGCTGGGGGTGACCCTGGCGATGGCGATCGTGCTGCTGATCAGTTCGGTGGCGATCGAGCATTACCGGAAGAATCCGCTCATCAACACCCGCTGGCTGGCCAGCGGCACGATGATGCGGCTGGCGCTGTCCATCGTGCTGATCCGCATCGTACTGTCCGAGCAGAGCATCGGCGCGGTGGGGTTCATGCAGAACCTGGGTCTGAACAACGACGAATTGCACACGATGTACGCGTGGGTGCTGGTCGGCTGCGTGGCCGGCGTCGCCATCAGCGCGCTGACCATCCGCCCGCAGCACACCGGCCAGCACCTGATGTTCGCGGTGCTGCTGATCGCCACCGGCGCATTCATGGACGCGCATTCCAGCAACCTGACCCGCCCCGAACAGATGTATTTCAGCCAGTTCCTGCTGGCGTTCGGCAGCACCTTCTTCATCGGCCCGGCGATGATCAGCGGCATCGGCGCGATCCTGTCCCAGCCCGGCAACCTGATCAGCTTCGTGGTGCTGTTCGGCATGACCCAGAACATGGGCGGCCTGCTCGGCTCCGCGCTGCTGGGCACGTTCCAGGTGGTGCGCGAGAAATTCCATGCCAGCCAGCTGGCCGAACACATCACCCTGCTGGATCCGCAGGTGGCCGCGCGCGTGCAGGGCACGGCGGCCGGCTATGCGCACACGCTCGGCGATCCGGTCCTGCGCAGCGCGCAGGGCATGCGCGCGATGGGCGCCACGGTGACCCGCGAGGCCAATGTGCTGGCCTACAACGATGTCTTCCTGGCGGTGGCCTGGCTGGCCATCTTCACCCTGCTGTGGATCTACGCGGATCTGTGGTGGCGCCGGCTGAATCCACCGGCGCCCGCCCCCGCACCGCCTTCGCCTTCCCCTTCTCCCCGGCCGACGCAAGCATGAACACAGCCGCCAACACTCCTCCCGATGCCGAACCGGCCACCCGCCAGGCCGCGCGCCGCCGGCGCCGCCTGCTGGGCCTGAGCGGATTCGCACTGCTGGCCCTGCTGGGGGTGGGCGTGGTGCTTTACGCCTGGCAGCTGCCGCCCTTCACCAGCGCGATGCAGACCACCGAGAACGCGATGGTGCGCGGGCAGACCACCCTGATCAGCCCGCAGGTCAGCGGTTACGTCACCGAGGTGCCGGTGCAGGATTTCCAGCACGTGCGCAAGGGTGCGCTGCTGGTCGCCATCGACGATCGCATCTACCGCCAGCAGCGGGATCAGGCCGTGGCGCAGTTGCAGACCGCCGAAGCCAATCTCGCCAACTGGACCCAGCAGCATCGCAGCGCCGAAGCCGGCGTCGCCCAGAGCCGCGCGGCGATCGCCAGCAACGCCGCGCAGGAACAGCGCACCCGCTCGGCGCTGCGGCGCGCCGATCAGCTGGCGCACGAGCATCTGTTGTCCGAGCAGGATCGCGATACCGCCTTCGCCGCCAACGCGCAGGCCGAGGCCAACCTCAGCCAGGCCCGCGCCGGCCTGGAAGTCGCCCGCCAGGGCGTGCGCAGCGTCGACGTCAACCATGCCGCGCTGGAAGCCGCGGTGGCCAGCGCGCGCGCGGCGGTGCAGCTGGCGCAGATCAACCTGGACAACACCCGCATCCACGCCCCGCGCGACGGCCAGCTCGGCCAGGTGACCGTGCGTCAGGGTGCCTACGTCACCAACGGCACCCAGTTGATGGCGCTGGTGCCGGACACGATGTGGGTGATCGCCAATTTCAAGGAAACCCAGATGGCGCAGGTGCGGCTGGGCCAGCCGGCCAGCTTCACCGTCGATGCGCTCGGCGGTGAACGCCTGCGCGGGCGGGTGCTGGAAATCTCCCCCGCCACCGGTTCCGAGTTCAGCGTGCTGCCGCCAGACAACGCCACCGGCAATTACGTGAAGATCGCCCAGCGCATCCCGGTCAAGATCGCGATCGATTCCGGCCAGTCCGCCGCGACGCGGTTGCGTCCGGGCATGTCGGTGGTGGTCAGCGTGGATACCGCCGCCGCCGGCCGCTGAGCGGCGCGCGCGTCAGCGGATCCGGCGGTTGTCGCGGAACGGGGTCCGGCGCGGGTACACCGGCCGCGGCGCCGCCCTGATCGCGCTGGCGGGCGCGGGTGCGGAAGTCGAGGCGGGCGGCGGCGTTCCCAGCCGCGGCGGCAACGGCCCACCGGTGATGCGGCCGCCGGCGGTGACGGTCACCAGGAATCCCCGCGCGGTCGCGCCATCCACGCGCACGCGGTAGGCGCCGCCGGGCGCGGACCAGGTTTCTCCCACCTTGAACATCGAGCCCTCGTTGTTGGCCACGTTCGCGGGCGGCACGTCGGCATCCTCGCTGTAGCCGGTGCCGCTCAGCACGCGATGCACGATCACCGCGGTGCCGGCCAACATGCCTTCGTAGCCGCCGGAGCGGCTGCGTGCTTCCACCGTGTAGGACACCGTGAGCGCGGGATCCGGCTGCTCCGGCGTGGTCAGCACCACCAGCTGCCGCCCACCGCCGTCATTCAGCGATGCGTATTCCAGTTCGATCTGCCAGCTGCCGCTGGTGTCGGCGGGAATCACCCACTTGCGCGCGGGCGCCACCCAGCCCAGCCGATCGCGCTGCAACATGTTGATGTACTTGGGACGGGTGCCGTAAACGCCGTCATACACCGCGTTGCGCCAGGAATCGCTCATCACGTCCCAGGGATTGTCGTAGGTGTCGTCGTCGCGGTCGGAGTTGTCCGAATGCGGCAGGCCGTAGCCATGGCCCATCTCGTGCGCCAGCGTCGCCAGGTTGGTGAACGCCCACGGCGGATTCCATGTCGCCCGCGGACAGCGCTGCGCGCCGTCCATCACCGCGCAGGCGCCGCCGCCCCACGCATATCCGTCCAGGTCGCCGTTGAACATCATGTTGATGCCCTGCGCGCCGCTGAAATCGACCTGCGCGTCGGCCGCGGTGACGCAATCCTGGAACAGGCGTTGCAGATCCGCGTCCTCCTTGCCATTGACCATCGTCACGTAGGTCGCGCGCGGGTGCGGCAGCGTGAACCAGCCGTAGGCCGAACTTCCCGCCAGGTTGATCTGCCCGTAGGACACCTCGCTCCAGTAGTGGCCCAGCTGTCCGAGCGCGTTGCCGTACTGGCTGGCGAAGAAGGCTTGATCCTTCTGCTCGATGCCGATGTCGGCGAACTTGCACATCACGGTCACCCAGCGGGTATTGCCGGTGACCGCCGCCGCCGCGGAAACCTGGGCGCGCCCCGGCACCGGCGCCGCTTCGGCCAGCCGATCCGCGGGCACGATCGCATCGACGAAGCGTTCCCGCGCGGACACGCCGCGCGCCTGCGCCGGCAGCGACACGGCCACCCGCCGGTTGGCCAGCGAATACAGATCCACCGCCGCGCGCCTGGCCTGCGCCGGATCCAGCGGAATGGTGCGGCCGTCGTCGGCCAGCAGCAGCGTGCGCAGCCGCGCGGGGCGTGCCTTCTGCTGCCGCGCGGCCGGAGCGGGATCGCCCCAGTGCAGCGCCAGCCGGCCCTGGACGATGACGGGCTCGCCCGATTGCGCGCGCGCCTCCGGCAGCCCCAGCGAACCGCCGATGGCGGCGACGCAGGCAAGCCACGCGCATTGCCAGCGCGACGGCCAATTCACCTGTTCCATGTCTCCCCTCCCGATCCCGGATCCCGCGGCGCCGGCCGCCCCCCCAACCGCCGCGAGCATGGCAGTATCACGCCCTGTCCGCCACCGGGATTCCCCATGTCCATCGACTATCGCGCGCTGCTTGAGACCGCCATCACCGAAGCCCGCCAGGGCCTGGCAGAAGGCGGTATCCCGATCGGCGCGGCGCTGTACCACGACGACGGCCGCCTGCTCGGCTGCGGCCACAACCGCCGCATCCAGGAAAACGATCCGTCCGTGCACGGCGAGACCGACGCCTTCCGCAAGGCCGGCCGCCAGCGCCGTTACCGCGACACCATCATGGTCACCACCCTGGCGCCGTGCTGGTACTGCAGCGGGCTGGTGCGCCAGTTCAACATCGGCACGGTGGTGGTCGGCGAATCGGTGAACTTCCGCGGCGGCATCGACTGGCTGCGCGAGAGCGGCGTCAACGTCATCGACCTGCACAGCGAGGAATGCATCGCCCTGCTGGGCGACTACATCCGCGCCAACCCCGAGGTATGGAACGAGGACATCGGCGAGGATTGAGCGCCTTCCCGCTGGTCGCGTCCCGCGCGGCCAGCCCGGCATTCCCGCGACGTCATCGGGGCGAAACCGGACGCAGACCCGGGCTGAACGATCGGCCTGCCATAGTCTGGCTCGCCGCGGCCGAAGCCGCCGCCACGACGTCATCGGGCAACACCACTCAACCAAGGGAGCCGGCTCATGAGCACACCCACCCTCGTCCTGGTCCATGGCTTCTGGGGCGGCGCGGCACACTGGCGAAACGTCATCCTGGCACTGTCGCGCAAGGGCCACGACCGCATCCGCGCGGTCGAACTCCCGCTCACCTCGCTGGCCGACGATGCCGAGCGCACCCGCAAGATGGTCGCCCAGCAATCCGGTCCCGTGCTGCTGGTCGGACATTCCTACGGCGGCGCGGTGATCACCGAAGCCGGCGATCAGCCCAACGTCGTCGGCCTGGTCTACATCGCCGCGTTCGCGCCGGATGCCGGCGAAAGCCCCGGCGGCATCAGCCAGGCGCACCCGCCCGCCGCCATCGCCAACCTCGCGCCCGACAGCGACGGCTACCTGTGGATCCAGTACGACAAATTCCACGAGAGCTTCTGCCAGGATCTGGACGCCGACGACGCACTGGTCATGGCGGTCGCGCAGAAAGCGCCGTTGGCGAGCACCTTCGGCGACACCGTCACCGCACCGGCCTGGAAGAAGAAGCCCAGCTGGTACCAGCTCTCGACCCAGGACCGCATGATCCATCCCGACAACCAGAAGCACATGGCCGAACGGATGAACCCGCGCACGCTGCTGGCGCTGGACGCCAGCCACGCCTCTTTGGCCTCGCAGGCCGCGGCGGTGGCGGGATTGATTGACGAGGCGGCGCGGACGGCGGACTGACTGGGGGGATCGTCTCCGGTTTCCAGATTCCGGACTCCGAATTCCGCAAACGAAAACGGGCGGCGCATCCGCACCGCCCGTTCCGAAGATTGCCAGGCCGCCGCGAACGGCAGCAATTCCTGCGCTTACAGGATGTAGCGGCTCAGATCCGGATCCTGCACCAGTTCGCCCAGGTGCGAGTCGACGTAGGCGCGGTCGATGGACACGGCCTGGCCGTCGCGGTCGGGGGCCTCGTAGCTCAGGGTATCGAGCAGGCGTTCCAGCACGGTGTGCAGGCGGCGCGCGCCGATGTTTTCCTGGCGCTCGTTGACCTGCGCGGCGATCTCGGCGAGGCGATCGACGGCGTCATCGCTGAAGGTCAATTCAACGCCCTCGGTCTTCATCAGCTCGACGTACTGCTTGGTCAGCGCCGCCTTGGGCTCGGTCAGGATGCGGATGAAGTCCTGTTTGGACAGCGCCGACAGCTCCACCCGGATCGGGAAGCGGCCCTGCAGCTCCGGAATCAGATCGCTGGGCTTGGCCAGGTGGAACGCGCCGGAGGCGATGAACAGGATGTGGTCGGTCTTGACCGTACCGTACTTGGTGCTGACGTTGGAGCCTTCCACCAGCGGCAGCAGATCGCGCTGCACGCCCTCGCGGCTGACGTCGCCGCCGCCGATGTTGTCGCCGCGCTTGGCGACCTTGTCGATCTCGTCGATGAAGACGATGCCGTTCTGCTCGCAGGCCTCGATTGCCGCGGTGCGGATGTCGTCCTCGTTGACCAGCTTGGCGGCCTCGTCCTCGATCAGCTGCGGACGCGCGGCCTTGATGGTCACGGTGCGCTTGTGGGTCTTGGCGCCGCCCAGGTTGGAGAACATCTGGCGCAGCTGCTGGCCCATTTCCTCCATGCCCGGCGGGGTCATGATGTCCACGCCGACGTTGGCGGCCAGTTCCAGTTCGATCTCCCGATCGTCCAGCTCGCCGTTGCGCAGCATCTTGCGGAACTTGATGCGGGTGTCATTGTCCTGCGCCGACGGCTCGTGGCGCGCGGCTTCCGGATCGAAACCGACGCCGACGCTGCGGCGCGGCAGCAGCGCGTCCAGGATGCGGTCCTCGGCGCGCTCCTCGGCCTGGGTGCGCACGCGCACCTTGGCCTGCTCGCGGTACATCTTGACCGCGGTGTCGGCGAGATCGCGCACGATCTGCTCGACGTCCTTGCCCACGTAGCCGACCTCGGTGAAACGGGTCGCCTCGACCTTGACGAACGGTGCGTTCGCCAGCGTCGCCAGCCGGCGTGCGATTTCGGTTTTGCCGACGCCGGTGGGACCGATCAGCAGGATGTTCTTGGGCATCACTTCATTGCGCAGCGCCTCGGGCAGCTGCATGCGGCGCCAGCGGTTGCGCAGCGCGATGGCGACCGCGCGCTTGGCCGAATGCTGGCCGACGATATGCCGGTCCAGCTCCTGCACGATTTCGCGCGGGGTCATGGTGGAAGATTCGAGATTGGCCATGGGGGATTCGTGATTCGTGGGAAACAGGGAATGAAAGAGGACGGAAGGACCAGGATCCGGACCCGCTTCCGCGAATCCCCAATCCCGAATCCCCCATCCCGGAACTAAAGTTCTTCAACCACCACGTTGCGGTTGGTGTAGATACAGATATCGCCCGCGATGTTCAGCGCCTCGACCGCAATCGACTTCGCGTCCAGCTGGGTATGCGCCAAGAGCGCGCGCGCGGCGGACAACGCGTAGGAACCGCCGGAACCGATGGCGATGATGCCGTCCTCCGGCTCGATGACGTCGCCGGTGCCGCTGATGATCAGCGAGGTTTCCTTGTCGGCCACCGCCAGCAGCGCTTCCAGCTTGCCCAGCCGGCGTTCGGTGCGCCAATCCTTGGCCAGCTCGACCGCGGCGCGCTGCAATTGGCCATGCTTTTCCAGCTTGGCCTCGAACAGTTCGAACAGAGTGAAGGCATCGGCGGCAGCGCCCGCGAAGCCGGCCAGCACCTGGCCATCGCGGCCCAGCCGGCGCACCTTGCGCGCATTGCCTTTCATGACGGTATGCCCCAGCGTCACCTGCCCGTCACCGGCCACGGCGACATGACCGTCGCGGCGGACCGAAATGATGGTGGTGGCGTGGAACACATTGGGATTCTGGCTGGGGTCCATGGGGGCCTCCGGGGAGTTCTCCCTGAGGTGGGGACGCCCTGAGGCGGATCAAGCGTGACCTTTGGGGAGTGGGATAACCCCTTTAAAAAAAGGCGCGGGCGCCCGCGCAGCGGGTGACGGGGGATTTGCTCTTCGCGCCAAAAGCAAAATCCCCCTCAGTCCCCCTTTTTCAAAAGGGGGAGGCAAAAGCAGCTTGGGTGGAGATAGCCCCCT